>WNGE01004919.1_pt1 | contig 26952 bp, 27 predicted proteins | sample 5400651 | NCBI WGS metagenome assembly WNGE01 (sample SAMN13153370, study PRJNA577476) | soil metagenome | isolation source: 60 cm soil or saprolite under grassland replicate 2 | place: USA:California | collected 2016-06-15 | reverse complement strand
GACGTACAGCGGTCCGTCGATGCAGCGGTCGAAGATCATCCGCGCGCGGGAGACGTGATACGTCGAGGTCACCACGACGACGGACGTCCAGCCGTGCTGCCGAGCGAGGTCGCGCACGTGCTCGGCCTCGCCCCGGGTGGTTGCCGGGTCCGGCTGGAAGCACGTCACGGTGAAGCCGTCCTGCGGATCCGTGCACAGGTGCTTCACCAGCCGCTGCCGCTCGGACATCACCGAGATCACGAGGTTCGACGCGACATGCCGCTGGATGAGCGAGAGCGCCGTGTCCACGCGGCCGTTGTCGTCGGGAGGCCCGAGCACCACGACCGCGTCGGCGTGCCTCGGCTGGTTGACCGTCGGGTCGACGATGACCAGGTAGCCGATGATCAGCCAGGCGACGAGCAGCACGCCGATGACGACGGCAACCCACTGCCACCGCCGCGACGGCCACCCCACCCGCACCGCCGAAGCCTACGAGACCCGCAGGTGCATCGATGCGGGGGCGAGGTGGCGGCGGTACGACGTACATTTGACGCCGTGCCGGAGCTGCCCGAGGTGGAGGCGCTCGCCGCGTTCCTGTGCGAGCGGGCGGTCGGACGCGCGGTGGCGCGTGCTGACGTTGCGGCGTTCAGCGCGGTCAAGACGTTCGACCCGCCGCTCTCGGCGCTGAACGGGGCCACCGTCACCGGCGCCACCCGGCACGGCAAGTTCCTCGATCTGGACGTCGACGGCCTGCATCTGGTCATGCACCTGGCCCGCGCCGGGTGGCTGCAGTGGCGCGAGTCGCTGCCGCCCGCCCCGCCCCGTCCGGGCAAGGGACCGCTGGCCTTCCGGCTGCACCTGGCCGACGGCGCCGGGTTCGACCTGACCGAGGCGGGCACCCAGAAACGCCTGGCTGTCTATCTGGTGCGCGACGTCGCCGATGTGTCCGGCATCGCCCGGCTCGGGCCGGACGCGCTGCAGCTCGACGCCGCCGCACTGGCCACGCTGCTCGCCGGGCAGCGGGCGCAGATCAAGGGCGTGCTCACCGATCAGTCGGTCATGGCGGGAATCGGCAACGCCTACTCCGACGAGATCCTGCACGCGGCGCACCTGTCGCCGTTCAAGCTCGCCGCGAAGCTCACCCCCGGCGAGGTCGAACGGCTGCACGCCGCGATCGTCGGCGTCCTGACCGACGCCGTCGCCCGTTCGGTCGGCCAGAAGGCGGCGACGCTCAAGGGTGAGAAGCGGTCCGGGCTCAAGGTGCACGCCCGCGCCGGGCTGCCCTGCCCCGTGTGCGGCGACACGATCCGCGAGGTCTCGTTCGCCGACAAGTCCTTCCAGTACTGCCCGACCTGTCAGACCGAGGGCCGCGAACTAGCCGACCGGCGGCTGTCCAAGCTGCTGAAGTAGAGCCGACGCTCAGGACAACAGCGCCGGCAGGTCGACCGTGACGGGCGCAGGTTCGGCGAGCTGTGCCGTCCCGGTGAAGTCGGCGACCTTCTCGTACGCGTCGCCGACCAGCGCGTACGCCTCGAGCGTCACCGGCTCCTCGATGTCGACGATCCAGTAGTGCGGGATGCCCGCTTCGGCATAATCGACAACCTTGGTGATCCGGTCGGTGCGCTTCGATCCGGGCGAGACGACCTCGACGGCGACGAGCACGTCGGCGGCCATCAATCGCTTCGGCCGAGATTGCAGCAGCGACTGGGAGACCACGACCAAATCGGGCTGCCGCACGAGCGGCGGAAAGGACTCGACGAGCACGACATCGACCTCGGCGACTGTTTCCCAGCCCTTGAGTTCGAGGCTCGCGTCCAACTCGCGCGACAATCGCTTGATCACGGTCTGGTGTCCGGGCGTCGGAGCTGGCGTCACGACCAGCACCCCGTCGACCAGCTCCGCACGTCGGTAGGTGTCTTCCGGCAGCTCATCCCACTCCTCGAGGGTCAGCAGGTGATCTGGCCATGGAGCCACCGTCATGTGATCACCATCCTTCGGGTACCGGGGGTTGCCGACTCAGCGTATCCGGCAGGATGGACACATGCGCCCGTTCGACGTACCCACCGTGTCGATCGACACGATCCCCGACGACGTCGTCCTGCTCGACGTCCGCGAGCCCGACGAGTGGGCCGCGGGCCACATCGAGGGAGCGCAGCACGTCCCGATGAACGAAATCCCGGCGCGCACCGGCGAGCTGGACGCCGGCGCCGACATCGTCGTGGTGTGCAAGGTCGGCAGCCGGTCGGCCCAGGTGACGGCCTGGCTGAACCGGCAGGGCTACCGGGCGTCCAATCTGGACGGCGGCATGCTGGCCTGGGCGGTTACCCACCGTCCGATGGTCAGCGACACCGGCGCGCCCCCGGACGTGATTTAGGGCAGCATTGAAAGTGTGAGTCCCCGGGCGTCGCACGAGGCGCGCACGCGGCCACAACGTCCGTTGATCGTCGCGCATCGGGGCGCGTCGTTCGACGTGGCCGAGCACACCCTGTCGGCCTACACCGCCGCCATCGAGTCGGGCGCGGACGCGCTCGAATGTGACGTGCGGCTGAGCCGTGACGGGCACCTCGTATGTGTGCACGACCGCCGTGTCGACCGCACGTCGGACGGCCGGGGGCTGGTCAGCGAGCTCGACCTGGCCGGACTGAACGCGCTGGACTTCTCGTCCTGGCACGCCGACTGGCCCGACACGGCCGACCACCTGGTGCGCGACGAGCCCTACCTGAGCGGGGTGGCGCCGGACCGTGACCCGGCGGGCGGCGTGCTCACTCTGGAGAAGCTGCTCGGGCTCGTCCACGACGCGCCCCGCCCGGTGCGGGTGCTCGTCGAGACCAAGCATCCGACCCGGTACGGCGGCCTGGTCGAGAAGGAACTGGTGCGGCTGCTCGCCCGGTTCGGCTGGGCCGGTCAGCCCGGACCGGCCAGCAGCATCCGCCGCCGTCCCGTGGAGCCGACCGCCGGCCGGGCGACGGTGATGAGCTTCGCCCCGATCGCGCTGCGCCGGGTGCGGCTGCTGGCTCCCGACGTCCCGACTGTGCTGCTGCTCGAACGGCTGCTGCCCGGACGCCGCGACGGGTCGCTGCCGCACAGCGTCGGTATCGCCGGGCCGAGCCTCGAGCTGCTGCACACCGACCCGGGCTTTGTCGCCCGCGCCCACGGCCGCGGCAACTTCGTCTACGTGTGGACGGTCGACGATCTTGACGACGTGCGCTTCGTCCTGGACCTCGGCGTGGACGCGGTCATCACCAACCGCCCCGCCACGGTGCTCGCCGAGCTGGACGACGACTTCCCGGCGTGACGGCGCAACGCCGGCGGCTCAGGTCGGCAGACCCGCGCATCACGCGCAACGCCGGCTCAGGTCGGCAGCCCGCGCATCACCCGCAGCGCCACGGACAGGGTGGCCAGGTCGACGTTGTCCCGGGCCAGCGCCTCGGTGACCGTCGCCCGTGCGCGTTCCACCCGCGCCGCATTGGCCTTCTCCCACTGCGCGAGCCGCTCGGTGGCGGTCAGGTTCTCGTCCGTCGCGCGCAGCACCGCCGTGGTGATCGTCGACAGCGCGGCGTACAGGTCGTGCCGCAGCGCCGCCCGGGCGAGGGCCGACCACCGGTCGTCGCGGGGCAGCTCAGTGATCTTGGTGAGCATGTGGTCGACCGAGAACCGGTCTGACGCGGCGAAGTGCAGGTCGGCGACCTCGGCCGCGCGGTGACCGGTGGCCCGCGCGATCTCGTCGATGTCGAGCAGCAGGAAGGCGCTGAGCAGCTCGCCGATGCGGATGGCCAGATCGCGCGGCAGGCCGAGCCCGACGAGACGGTCCGCCTCGGCGTAGAGGTTCTCGCGCTCGTAGCCGCGCAGCAGCTCGGGAACCCGGTCGGACAGGTCCTGCACGGTCGACGCGAAGCGTTCGATCTCGCCGGCCACGTCCGTGATCGGGAACCGTACGTCGACCAGCCAGCGGGTCGCCCGGTCGATCAGGCGGCGGACCTCCGAGTACGCCGCGTGCTGGGCGCTCGTCGGCACCAGGTTGTCGAGGGCCTCGATCTCGGCCCATAGCCGCTCCAGGTCGAAGACCTCGCGGGCGATGGTGTAGGCGCGGGTGATCTGCGCCGCGTCGGCTCCCGTCTCCTCCCTCGCCCGGTGCACGAACGTGGTGCCGCCGCGGTTGACCATGTCGTTGACCACCCGGGTGGTGATGATCTCGCGGTGCAGCGGGTGCACCGACAGCTCGAAGTCGGGACGGTCCGCGATGGCCGCCGGGAAGTAACCGCGCAGCACCCGCTGGAACCACGGCTCGTCGGGCAGCGTGGAGTCCTCGATCTGCTCGGTGAGCCCGATCTTGACCCAGGCGGCGAGTACCGCCATCTCCGGCGTGCACAGCCCGTCGCCGGCGGCCTCGCGCTGGGCGATCTCGCGTGCGGACGGCAGGTACTCCAGCGCCCGGTCGAGCTGCCCCGAGTCCGCCAGCGCGCGCCACAGCCGGGCGTGCACGGTGACCATCGCCGGGCCGATGTAGCGGGTCATGGCGAGCAGCACGTTCTGCTCGTAGTTGTCGCGCAGCACGTGCGCGGCGACCTCGTCCGCGACGGAGGCGAGCAGCTTGTTGCGCTCCTCGCGGTCGATGCGGCCGGCGGCGACCGCCCGGTCAAGGAGGATCTTCAGGTTGATCTCGTGGTCGGAGATGTCGACGCCGGCCGAATTGTCGATGGCGTCGGTGTTGATGCGCCCGCCGGCGCGGGCGAACTCGATCCGTCCCCGCTGGGTGAAACCGAGGTTGCCGCCCTCGCCGACGACCTGGCACCGCAGCTGCGAGCCGTCGGCGCGGACGGGGTCGTTGGCCTTGTCACCGGCGTCCGCGTGCGACTCCGTGGACGCCTTGACGTACGTGCCGATGCCGCCGTTCCAGAGCAGGTCGACCGGCGCGACGAGGATGGCGTGGATGAGCTCGTTCGGCGTCAGGGTCGTCATGTCGTCGGACAGGCCCAGCGCCTGCCGCACCTGCGGCGTGATCGGCACGGCCTTCTGGGTACGCGGGTAGACGCCCCCGCCTTCGGAGATCAGCGAGGTGTCGTAGTCGGCCCAGGTGGACCGGGGCAGGGCGAACATACGCCGGCGTTCGGCGAACGAGCGGGCGGCATCCGGTGACGGGTCGAGGAAGACGTGGCGGTGGTCGAACGCGGCGATCAGCCGGATGTGCGGCGACAGCAGCATCCCGTTGCCGAACACGTCGCCGGACATGTCGCCGATGCCGACGACGGTGAAGTCCTGGGTCTGGGTGTTCACGCCCAGCTCGCGGAAGTGGTACTTCACCGACTCCCACGCGCCGCGCGCGGTGATGCCCATCGCCTTGTGGTCATAGCCCTGCGAGCCACCCGACGCGAACGCGTCGCCAAGCCAGAACCCGTACTCCGTCGCGATGCTGTTCGCGATGTCGCTGAACGTCGCCGTGCCCTTGTCGGCCGCCACCACCAGGTACGGGTCGTCGCCGTCATAGCGGCGGGTTTGCGGCGGGCCCACCACGCGACCGTCCGCGTCGTAGTTGTCGGTGAGGTCGAGCAGGCACGAGATGAACGTGCGGTAGCAGGCGATGCCCTCGGCCAGCCAGGCCTCGCGATCGGACGGGTCGGGCAGCCGCTTGGCGACGAACCCGCCCTTGGCGCCCACCGGAACGATCACCGCGTTCTTGACCATCTGCGCCTTCACCAGGCCGAGAACCTCGGTGCGGAAGTCCTCGCGGCGATCCGACCACCGCAGGCCGCCCCGCGCGATGGGCCCGAAGCGCAGGTGGACGCCCTCGACCCGGGGCGAGTACACCCAGATCTCGAAGCGCGGACGGGGCTGCGGCAGTTCCGGGATGCGGCGCGGTTCGAGCTTGATCGCCAACGCGCTGCGCCGTTTGCCGTCGCCGTCGGTGCGGTAGGCGTTCGTGCGCAACGTCGCGTTGATCAGACCCAGCAGCGAGCGCAGGATGCGGTCCTGGTCCAGGCTGGCGACCTCGGCCAGGTCGGCCTCGATCACCTCGAGGAACGTCGTGCCGCCCGCGACGACTTGGGCGGTGCCCGTCCGGCTCGGGTCGAAGCGGGACTCGAACAGCTCGACCAGCTTGCGCGCGACCGACGGGTGGTCGACCAGCGCCTGTTCGATATAGCCCTGGCTGAATGTCGTGCCCGCCTGGCGCAGGTACTTGGCGTACGCGCGCAGCACGTTGGCCTGCCACCACGTCAGGCCGGCCCGCAGGACCAGCGCGTTGAACCCGTCCTGCTCGATCTCCTCCCGCCACAGCAGGCGAAGCGTGTCGACGACGTCGGCGGCGCGGTCGGTGTCCAGGTCGACGCCGGCGGCCAGGCGCAGCCCGAAGTCGTAGATGTAGGACGCCGTCCCGTCCGGGCGGGTGATCTCGTACGGCCGCTCGTCGAGCACCTCGATGCCCATCAGGCTGAAGATCGGCAACGCCCGGGCCAACGAGAGCGCCGAACCGGTGCGGTAGACCTTCAGCCGCCGGTCGGCGGCGTCATCGGACGGCGGCGTGTAGACGTGGAAACCCAGGCCGTCGTCGTCGGGCAGGGCCTCCATGCGCTTGAGGTCGTCGACGGCCGTCGCGGCGCCGAAGTCCTCCTTGTACGCCTCGGGGAACGCGCCGTCGTAGCGGCGGGCCAGCCGCTCGCCCTCCTCCTCGCCGTGCCCGACGGTGAGCAGGTCGGCCAGGTCGTCACTCCACCGTCGGGTGACCCGCAGAACCTCCTGCTCGACCGCGTGCCGGTCCGGGCTCGGCGGCGGCGTGCCGGGGCGCAGCGCGACGAGGAACTGCATGCGGGCCAGGCCCAGCTCCACGATGCGGTCGTCGCGGTCGATCACGTTCCCCGGCCAGTGCGCGGCGATGACCCCCTCGACCCGGTGGCGGGTTTCGGGCCCGAACCGTTCGGCCGGGAAGTAGACCAGGACGCTCGCGAAGTCGCGGTTGAGGTGAGTGCGGGCGAACACGCCGACCTGCCCGTGTTCGGCGCGGGCCACGACGAGCTGAGCCAGCCGCAGCAGGTCGGCGGTCGGCGCCTCGAGCAGCTCGTCCCGGGGCAGCGTGCGCAGCGCAGCGAGCAACTGGCGGCCGGTGTGGCTGTTGCTGCGCACCCCGGAGCGCAGCAGGATCTCGGCGATGCGCTTGCGCACCACCGGCACCCGGCCGACCGTCCCGTCCTCGCTGGTGGTGATGAGCCCGAGGAACACGTGGACGGTCTGCCCGTCGCTGACGCCCTCCGGCGTGACGACGGTGACGCAGTCGTAGTGGGCCGAGCGGCGCACCCGCGAGACCAGCGGCGACTTAAAGATGACCAGCGGCGCCCCGCTGCGGAACGCCGGCAGCAGCTCCAGCGGCGAGATCGTGGCGTTGCCGCGCAGCACGCCCTTGGCATCGGCCGGGGCGGACGACCGCGCCGGGCTGGCCAGGTCGTTCGCCGAGTAGGCCGCGTGGCCCAGCACCATGTAGTTGCCGTTGGCCAGCCAGCGCAGCAGGGCCGCCGCCTCCGAGCTCGTCTCGCGGTCGAAGTGCCCGGGATTGGCCTCCAGGCCGGCGGCCAGGTCGCGCACCAGCTGGTACATCGCCGGCGCGTCGGACACCGCATGGTGGACGTCGTCGAACACGCGCCGCAGCGAGATGTCCAGCTGCGGCACCTCGGCCTCGTCGATCAGGGCGATCTCCACATGCATCCACGACTCGATGGACGCGCCCGGCGGCACCTCGGCGTTGTCGTCGATGTCCGCGACGTCGACCAGCGTGCCGATGTCGTCGCGGGTGACGACGATCTGCGGGTGCAGGATCCGCTCGGCCGGGTGGCCCAGCCGGTCCAGCTCGGCCCGCACCGAGTCGACGAGGTACGGCGCGTCGGCCGTGACGATGTCGATCGCCGTTGTCGACGCGTCCATGTCCCAGATGCGGATCAGCGTCTCGTCGTCCTTGCGCGCGCTGCCGAACGCGACGGCCTCGCGCGCCAACACGGTCAGCGCGCTGCTGGGCCGACCGGGCAGTTGGCTCGACGCATGGGCCAGGTAGCGGCGGGAGAAGACGTCGAAGATCGCGTCCGGTGGCTGGCTCGGCGTCATACGTGTCACCTCGTTGTGACGGGTGCGGTCCACCCGCCATCCTCGCATCAGCCATCCTCGCACCGCTCGAACGGATCCGCGGCCCGCGCGAACGGAGCGGTCTCCCCGACCGTCCGCGGCCCGCCCGACCGGATCGGGCCTCCGGCTTCCGCACACGTTGATCATCTCTGCCAGAAGCACGAAATGTGGTGGTTCCGGCAGAGATCATCAAGCCATGCGTCGGCCGCCCTGCCACACCTCGGCCACCAGCGGCACGCCCGGGCGGTAGGCCAGGTGGATGTAGGACGGCGCGTCGAGCACGACCAGGTCCGCGCTCCGGCCCGGGGCGATGACGCCGATGTCGTCGCGGCGCAGCGCCCGGGCCCCGCCGGCGGTGGCGGCGTACACCGCTTCGGCGGGCGTCATGTGCATCTCGCGGACGGCCAGCGCGATCGCCAGTGGCATCGACGTCGAGTACGCCGAGCCGGGGTTGCAGTCGGTGGCCAGGGCGACGGTGGCGCCGGCGTCGAGCAGTCTTCGCGCGTCCGGGTAGGGGGCGCGCGTCGAGAACTCGGCCAGCGGCAGCAGCGTCGCGACGGTGCTCGACGACGCCAGCGCGTCGACGTCCTCGTCGGACAGATGGGTGCAGTGGTCGGCGCTGGCCGCCCCGAGCTCGACAGCGACCTGGACGCCCGGCCCTTCGGTCAGCTGGTTGGCGTGCACCCGGGCGCCGAGTCCCCTGGACAGCCCGGCCCGGAGCACCGCCCGCGTCTCGCCCCCGTCGAAGGCGCCCTGCTCGCAGAACACGTCGATCCAGCGGGCGTGCGGGGCGCAGGCGTCGAGCATCGCCCCTCGGACGAGCGTCAGGTACTCGCCGCGGTGGGTGTCGGGCGGCACGACGTGCGCGCCCAGGAACGTCGTCTCCGGCGTGACCTCGCGGGCCACGCGCAGCGACCGCTCCTCGCTCGCGACGTCCAGGCCGTAGCCGGACTTGCACTCGAACGTGGTGACGCCGGCGCGGAGCAGTTCGCCGGCGAGCCCAGTTACGGTACGCCTCAGTACGGCGTCCGGGGCGGCGCGGGTCGAGGCCACGGTGACCCGGATTCCGCCGGCGGCATAAGGCATTCCTCGCATCCGGGCGTCGAACTCCTCGGCCCGGTCGCCGGCGAACACGAGATGGGCGTGCGAGTCGACGAATCCCGGCAGCACCGTCTTGCCGCCGAATCCCACCTGCCTGTCCGCCGCCGGAGCCGACGATACCGGCCCCACCCAGGCGATGCGCTCGCCCTCGAGGACGACGGCCGCGTCACGGATCTCGCCGAGCTCGGCGTCCTGCGTGGCCAGCAGCCCGATGTCGACCAGCAGCGTGCTGGTCACGTGGCCTTGGCCGCGGCTTTCAGCTGCTGCTTGTACGAGCGCACCTTGGCGAGCGACGCGTCGTCCACCACGTCGGCCACCGAGCGGAACACGTCGTCCTCGCCGTAGTTGCCGGCCGCCTCCCGCCAGCCGGCCGGCCGCACGCCGAACTGCTTGCCCAGCAGCGCCGCGAAGATCGCCGCCTTCTGCGCGCCGAACCCGGGCAGCTTGGCCAGCCTCGCCACGAGCTCCTCGCCGGACGAGACGCCGGCCCACACCGCCGAGGCGTCGCCGCCGTACTCGGACGCGATGACGCGCGCCAGTTCCTGGACGCGCTTGGCCATCGCGGCCGGGAAGCGGTGCAGCGCCGGCGGCGTGCGGAACAGTCCCTCGAGCGCGTCGGGGTCGTAGCCGGCGATCGTGACGGCGTCCAGCGTGCCGCCGAGGCGCGACCGCAGCTCGTAGGGCGACGTGAACGCCTTCTCCATCGGGATCTGCTGATCGAGCAGCATGCCGATCAGCAACGCGAGCGGATCATCGGCGAGCAGCTCGTTCGCCTCGGGCGTGTAGGCAAGGTGCATGCCCGCGATTGTCCCCAACGACGCAAGCCCCGGCTCTATCGAGTTGTTCGACCGTCGGCGCGCCCCGCCCGGCGGACGGTCGAACAAGTCGGAACCGCGGTGTCGGCGGCATCGGCGATACTTGGCGGCATGACGTCCGTACCGCCCGCCCGGCACCTGCTGCGGGCGAAGGACCTCGCCGACGCGCGCTACGCCGAGCCGCTCACCGTCGCCGACATGGCCGGCGCCGCCGGCCTGTCCCGGGCACACTTCAGCCGTGAGTTCCGCCGGGCGTTCGGCGAGACGCCGCACGTGTACCTGCTCACCCGCCGCCTCGAACGGGCCGCGTCGATGCTGCGGACGACCGACCACTCGGTGGCCGACATCTGCATCGCCGTGGGCCTGGACAGCATCGGCTCGTTCACGACCAGCTTCACCCGCATGTTCGGACGCCCGCCCACGGCGTACCGCGCGGCGTTCCCGCCGGCCGCCGACCGGGCGCTGATCCCGGCCTGCGTGCTGCGCGCGCACGGGCGCCCGCAACACCGCACATTTCGAGAAGACGCCACCCTCGCCGGCTGAATAGCGTCGTGAGCGACACCAACCGCTCACCCAGGAGGGCAACATGATCAAGATCGGCGCCGCGCAGGTGTGGGTGCACGACCAGGACGTGGCACTCGACTTCTACACCAACAAGCTCGGCTTCGACGTCCGCTCGGACGTGACCGTGCCGGAGCTGGGCAACTTCCGCTGGCTCACCGTGTCGCCCCCCGGGCAGGCGGACGTCGCGATCACCCTGATGGCGATCCCCGGCCCCCCGATCATGGATGAGGCCACCGCGGCGGAGGTACGTGCCCTGATGGCCAAGGGCTTTGCCGGCACCGTGTTCCTCACGACAGATGACTGCCAGGCGTCCTACGAGGAGCTGTCGGCGCGGGGCGTCGAGTTCACCGAGAAGCCCGAGGAGCGCCCGTACGGCATCGACTCCGGCTTCCGCGACCCGTCCGGCAACAGCTTCCGGCTCACGCAGGTCCGCGAGGGATTCGCCTCGTAGGCACTTGTCGAAGTGTTCGACCCCCGGCGCGCCCGGCGTCGCCGGGGGTCGAACAACTCGGGCGACCACATGGCTACCCGCGGCGGACGATCTGCTGCACCGACCACTCGTTGCCGTCCGGATCGGCGAAGAACACGAAGCGGCCCCAGGGGAAGTCCTGAACGTCGCTCACCTGCACGCCGCGGCCGGCGAGCTCGGCCCGGGCGGCGTCGGCGTCGTCCACCACAACCTGCAGCCCCTTCAGCGAGCCGGGGGACATGGTGGTCAGGCCCTCGCCGATGCTGATCGAGCAGGCCGATCCGGGCGGGGTGAGCTGCACGAACCGCAGCGACTCGTTCACGCGATGGTCGTAGTCGGCGTTGAACCCGACCTGGTCGACGTAGAACGCCTTGGCTCGGTCGACGTCGCTCACCGGCACCGGGATCAATTCGAGTCTCATGTCCATGGTGCGCACCGTATCCGGCGCGTCTGACAGTCTTGCCGCCGTGCTGGTGGTGGTCGGGGCGGCGATCGTGCGGGACCGCCGGGTGCTCGCCGCCCGGCGCTCGGCGCCGGCGGCGCACGCCGGCGGGTGGGAGTTCCCGGGCGGCAAGGTCGAGCCGGGCGAGTCGCCCGAGGCGGCGCTCGCTCGGGAGTGTCGCGAGGAGCTCGGCGTCCAGATCACCGTCGGCGAGCAGCTCGGTGCCCAGACCGCGCTCGCCGAGCAGCTCGGCGACATAGGCCCCGGCTTCGCCTTGTACGTGTACGTCGCCGAGCTGACCGTCTGTTCACCCGAGCCACGGCCGTTGGACGCTCACGACGCGCTGCGCTGGCTCAGCGCCGCCGAGCTGCACGACGTGGCCTGGCTGCCGGCCGACCGTCCGCTGCTGCCCGCGGTCCGCGACCTCCTCCTCTGAATCGCGCAACTTCCGGCAGCCTGACGCTGCCGGAGGTTGCGCGATTCGGGAAAGGCGAGGGATCAGCCCTCGCGCATGGGCACCCGGACGCCGCGCTGCGACGCGACCTCCGCCGCCCGGTCGTAGCCGGCGTCGACGTGCCGGATCACGCCCATTGCCGGGTCGTTGGTGAGGACGCGTTCGAGCTTGGCGGCGGCGAGCGGCGTGCCGTCGGCGACGCTCACCTGCCCGGCGTGGATGGAGCGACCCATCCCCACCCCACCGCCGTGGTGGATGGATACCCACGTCGCGCCACTCGCCGTGTTGACGAGCGCGTTGAGCAGCGGCCAGTCGGCGATGGCGTCCGAACCGTCGAGCATTGCCTCGGTCTCGCGATACGGGGAAGCCACTGACCCACTGTCCAGATGGTCACGCCCGATCACGATCGGCGCACTGATCTCACCCGTCTCGACGAGCTTGTTGAACTCCAGCCCGGCGCGGTCGCGTTCCCCGTAGCCCAGCCAGCAGATGCGCGCCGGCAGGCCCTGGTAGCGCACCCGCTCGCCGGCGAGCCGGATCCACCGGGCCAGCGCCTCGTTCTCCGGGAACAGGTCCAGAATCGCCTTGTCGGTACGGGCGATGTCGCGCGGATCCCCGGACAGCGCCGCCCACCGGAACGGCCCGCGACCCTCGCAGAACAGCGGCCGGATGTAGGCGGGTACGAAACCCGGGAACGCGAACGCCCTTGTGAAACCGGCGAGTTGTGCCTCGCCGCGGATCGAGTTGCCGTAGTCGAACACCTCCGCGCCGCGATCCAGGAAGCCGACCATCGCCTCGACATGCCGGGCCATCGACGCGCGGGCGCGTCCGGTGAACTCCTCCGGCTTGCGGGCCGCGTAGTCGTGCCAGTCGTCGATGTCCACGCCGATGGGTAGGTACGACAGCGGGTCGTGCGCCGAGGTCTGGTCGGTGACGATGTCGATCGGGGCGTCGTTCGCCAGGAACTGGGGCACCAGCGACGCGGCGTTGCCGAGCAGCCCGATCGACAGCGGCTGGCGCTGATCGCGAGCCTCAACGGCCAGGTGCAACGCCTCGTCGACGGACGACGCCGACACGTCCAGGTACCGGTGTTCGCGTCGGCGGGCGATCCGGGACGGGTCGCACTCGACGCAGACCGCCACCCCGCCGTTCATCGTGACGGCCAGCGGTTGCGCGCCTCCCATGCCGCCGAGGCCCGCCGTCAGCGTGATCGTCCCGGCGAGGGAACCACCGAACCGCTTCTCGGCGACGGCGGCGAACGTCTCGTAGGTGCCCTGCAGGATGCCCTGCGTGCCGATGTAGATCCACGAGCCGGCGGTCATCTGCCCGTACATGATCAGGCCGAGAGCGTCGAGGCGGCGGAACTCCTCCCAGTTGGCCCAGTCGCCGACCAGGTTCGAATTGGCGATCAGCACCCGCGGCGCCCACTCGTGGGTGCGCAGCACGCCGACCGGCCGGCCGCTCTGCACGAGCAGGGTCTCGTCCAGTTCGAGGGTCGTCAGCGTCGCGACGATCGCCTCGTAGGACGGCCAGTCGCGGGCCGCCTTGCCGGTGCCGCCGTACACGACGAGCTGCTCGGGATGCTCGGCCACCTCGGGGTCGAGGTTGTTCTGCAGCATGCGCAGCGGCGCCTCAGTCGGCCAGCCGCGAGCCGTCAGCGCGGTGCCGCGGGTTGCGCGAACCGTCCGAGTCATGGGCCGGCCTCCTTCGAGCGGATCATGGGCTCAACGCAGCGGTTCGGGCAAGACGGCCTCGGCCGCCGCCACCGCCGCGCCCGACGAGACGAACGAGACGGCCGCGTCGATCTCCGGCGCCAGGAACCGGTCGGTGCCCGGACCGTCCACTGTGGACCGCAACGCCGCCGCCACCGCCCCGGTCGCGGGGCCGGGCGTCAGCGGCGCGCGCAGGTCGAGGGCCCGGGCGGCCGTCAGCAGCTCGATCGCCAGCACCCGGGTGAGCCCGTCCAGGCCGCGGCGCAGCTTGCGGGCCGCCGACCAGCCCATCGAGACGTGATCCTCCTGCATCGCGGACGACGGGATGGAGTCGACGGACGCGGGCACGGCCAGCCGCTTGAGCTCGGACACGAGCGCCGCCTGGGTGTACTGGGCGATCATGTGCCCGGAGTCGACACCCGGGTCATCCGCCAGGAACGGCGGCAACCCGCGCGAGCGGGCGACGTCGAGCATCCGGTCGGTGCGCCGCTCGCTCATCGACGCCACGTCGGCCACCGGGATGGCCAGGAAGTCGAGCACGTACCCGAGCGGCGCGCCGTGGAAGTTGCCGTTCGACTCGACCCGTCCGTCGAGCGTGACGACCGGGTTGTCGACGGCGGCGGCCAGTTCGCAGGACGCGACGGTGCGCGCGTGCGCCAACGTGTCGCGCGCCGCGCCGGCCACCTGCGGGGCGCAGCGCATCGAGTAGGCGTCCTGGACGTAGGTGCAGTCGGGGCCGGCGTGCGAGGCGATGATCGGCGAATCGGCCAGTAACGCGCGCATGTTGGCGGCCGCGACGGCCTGGCCGGGTTGTGGTCGCAGCGCGGCGAGATCGGCGGCGAACACGCGGTCCGTGCCGAGCAGCGCCTCGACGCTCATCGCGGCCGTGACGTCGGCGGCGCGCAGCAGCCGCTCCACGTCCGCGCAGGCGAGCAGCAACTGGCCGAGCATGCCGTCGGTGCCGTTGATGAGCGCCAGCCCCTCCTTCTCGGCCAGCTCGATCGGGGCCACAACGTCGGCCGCCGGACGCAGGACGCCGCTCGCGTCGTGCACCGATCCCTCGCCCATCAGCGCCAGCGCGACATGCGCCAGCGGCGCCAGGTCGCCGGAACAGCCCAGCGAGCCGAACTCGTACACCACCGGGGTGATGCCGGCGTCCAGCAGCGAGCAAAGGGCCGACGCCGACTCCGGACGCACCCCCGTCCGGCCGGTCGCCAGCGTCGACAGGCGCAGCAGCATCATCGCCCGGACGACCTCGCGCTCGACCTCCGGCCCCGAGCCGGCCGCGTGCGACCGGATCAGCGACCGCTGCAGCGCCGCCCGCTGCTCGACCGGGATGTGCCGGGTGGCCAGCGCGCCGAATCCGGTCGAGATGCCGTAGTGCGGCTCGACGTCGTGGGCCAGAGCCTCGACAGTCTTGCGGGACTCGGCGATTGCCTCGACGGCGTCCGGGGCCAGTTCCACACCGGCCCCGTCCCGGGCGACGGCGACGACCTCGGCCTCGGTCAGCGGCCCGCGTCCCACGATGATGCGCTGCATGCAACGACTGTAGAGCGCCGCCCTCTCCCGTGATGATCTCGGAGTTGTGGTCGAATACGGGGTGGTCACGGCCGAGGCGAGCAGCGCCGGGTCGATGTTGCCGCCGCTGATGACCAGCGCGACCCGCGATCCCGGTTCGAGCTCCAGCTTGCCGCTGAGCAGGGCGGCCAGCCCGGCGGCGCCCGCGGGCTCGGCGGCGAGCTTGGCCTCGCGGGCCAGCACGCCGACGGCGGCGATCAGGTCCGGCTCGTCGACCAGCACGACCGAGTCGACCCACGATTGGACGCAGGCGAGGGTGTGGTGTCCGGCGAACGGCGCGGCCAGCCCGTCCGCGACCGACTGGGCTTTCTCCAGCTGCACCGGCTGGCCGGCCCGTATTGCGGCCGTCATGCCCGCGGCCCGGGCCGGCTCGACGCCGACCACCCGGGCCTGCGGCGACAGCACCCGCACGGCGGCGGCCACCCCGCTGATCAGCCCGCCGCCGCCGACCGGGACGACGATCACGTCCAGCTTGGGGCCGTCCTCGACGAGTTCCAGGCCCACGCCGCCCGCGCCGGCGATGACGCGCAGGTCGTCGAAGGGATGGACGAGGGTGAGCCCGCGCTCGGACTGCACCTCGGCCATTACCTCGGCCAGCGGCCGGTCGGTCCGGATCACCTCGCCGCCGTAGGACGCGGTGGCGGCGAGCTTGGCCGGGTTGGCGTACTGCGGCATCACGACGACGGCGCGGGTTGCGGCGATGCGTGCCCCGTAGGCGAGCGCCGCGGCGTGGTTGCCGGCCGACATCGAGACGACACCCGCCGTCCGCTGGGATTCGTCCAGTTGCAGCAGGGCGTTCAGCACGCCGCGCAGCTTGAACGAGCCGGTCGTCTGCAACAGCTCGGCCTTGAGCCACACCTCGACGCCGAGCCGGGTACTCAGCGCCGGAGCGGGCACCGTCGGGGTACGCGTGACGAACGCCTTCGTCCGCTCGTGGGCCGCCTGCAGGTCGCGCAGGTCGACGGACGGCGCATCCGGAGCCTCCATGCCGCACACAGTGCCCCAGCCCGGCATGGGTGTCACCTGGAGGCCCGGCAAGATGGTGCCCATGCGCGCAGTCGTGATCACGGAGCCGGGCGGGCCGGACGTGCTGCAGGTACAGGACGTCGCCGATCCGGTGCCGGGCCCGGGCGAGGTGCTCATCGACGTGGCCGCCACCGCGATCAACCGCGCCGACCTGCTGCAGCGGCAGGGCCACTACGACCCGCCGCCGGGAACGTCGCCGTACCTCGGCATGGAGTGTTCGGGCACGATCGCCGCGCTCGGCGACGGCGTGACCGGCTGGCAGGTCGGCGACGCGGTGTGCGCGCTGCTCGCCGGCGGGGGCTACGCCGAGCGGGTCACGGTGCCGGCCGGCCAGCTCCTGCACGTCCCCCGAGGACTGTCCATTGTGGACAGTGCCGCCCTGCCCGAGGTCACCTGCACGGTGTGGTCGATGGTGTTCGACATCGGCCGGCTACAGCCGGACGAGACGCTCCTCGTGCACGGCGGGGCCAGCGGCGTCGGCACGATGGCCATCCAGCTCGCACACCGGCACGGGGCCCGCGTCATCGCCACGGCCGGCAGCCAGCGCAAGCTCGACGCGTGCCGCGAGCTCGGCGCCGACGTCGCCGTCAACTACCGCGAGCAGGACTTCGCCGAGGTTGCCCAGTCGACGGGCGGCGTGGACGTCGTCCTCGACAACATCGGGGCGGCCTACCTAGCCCGCAACGTCACCGCGCTGGCGGCCGGCGGGCGCCTCGTGGTGCTCGGCCTGCAGGGTGGGCGCAAGGCCGAACTCGACCTCGGCGCGATGATGACCAAGCGGGCCGGCCTGCACGCGGCAACGCTGCGGGCCCGGCCGCTCGACCAGAAGGCGAAGATCGTCGCGGCGACCGAGGCGTTCGTGTGGCCCATGATCGAGTCCGGCGACGTCCGGCCCGTCATCGACCGGACGCTGCCCCTGGACGCCGCCGCCGAAGCGCACCGCATCGTCGAGGCCAGCGAGCACATCGGCAAGGTCCTGCTCAGTATCTGATCCGGCTTTTGGCCGATCGTGCAACTCTCGGCCGCCGCACGCGGCCACAGGTTGCACGATCGGGGGAACGGGCCGGCTTATCGCCCTGCGGGGCAGTCAGCCAAAGGGACGCTGGAGAGGTCGGCGAAGCCGCCGACGTCGGCCGTCTCGACGGCGCCGCCGAGCGCGTACCTGAGCCGGAACAGGACCGGATCCGGCGCCGGGCAGCCCGACAGCGCCTCCATCGTGGCGGAGACCCACACGAGAGCCCCGGGCCGGAGTTGATTGCCCGCGACCTCGCGGGTCGAGTTGCTGTCGCAGCGCCCGACCTCGGTAGCCAGCATCCGCAGCCCGCCCAGTGGCAACACGGTCCGGACGTCGATGAGCACGACAGGCGCCGCACCGTTGTTCGCCACCTCGACACCCAGCATGAAGCGGTTGGGCCGCTCCAGTTGCCCGAAGCAGGTGTTCTGCGTCGGCATCACCCCAGGCCCGGCGGTGGCCGTGGGAGTCGGCGTCGGCGTCGGCGCGGCCCGGTGATCGCCCCGGCGGCCGGCGAGGTAGCCGAGGGCGACGCCGGCCAGCAGCACGGCGACGAGCAACGCGGCCAGCCGCGCCGGCGGCATTCCCCAGCGGACGGGCGGGCGCGGCGACCGTCCCCCGATGACGTCGGCGGCGGGTGTCGTCTCGACGAAGTCGAGCTCGCCGGGTGGACGAGAGGGGTCGTCCGAGCTCATGCGAACTCGTCGAGCGCCCGGGCCAGCTGCTCGACCTCGGCCTGGGTCGTGTGCGGCATCAGCCCGGCATGCAGGGTGCCGCCCAGCTCGTCCGCGCCGAACGTGCTCATGAACAGGCTCATGCCGTTCGGGCCCGTCCACACGGAGATGCCCCGGAACTTCAGGTGGTCACCGACCTCGACCGCCTTGCGGCCCTCGACGGCGAACGACACGAGCGGCACCCGGGTGCCGGGCGATCCGAGCACGGTCACGCCGCGGATGGCGCGCAGCCGCTCGTCCAGCACGGCGAAAAGCTGCCGCTCGTACGCGCCCGCCGCCCGCAACGACGACACCAGTCGTTCCCGCCGCGATCCGGCGGCCCACTCGTCGAGGTTCGCCAGGTGGTCCACGGCCGCGACGACCCCGTCGAGCAGTTCGACCGGCAGCGGGCCGAGCTCGTAGCGGCCGGGTACCGGCTCGGTGGACTCCTCGTCCAACTCGTAGAGCAGTCCCTCACGGGAAACCATGGCGCCGACGGTCGGCCCGCCGAATCCTTCGGCGGCCACCCCGATCAGGTCGCACCCGAGCTGGTCGATGTCCAGCGGCAGGTGCGGCAGCGCGGCGCCGGCGTCCACGACGACCAGCGCGCCGACGGCATGGGCGAGATCGGCGATGTGCCGGACGTTCGGGATCGCCCCGGTCGCGACGTTGGCCAGCGGCACCGTGACCAGCCGGGTGCGGCGGGTGATGAGCCGGTCGTACTGCCACTCGGGCAGCTCGCCGGTCTCGACGTCGATCTCCGCCCAGCGGACGATAGCTCCGACGGTCTTCGCGGCCGTGAGCCACGAGCGCACGGTGCCGTCATGGTCGAGGCGGCTGAGCACGATTTCGTCGCCGAGCTGCCACTCCCGGGCGATCAGCGCCGCGAACTGCTCGACGAGCACGGTGACGTTGGCGCCGAGCACGACGCAGTCCGGCGGCGCGCCGACCAGGTCGCCGATAGCGCGGCGGGCGTTCTCGACAGACGCCGCCGCGCGTTGGGACCGCGTCGACTGCGACCCGGGTTGCGCCGGCGAGGAGCGCAGCGTGGTGATGATCGCGCGGATGACGGTCTCCGGCTGCAGCGCGCTGAAGTTGCCGTCCAGATAGGCGATTCCAGCGCCCAGCGTCGGGTAGAGCCCCCGTACCCGCGCGACGTCGAAGCTCATGGCTGACGGGTCCCGCCTCGCGCGGCGGTCTTCGCGGACGCGCTCATCGCTGCCGTCGACCTCGCTTCCGCTGTCACGGGCACGCGGGCCCGGGGGTGAACGTGCGCGCCGTCGGGCTTGCGCAAGACTGGGCACATGACGGACGACACCCAGCGCACCGGCCAGCCCCAGCACCAGGCCGACCCGGACGAGACTGCCGACGCAGTTGTCGAAGCTCCCGATCATGCCGGTGCTGGTGACGACGGTGACGAGATTACGACCATGGTCGAGCAGCCTGCGAAGGTGATGCGGATCGGGACGATGATCAAGCAGCTGCTCGAGGAGGTTCGGGCCGCACCGCTGGACGAAGCGGGCCGCCAGCGACTGCGCGAGATCCACGACCTGTCCATCCACGAGCTCGAGGACGGCCTGGCCCCGGAGCTGCGCGAGGAGCTGGAGCGCTTCACGTTGCCGTTCGGCGACGAGACACCGTCCGAGGCCGAGCTGCGGATCGCCCAGGCGCAGCTGGTGGGCTGGCTCGAGGGACTGTTCCACGGCATTCAGACCGCCCTGTTCGCCCAGCAGATGGCGGCGCGGGCCCAGCTCGAGGAGATGCGCCGCCGGGCGCTGCCCGGAGCCCCTGGCGTCGGGCCGGGCGGGCCGGTGATCGTCGGGCCGGGCGGGCAGATCATCCCCGCACAGCGGCTGCCGCAGCGGGGCGAGGAGGGCGACCGGGGCACCGGCCAGTACCTTTAGCGGCCGCCTTAACACCCGTCCGACCAGGAAACGACGAAGTCGTCGCACGGGCGGCTCGGCGCCGCTACCGCAGGTTGGCCTCCAGAAACCCGAGCACTTGGGCGGCCAGCGGGGTGAACGCCTCCGTGTCGTTGCGCTGCAGCAGGTTCCAGCCGTGAGCCGGGCCGTCCAGCACCCGCAACGTGACAAGCGCCGGCTTGATCTTGGCGACGATGCGCCGAGCCGTGGCCAGCCGGTCGCCGTCGTCCCGGGCCACCGCGTACAGCACCGGCACGGCAACGCGCGGCGCCGCCTGGGTGCCCGTCAGGCCGCCGAGGTTGTTGTCCCACAGGTCGCCGGAGAGCACGACACACGCTCGCAGACCCTTCACCGCCACCGCCGCGGTCAACGCGATCGCGCCGCCGTAGGACGCGCCGACAATCGCCACACCGCGCGCCCCGCGCCGGCCGAGCTCCGCCTTGGCACCGGCGACGTCCGAGACGAGGTCGGACGCCGCATCGCCGGTCGGGCAGGTCGACGCGCCGGTGCAGCGGGTGTCGTAGAGCAGCACGTGCATCCCGGCGCCGGCGAGGTACCTGCCGTACGGCAGCCATCCGCACAACCCGGCACCACCGAGCTCGTGCACCATGACCACGCCGCGCGAGCCGCGGCCGAGCTCCAGGCCGACCAGCTTCGTGCCGTCGGCGGCAGCGAATGTGAACGGCACGGCGCTGATGCCGTCGGTCTGGTTGGGGCACCGCTCGTTCAGCTCCGGGTTGGCCACCGCGGTGCTCGCGGTGCTCGCCGTGGACGGCGGCGTGCTGGTCGCCGGATGCCCCTCGGACGAGCACCCGACGAGCAACGCCAACGCGACGACGATCCCGATGCGGCCGACCCGCTCAGCGCGGACGACGCGGCCGACCAGCCCGAGGATCTCGCGCATCGCGAACTCCCCTCTATGTCGAGTCCGACATAGAGGCTAGCAGGCGAGCAGGGCGTCGATCAGCGTCGCGACGCCGTCGTCGTCGTTGGACGGCAGCACCTTGTCGGCGACGGCCAGAACCGCACGGTGCGCGTTCCCGACGGCGTAGGCGCGACCGGCCCATTCGAGCATCGGCACGTCGTTCGGCATGTCGCCGACCGCGACCACCTCGTCCGGGCCGATGCCGTGGGCCGCGGCGAGCTCGGCCAGCCCGCTGGCCTTCGTGACGCCCGGCGGCGCGATCTCGAGCAGCCCGTTGCGCGACGACGTGGTGACAGTGGCCCGGTCGCCCACCACCCTGGACGCCTCGGCGACGAACCGGTCGGGATCGGCGGCCAGGTCCTTGGCCAGCAGCTTGACGGCGGGCCGGGTGATGATCTCGGCCAGCTCCCCGACATGCGGCGGCCCGATCGGGTTGCCGCGGTGGTCGTGACTTGGGCTGATCTCCCAGTCGTGGCGGTACCCCGGCTCGTAACCGAAGTTCATGCCGTACTCGACGCCGAACCGTACGGCCGGAAACGCGACCCGCAGGTCGGCGGTCAGCACCGCCAGCCGGACGGGATCGAGCAGGTGCGCCCGCAGCACCGTCTCGGTGCGCAGGTCGTACAGCACGGCGCCGTTCCCCGCGACGGCCACGCCGGTGTGACCTGTCTCGTCGGCGATGGCATGCAACCAGCGGGGTGGCCGTCCGGTCACGAACGCGACGAGCAGGCCCGCGTCGGTGGCCCGGCGCAGCGCGTCCCGCGACGCGGCGGACACCGTGCCGTCGCTGCGCACCAGCGTGCCGTCGAGGTCGCTGGCGAGCAGCCGGACCTTCATGTCGGAGCCAGCACCTCGCGGCCACCCAGCCAGGGACGCAGTGCCGTCGGCACGTACACGGTGCCGTCGGACTGCTGGTGGTGGTCGAGCAGGCAGGCGATGGTGCGCGCCACCGCGCACAACGTGCCGTTCAGCGTGGCGACAGGCTCGGTGCCGGTCGACCGGGATTCGCGGCCGTCGCCGTCAACCCGGACCGTACGCCGGCGTATGTTCAGTCGGCGGGCCTGGAACGTCGTGCAGTTCGACGTGGACGTCAGCTCGCGGTACGTGCCCTGCGACGGGAACCACGCCTCGATGTCGTACTTGCGGGCCGCGCTCGTCCCGAGCTCGCCGCCAGCCGTGTCGATGACGCGGTACGCCAGTTCGAGCTTGTCCATGAACTCGCGCTCCCAGGCGAGCAGCCGCTGGTGTTCATCGGACGACCGGCCCGGATCCACAAAGGCGAACATCTCGACCTTGTCGAACCAGTGCACCCGGATAATGCCCCGGGTGTCCTTGCCGTACGAGCCGGCCTCGCGCCGGAAGCACGACGAGAAGCCGGCGTAGCGCAACGGCAGGTCGGAGAGGATCTCGCCCGCGTGGTAGCCGGCCAGCGCCACCTCGGACGTCCCCACCAGGTACAGGTCGTCCTGTTCCAGGTGGTACACCTCCGGGGCGTGCGCGCCGAGGAAACCGGTGCCCTCCATGACCTCGGGCTTCACCAGCGCCGGCGCGATGACCGGAGTGAATCCGGCGGCCTGGGCCTGCTCCATCGCCAGGTTGACCAGGGCCAGTTCGAGCTGGGCGCCGATGCCGGTGAGGAAGTAGAACCGCGCCCCGCTGACCTTGGCGCCCCGTTCGGTGTCGATGGCCCGCAGGTCGGCGCCGATCTCGGTGTGGTCCCGTGGGTGCTCGATCGCCGGCGGGGTGCCGACGACGTCGAGCGTCACGAAGTCGTCCTCGCCGCCCGGCGGGACGCCGTCCTCGACGAGGTTCGGAATCGCCAGATGCGCCTCGCGCAGCGCGGCGTCGGCCGCGTGCTCGTCGCCCTCGGCCGACTTGACCTCGTCCGAGAGGTGCTTCGCCTTGGCGAGCAGAGCGGCCCGGTCGTCCGGGGACGCCTTGCCGATCTCCCGGCCGAGCGCCTTCTGCTCGGCCCGCAGGCCGTCGGCCCGGCTCACCGCGGCCCGGCGCCGGTCGTCGGCGGCCAGCAGCACGTCGACGAGCAGTTCGTCCGCGCCCCGGACGCGTTGTGAGGCACGCACCCGGTCCGGGTCCTCGCGCACCACTCGGAGGTCGATCACGTGCCAAGGCTACTGATCGCCTGCCAGACTCGGCCGCGTGCTGGACGTTTCGCCGCGGCGGTTCGAGGAACTCGTCGACGACGCCCTCGACTCCATCCCGCCCGAGCTGCTCGGCCTGCTCGACAACGTCGTCATCCAGGTGGCGGAGGAGGACCCGGACGAGCCGTCGCTGCTCGGCGTCTACCACGGGACGGCGCTGACCGAGCGGCTGTCGGACTACACGTTCGCGTTGCCCGACACGATCACCGTGTACCGCCGACCGATCACGGCGATCTGCGACGACGAGGACGACGTGGCCCGCGAGGTCGCGATCACCGTCGTGCACGAGATCGGCCACCACTTCGGCATCGACGAGGCGCGCCTGCACGAACTCGGCTGGGGTTAGGCCTCGGGTCCTGCCCGGAGTGGAGCGGGGAGGCCAAGGTGAGCGCCAGTCGGTACCAGCGCAAACACTAGGCTCGACCTGTGACCGACCGCCTGCCCATCAAGATGCTGCACGACCGCATCCTCGTGCGGATGCCGCACGACGAGGGCGAGCGCCGCTCGTCGGGCGGCATCGTCATCCCGGCGACGGCACAGGTCGCGACCCGGCTCATCTGGGCCGAGGTGCTGGCAGTCGGCCACCACGTCCGCTCGGTGGAGGTGGGCGACCGGGTGCTGTTCAGCCCGGACGACCGTCACGAGGTCGAGATCTCCGGCGAGGACTACCTGCTGTTGCGCGAGCGCGACATTCACGCCCTGGCCGCCCAGCGCATCGAGCCCAACACCGGCCTGTACCTCTGACGGTTTCGGCCGCTTCGTTGAGTGGTGGGTTATGCGGACAGTGGTGCGCAATAACGCACCATCCGGGCGGAAACGCACCACTCAACCAGGGAGCGAGCGCGTCGGCGACAAGGGGCGGTCGCCGGGGCGGCGATGCCGCGGCGACCCCCGCCGGACCGGCAACTGCCGGAGCCCTGCCGGAACGTTCGCCGTAGCCCAGGTCGAGACCGGGGTCAACTCGTTCCGGTGGCCCGCACCCGGGCCAGCCACTCGCGCGCGTCGACGAAGTCGCGGTCCTCGCGGCCGAGCGGCACCTCGGTCTGCACGCCGTCGCGCCGCTCGTACGAGCCTAGGAAGCGCACGTCGGCACAGATCCGGTACAGCGCGGCGATTGCGTCGCCGACCCGCTCGTCGTCGATGTGCCCCTCGCAGTCGATCGAGAAGCAGTACTGGCCGATGCGGCCCTTGGTCGGACGGGACTCGATCCGGGTCAGGTTCACCGCCCGGGCGGCGAACTCGGTGAGGATCTCGAGCAGCGCGCCGGAGTGGTTCTCGCGCAGGTAGGCGACGAGCGTGGTGCGATCGTTCCCGGTGGGCTTGGGCGGCGGTGTCGGGCGGGTGAGCAGCACGAATCGGGTCACCGCGCCGTGGTTATCGGCGATGTCACGGGCGAGGCTGGCCAGCCCGAACAGCTCACCGGCGAACGGCGGCGCCACCGCGGCGTCGTACTCGCCGGCCGCCACGGCCTGCGCGCCACCCGCTGTCGACCCAACGAAGACGACGTGCGCGTCCGGCAGGTTGGCCAGCAGCCACCGTCGGGTCTGGGCCTCCGCGTGCGGGTGGGTGGCGATCGTCCGGATGTCGCCGAGCGAGGTGGCGGGCCGGGCCAGCAGGTCGAACAGAACGGGCAGGTACGTCTCCTCGGCGATGATCAGCGGCGCACCGTTGCCGGCGAGTTCGTCCAGGGTGGCCGGCACCGCGCCCTCGACGGAGTTCTCCAGCGGTACCAGCGCCCCGTCCGCGCCGCCGTCGCGCACGGCATCGACGGCGAGCGTGACGTTCGGCTGCGGCAACAACTGCGCATCCGTGGCGATCGGTAGGGTGCGCAGGGCCGCATGCGCGAAGGTGCCGGCCGGGCCGAGGAAGGCCAGCCGGGGCTTGGGGTGTCCCACGAGCGCCGAGCGTATCCGGCGATGCCCGCCGCTCGTCCAACCATCTCAATGGTATTGTCCTGCCATGCTCACTACCATTGACCGGGCAGGTCGTCTGGTGATCCCCAAGACGTTGCGCGACCGGCTCGGACTGGTGCCCGGCGAGGTGGAGGTCTCGGCCGACGGCGCGGCGCTGCGGGTGGAGCCGATCACCTCCGACGCCCTCGAGCAGCGCGCCGGCCGGCTCGTCATCCCGAAGTCGGGCATCGCCCTGGACGACGACGCGGTGCGGGCGCTGCGCGATGCCGACCGGCGATAGGGCACCGGACGTCCTCGTCGACACGAGCGTCGCCATCGCCCTGCTCGTCGCCGACCACGACAGCCACGAGGCCGTCGTGGAGGCACTGGGCGACCGCCGTCTCGGGCTGGCCGGCCACGCCGCCTTCGAGACCTACTCCGTCCTGACCCGGCTGCCCCCGCCCGCACGGCGCACGCCGACGGCGGTGAGCCGGCTGATCGAGGCGAACTTCCCGGCCAGCCGATTCCCCAGCCCCACCGCGGTGGCCCGGCTGATCCGCGACGCGCCGGGGCTGGGCATCAGCGGCGGCTCCATATACGACGCGCTGGTCGGCATCACCGCGACCGTGCACGCGCTGCCGCTCGCCACCCGCGACCGCGGTGCGCTCGGCACGTACCAGGCGCTGGGCGTGCGCGTCGAACTGATCACCTGAGCGCACGCCTCGGCTGGGCGAACGCACCGGGTCACCTGAGCGAACGCGCCGGAGTCACCCGAGCGAGAGCGCCCGACCCACCCGCGCGAGAGCGCCCGGCGGCCGAGCGCGGCCGAGCGCGGCCGCGACGGCCTGCTCCTCCTCGGGCGAGAGGACGTGCTCGCCGCTGCCCTGGCTGATGCCCTTCGCGTACAGGCGGGTGTCGGACCGTCCGGTGATCGCGGTCAGCGCGACGCCGTCGCCGTCGTCGTCGAGCAGCGCCAGCGAGAACGACAGCCGCCCGGAGATGTCGTCGAACGCGTCGTAGCGCACGAGCGCCACGTTGCGCAGCGACCGGGCGGTCTCGGTGTTGCGGGCGCGCACCGCCGCCGACATCTCCGCCCGCGTCGCGTCGACGTATGTGCGCAGCGCGCCGAGCTGGTTGGCCACCGCGGCCGTCAGCTCGATGTGCCGCTCGGTGGCCTCCAGCATCGTCTCGCGTCCGCGCGCGCCACGGGCCAGCACCACCGTGGCCCGGCGCAACCGCGCGAGCGTGCGCAATGCGAGGTAGGCGGCCACCAGGCCCAGATACCCCAGCACCAGCGCGAACACCGCGACGTACGTCGTCATCGGGTTCAGGTTAAGCCGCCGACCACGCAGGATCCGGCAGACACGTCGGCGGGACAATGGCGGCGATGTCGCCCTTCCTCGTCGCTCTGGCCGTTTCGTTCGGCGCGATCCTGCTCGTCGAGTTGCCGGACAAGACGCTCGTCGCGACGCTGGTCCTGTCGACGCGCTACCGGCACCGGCCGGTCGTCGTCGGGGTCGCCGCGGCCTTCGCGGTGCAGTGCGTGATCGCCGTTGCCGCCGGCGGGTTGCTGCACCTGCTGCCGCGGCGCGCCGTCGAGGCCGCGGTGGCCGCGCTGTTCGCGATCGGCGCCGTGCTGCTCGTCCGCGAGAGCCTCGGCGAGGACGAGCACGTGGCCGTCGACGCGGCGACTACCCCGGTGCCGGCGTCGGCCCGGCGCATCGCGCTCACCTCGTTCGGGGTGCTGTTCGCGGCCGAATGGGGCGATGCCAGCCAGCTCGCGACGGCGGGGCTGACCGCCCGGCTGGGCGAACCGCTGGCCGTCGGCATCGGGGCGTGGATCGCGCTCGTCGGCGTCGCCGTCGTGGCCGTCGTCGCCGGAAAGGTGATCGTGAAGCGGGTGCCCGTGCGGCTGGTGCACCGGGTGGCCGGCGTGCTGTTCGCCGCGTTCGCCATTGCCGCGGTCGTCGGCGCCGTCACCTGACGGTGCCGCGTTCGGCCGTCGCCGCACTCGTCGGCGCCGTCACCTGACGGATCGCGCAACTCGTGGCACCGTCAGCATGCCGGAAGTTGCGCGATCCGGGTC
>WNGE01001782.1_pt1 | contig 26972 bp, 28 predicted proteins | sample 5400651 | NCBI WGS metagenome assembly WNGE01 (sample SAMN13153370, study PRJNA577476) | soil metagenome | isolation source: 60 cm soil or saprolite under grassland replicate 2 | place: USA:California | collected 2016-06-15 | reverse complement strand
GCCGCCCACGACCGTGTCGCTGCGCACTGCCGGCGCGCCGTCGATCACACCTGACCGGCGCAAGCACACCCACGTGCGGCACGGTCCGAGCCGCACCCGTGGGCCTGGTCGCCTGCCACAACGGACCCGCCGGACGGGCACGACTTGACTCCCGGCCCGATCGAAGGGTCGATCCACCGCAACACGGTGACCTGCGCCGGTCGTACGCCGCACGGCTGGGCTGTCACACGGGGGCGCCGTCCGCCGACCTCTGCTCGGCTTCTGCGGCACCGGCCAGAAACGTCGGCATCGAGGTCGGTGCCGGCCACCGGCCGCGAACCAACAACGATCCCTGAACGAACGGAGGGCAACACTCGATGAGCGAAGGCAACACCGCCGCGCCGATGACGCAGGGCCACCGGTACCGGGTGCGCTACCGCAGCGGGTCGCAGCGACGCGACCGCACGGCCGTGATGGTCTACCTCGGCACGGACGGCGACTGGCTGCTGGTCGACGCCAGGCCGGCGGCCGGCACCCAGCGGATGCCGGACACCTGGATCCGGGCGGTCGAGCCGGTACCGGCGGACACGGCCGCGCACATCAACCGGCTGGCGCGGTGAGCACCCGCCGCCGGTACGTCGTGCGCCTGCTGTCGGGGTACCGCCGGGGCGACAGGCGTTGGGTCGTCTGGGACACCGTGCGCGAGGGGTGGGCCGACGATGCGCGCACCACCCGGCGCGACGCCCAGGACGTCTGCGACGAACTCAACGCCAAGGCAACCGCCACGGCTGACGCCATCTCGCCACCGCAACCGGCGCCGCCGGTCCCTGCCACCAACCATCCACCCGAGCCCGCCGGACCGTAGCAACCCGGCCCCAACGGCCGCGTCGAACACACAGCCCAAGGGCGTCAGGTCACAGAGGTGAACCGTGCCACGCCACCGCGACTGGCCAAGGCGCCAGGGCGATGCGGCGAACCCCATCGTGGCGGCGATTCCCAGCCCCACCCGGCCCGGCCGGACGCGTACGGCTCGCGCGCTGCGGCCTTTGGGGACAAAGCCGTGCGGCAAAGCGGCCACCCGGACGCCCCCGCAGACCATCCTTCCCCATCCGTCTCTATCACAAAGGAGTCATCTGATGCTGTACGAACTGCCCCGCCACCGCCCGCCACTGACACTGGTCGGCCCACACGACACCACGTTCTGGGCCGCCCTGGGCATGGAGCCGGCCGACCGGCACGCCCTGGTCATCGGCGCGGTGTCGGCCCCGGTTACCGCGACCGTCATCGTCGGTACGCTGCTGGACCTCGCCCGCTACCTGGATCCGTTCACCGGCTTCCCGACCACCATCGCGGCGTTGGCCGCGCAGGCCCGCGCGGGGCTGTCCGCCGACGAGGCGCGGGCCCTGCCGCCCGAACAACCGGCACCGAAGCGACCGGCGCCGGTAGACCCCGGCGTTGATCTGATCACGTTGCCGCACAGCGGTATCCGGGTTCCCCACGACCGGTTCCGGGTGTCGCGCTACCGGGAGCTGCCCACCGCCGACGGGGTGGCGTTCACGGCCACCCTCAAGCTCGACAAGACCGTCGTCGGCCTGATCCAGAACGAAGGCACCGGCGGCCCGACCCACGTCGAGCCGACCGACTTCCCGGACCGGCAGTTGAACGACTACGTGCAGGCGTGCCGTACCGCCGTCGGCCAGCCGTGCAGTAAGGAGTACGTGCTCGACGAGTTGGTCACCTTTACCGACCGCTAAGTGGCGCATGTGCGCTCTGGCCTGCGTCCTTGCGTAGCCTACATGTCAATGACGGATGCAGGCATGGACACGCTGGCGGATTCGGCCGGCCGTGGTGGGACGGTTGTTGGCATGGCCACTCATCCGTTGCTCGTCCCGGGCGTTGCTGTCGGTGCGGTCGACGCCGATGCCTACTCCGCGTGGATCGCGGTTGTGCATCAGGTCGCTCATGAACTCGACGCTGCGGTCATTGGTCAGGCTGAGCACCCCGGGCCAGGGCGCAACCACTACCGGGTCCGGATCAGGTCAGCGTCGGGTACGCGGACACGGTTGCTGCTCAATGCCGTTGGACGGCTGGTGGCCGCCTCGGACGACCCGGACCCGGGAGAGCTGACCGTGGCGTTCTGCGAGGTACCGCGCGGCGACCTTTTCCATCTGGCGGGCATGCGCGTTGCCGGTCCGGAGGAACTGGAACGGCTGTTGACCGACGGGCAGACCATCGGATTGACGGACACCGAACGTGGCGATGTCGTATACCACCGGCCCGCTCGTGTAGGTGACGTGATCTTCAACTGGTTCGACTGACCAGATCGCACCGGCTCTGGGCTGCCGCCGCGCCGTAGGCCCGGGAGGCAGCCGGCGTTACGCGCTGACTGGATGCCTTTGCGGACAACTGGTCATCCTGTTGGGCCGGGTCGCTGCGCCGACGGGCGTCGTGTGGAGGGATCGGTGGCTATGGTGCCGGTGTGGCGGAGTGGGAAGTCTGGCGGCAAGACGACAACGGCAACCGGTTCCGGATGAGCGTGTACGGCGATCGGGTTGAGGCGCTGGCCCGGGTGCTGGCGCTGGAGTCCGGGCTGGTGCACAAGCAGACCTACTGGGTGGCTGGACCGCCGGGGTCGGTGTGCGTCACCAACCGTGACCTGTATCTGCGGCTGGTCGGCGAGGGGGAACGCATGAACAACAACGGTCGCAGCCTGGCGGAGTTCCTGCGTGCCTGGTGGCTGGTCAGCAGGCCGCTGTCCGGCCGCGGGCGCCTCGATCTGGACACGTTGGCCGCGATGGTCACCGCCGCCGCGACCGTGCAGCCGCCACCGCTACCCGCGGCGTGGCGCAGTTCCCGGTTTCGGGCAGTCGATGAGCCGGCCTGTTATGCCGACTGGGAAGCCGTTGTGCAGTCTCAGGTCGCGGATCTGGCCGACTTTGCCGATCAGGGGCCGCTCGACGAGTACGCCGCCTTCGGTGTCGACGCGCCGCGCCCGGCTGGCTGTGTGCGAGCCAATGGCAGCCGCTGGTACAACTTCGATCCGCGCGGCTATCTAGAATGCGGGATGGCCGGCTCGTTGGGCGGCTGGGATGAGGGTGACGGCGTGCGCAAGCCGGTACCCGGCCCAGTCGTGCCGCTGGCGCCCGAACCGGATCCGGGCGAGCGGATCGTTGATGCCCTCTCCTGGGCCGTCCTTGCTCATCTGGCGATATGCGGGCAGGAGTACGAATAGCACCGGTCCGCGGCTACGTCGCACCACGAGGGCACCGGCTACGACTCCTCATCGAACCAGCCGTCCGTGTCTCGGTGGCGGCCCAGACCGACCGCGTCGAACTCGTCGAAGTGCCCGCCGGCGGACACGCCCAGACAGCGCAGCGCTTGCGAGATCGGAGATTTGCCGGCAGCGGAGGGCGGGGCATCCTCCGCCTTGATGATCGGACCGAGGACAAGCTGGCCGGCCTGCCACACGGCGGCGAGCTGGGAACCGGTCCCGCCAAAGTATTCCGCCTCGACGTAGGCCACCGGCCCGGCCTGCGACCAGTCGGCCAGCGTCCGGTCAAAGCCGGGCGGGAACCGCTCACAGGGCATCAAGCGGGGGTCGACCGGGTCGCCGCGGCGTACCTCCTCGATGAGGTCACCGGTCATGGGCAGCAGGTACAGCCCGTGGCCGAGCGGTATGACGACGGCGTGGGCGAACGCGCGGCATGGCTGCAGCACCTCGGCGGTGCCGATCACGCCGTGCAGGACGTAGGCCACGGGTGCTGATCCTACGAGATCTGATGCGAGGCGCTGTTGCTGTCGATGCTCGGGGGTTCAACCATCTCCACCGCCTTCATGGCCGATTGCGGCCACGGCGCCATGCGGTGGTGAGCCTCGGTGTCGTTTGCCCAGCGCAACGACGTAGCGCCATCATCCTCGTGTGATGGACGTCTGCCCCTCCTGCGGCGGCATGTTGACCGGCCGCGTTCTTGGCCGGTCAACCCCCAGCGACCGCGCGGCCGGTTCAGCCGGCGTCGAACTGCGCCGCTGCGGGTCCTGTCGTCGGCTGGCGCAGCGGGCGAAGGAAACCTCGGACAGGTGGACCGACGCGGGCCTCGACCCGTCGATTGACTACCTCTTCGACTGGCAGGCACAACCGCTGCCCGCGCCGTGGGCGTGGGTGCCGGCCGAGAAGCGAGCCGGGTTGGAGGCGGAACTGCAGACAGAGGTTGCCGAGGGCCACCCGTTGTTCGGCGAACGGGTGATCGCTATCGCCCGTTGCGAAGGCTGCGACGAGGCGGTGTTCAGCGTCGAGACCGATCCGGTGCGATTCGTCAGCGTCCATATGACGTGGCGCGGCGCCCCGGAGCGGCCACCCTGGCCCAGGACTGAGGACCTGGGCCTGCCACTGCCACGCAGCCTGGCCAAGCACGGACACTGATCGACAACTGCGAGCTGAGGATACAGATCATGGATGACCGGAACCGGGCGCCGAGGATTCTGGCGGTTTCCTGGGGCCACATGGAAGTCGAAGGGCTCGGAGTCGGCAAGGACTTCAAGCTCTATCCCGGTGGCGGACGCCCGTGGGACTGGACGGAGACCGGAACGCAGCACGAGCCGGGGATCCAACCCGCCGACGTGGAGGAGCTTCTGCTGCACGGGGCGACGACCGTCGTGCTGTCGCAGGGCATGGACCGGCAGTTGCAGATCGACCCGGACACCCTGCGCGCACTGCAGGAACGGTCGGTCACGGTCCACGTCGTGGACACGCGTGACGCGGTGAAGATCTACAACGACCTCGTCGATGATGTTGCGGTGGGCGGGCTGTTCCACTCGACCTGCTGAGATCGCGTGACCGGGCTTGCTCTGCGTCGTGGCCGACGGGTCGGCCATCGGCTTGCTATGCACGGTGCGCCGCGGCGGAGGGCGGGAGTGCCTATCGGACGCCAACGGCGTCGGCCATGTGGTCGGGTTCGTCGAAGCCACGACCGGCAACGGTGTAGGCGGTCTCCAGGCCGGCGGTGACCCGCTTGGCGTGCCGGTCGTAAAGCACGGTGTAGACGGCGGCGGACAGGTTGGTGCAGTGCCGGGTCGGGATCACCACGAACCGGTGGCACAGGCCGAGCACGGCCCGATCCAGGAAACCGTCTTCGGGGCCGAACACGTACACCGCATGGTCTGGATGATCGAAGGTGATCAGCGGCTCGGCGTTGCGGCGCAACTCGACGGCCACCGGCACCGCGGTGGCGTCGAACGCGTCGAAGGGCTGGTCGCTGTGGCGTAGTTCGACGTCCTGGTAGCCGCGCATCCGTTCCTCCCGCGGTAGCCGGAACCGGCGCTCGCCGACCAGGTGGACCCGGTCCCCGGTGAACCAGACCTGACCCAGCCCATAGCACGACGCGGCCCGCACCGCCGCCCCGACGTTGTGCGGGAACTTCGGATCGACCAGCACGATCGCCGGGGCCCGGCCGTCGCCGCGACGCACCGGCCTGGTCTGGATGCCCATCCCGCCATTGTGCGGACCAACCGAAAGCCGATCAACCGGGTTGATACGCGGTTCGTATAGTCCGGCTTCCCGGGCGTCGCCCCCGGCGCCACCGCCCCGGCGCCGGATCACCACGAACGCGAGCGGTCGGAATGATCCGGTTCAGCGCTTGGACCGTTTGGCGGGCAGCCACGAGGTGAGCATTTGGGCCAGCGTGTCGACGAGCGGGGCCCCCGAACACGCACAGTGCCTGCTCCCAAGGATGTCCGAAGGTGCCGATGGTCATGTCCTCGGTCAGGAAGATGTGGTCGTCCCGTCCGGGAACACCTCGACCGGCCAGGACGGGTATCCTGGAGGGCTTGGCGGTGCGGCCAGAACCAGTAGCTGGGGTGCTGCCAGTCCAGCACCAGCAGGCGCTGCTCGACGGGGAAGACTCGGGTCATGGCCAGCAGTGCCAGGATGTTGATGGCTTGTTGCCCGGCGGCGAACTATGACGGCGTGGCGGTGAAGATCGGGGCGAGGTCGATGGTCACCGACGGCGTCGGCTCGTGAATGGCTGGCCAGCCCTCGGCGCGCGTGCCCGCCTGGAACCGGTACCGGGCGTCGAACGGTGCCCGATGTGGTCGGCGTAGCGTTCACGCGAGATCTCTTGCCAGGCCGCCTTGGTCGCCCCGGAACGGTAGCGCGGGCGGAGACGAAAACCGCTGTAGTCGCCGCCGCACGTTGTGGCATGATCACGCGATGACCAGCGCTGCGACCCCCACCGAGCACGGCGACCGTGACGTCGCCATGGCCGGGGAGATCCTGCGCACGGTCGTCGGCTCCGGGGTGCACGGCATCGCGATCGCCGGTACCGACGACCACGACGAGATGGGTGTGTTCATCGAGCCGCCGACCCGTGTTCTCGGGTTGCGTAGGCCGGCCGAGCACTACGTGTTCCGCACCCAGCCCGAGGGCGCCCGGTCCGGCCCCGGCGACACCGACCTGGTCATGTATTCGCTGCGCAAGTACCTGCGGCTGGCCGCCAAGGGCAACCCGACCGCGTTGCTGCCGCTGTATGCGCCGCCCGACGCGGTCCTTACGCTGTGCCCGCTGGGGGCCGAGCTGCGCGCGTTGGCGCCGGCGGTGTTGTCCCGGCGGGCGGTGCACCGCTTCCTGGGTTACATGAACGCCCAGCGGGAGCGGCTGCTTGGCCGCGGGCGGCAAAGCGATGTGCCGAACCGGCCGGAGCTGGTGGCCCGCTACGGCTATGACGTCAAGTACGCCTCACACGCGCTGCGGCTGGCCTACCAAGGGCTGGAGATCGTCCGGGACGGCCGGCTCACCCTGCCCATGCCAGACCGGGAGCGCGGGCGGGTGTTGCGGGTCAAGCGCGGCGAGGTCCGCGAGCTGGCCGACGTGCTGCGTGAGATCACCGACGTGCAGACGGAGGTCGAGGGCCTGCTGACCGCCGGCCGCACGCCGCTGCCGGCCGAACCGGATCTGGAGACGATCTCCGAGTGGTCGACCGGCGCGCACCGCCGCCACTGGGGCTGGGCCTGACCCCGGGCCTGCGGGGCGCGGGCGGATCAGGGCGGTTGACGGGTGACACCCGGCGCCGCCGGTTATTCCAGGACGCTCGCCTCCAGGTCGGCGATGCGTTTGTCCATGAACCGGGCGTTGGACCTGGCGGCTTGGAGCCGTTCCTCCAACGTCCGGTTCTGCGTTGTGAGTTCGCGGACGCGTCGTTGAAGGGCGGTGTTGTCGGCGGTCAGGCGTCCGACGGTGTGGAGGGCGTCGTCGGTCTCCAGATCGCGGATGCGACCGAGCAGGTCTGCGATGGTGTTCCGCTGCTGCCGGATCTCGGCGTGGGCTGCTTTGAGCGCGTCTTCGGCGTTGCGGGCTCGTTCCCGCCAGGACTGGTCGTCGCGCTGATCCAGGCCATCGCTATCGGTGCGGCGACGATTGGCGGCGCGTTGGACGGCGTCGCTGACCTGCTGCCGGGCGGTGGGGTTCTCGTAGAGGAACGTTCGGGAGACGTCGGCTTCTCTGAACTGGAAATGATCATGGATCCGAGGGGTGTTGTGGCCTACTCCCAGAGGTTTGCAAGACGGCAGTGATCATCAGGTTGATGTTGTGGTGGTCGAGCCCGGTGAGGGCATCGCGTAGATCTACGGGGATTCCGTCGGCAATGCTGGCCGCAAGGCGCAGGATTCGCTGTTCGCCTCCGGAACATGGCAGATCGCCGGCGTTGAGCGAGGCGATGGTGGCGGGCCAGTTGATCGCGGCTAAGACGGTGACCCCGTCGGTGGATCTGGTGGCGAGGCAGGTGACGTGTTCGATGAAGTCGCTGCGGCGCAAGAACGATGCATGGCTGACGAGGAGTTCGGCGGCGGCTTCGAGGTGGTGGAGGCCCTGGGCTTGAGCGCGCAGCGCGGCCGCCAGGTCGGTGGGAGTCACGTGGGGTCCGACGCGGTGGTGTTGTTGGCGATGGGGGTCGCGGTCGCGGTTGCGCTCGTGCAGGCGGGCATGCCGATGTTGACTGAGGTGACTACTGGAGAGCGTCCGTCGATCTGGGCGAGCTTGTCGTTGGCGCCGGCGAGGCTGATGTGGAGTCCCTCGACTTCGCCGAGCCAGCCTTCGTGCTCAGCCTCGGCGATGCGCGCGATCAGGTTGTCACGGATTTCCGCGATACGGGGCCGTTGAGCGGGATCTGGCCAGTGCATGCTGCACCGTAGACAGCTGTGCTCGTGAATACAGGGCGTGCCGAACGCGCGCCCGCAGATCCCTGTGGACACCTTGCGGCGCTCGAAGTGGCCGAGGAATTCCTGCCATTCGGCATCGGTAGGAACGCGGTACTCCTCGGTGGGTCGCAGAGATCGCCGTCGGGCGAGGAACGCCAGGTGGGACTGGATGGCTTCGTCGGGGTAGACGGCCTTGTAGCCCATGGTGACGTTGATGTCCCGGTGACCGGCGATCACTTGAGCGATGTGCGGCGGCAGCCCGCTCAGGATCGCATCGGTGATGAAGATCCTCCGAAAATCGTGCGGTGTATAGCGCAGCGGGCCGCCGTCGACGGGATCGGTCAGGCCGGTGCGGGCCAAAGCGACGGCGAGCATGTCACGGATGACGTCGGGACTGATCCTGCGCCGCTCTGCGCCGAATCGACGTTGGAACAGCAACGGAGACGGTGGCAGCCATACACATTCCTGCCAGTCGTAGGAGGCGATCAGGGGAATCTTCCCGGTGTCGTCACGGACCCGCCGGATGATCGTGCTGAGCACGTCCGCCAGCTCCGGTGAAACCAGAAGAAGCCGCTCCTCGTCGGTCTTGGACGGGGCGATCTGCAGCAGCGGCACGAGTTCACCGGTGGTGGGCAGCCGGTACTGCACGAAGCTGTGATGGGAGAGTTCCAGCAACTCCTCCACACGCACGCCGGTGGCCCGAAGAACTTCAACGATCGCCCATGCCCAGAAAGCGTGATCTTCCTCGAACCCGAGGTCGCGCCGCTTGCCGGTGCCCGGGTCGTGCGCCCAGACCATGCCGGCGACGGCGCCATGGCGGGTAACCGAGCGGACCAGTGTTTGCCCGGCTGCGGTGAACAGTTGCCCCGGCTGGGTTTGGCGGGCCGCCTGAAGAAGTTCGTGGGCTGCCTTGCGGTTTTCGTTGACGGTGCGCACCAGCATCGGCAGGACGGGGAGTCGTTCCCGGGTGCGGGCATCCATCCGCGATTTGCGGTGCCGCCGTAGCCTGCGCTGGTTGAGCTCATCCTCTTTGACGGGGCAGGGAACCGCCCACTGGGCCCAGCGTCCCAGGTCGTCGACGGCCCATTGGGCAAGGTCCAGGTAGGACGCCCGCACCGGGATCAGACACTCCCGATGGTTCAGTCGTGGGACCTCGATGGTGACCTTGTCCCCGGTTCCTGTCTTGATTGTCTTCGGTTTGGTGCGCAGCCGTTGTTTCCAGGCGTCGGCGACCTCGCGCGGCAGGCGCAGGCTGTCGATGCCGGGATGGTGGATCTCCAGGTCCCGCCAGAACCGCAACCCCAACGTGCACGCGAGGCTTTCCATGCTGGAGTAGTCCAGCGACGGTTGACGCTCCCGCAGATAGTCCACCAGCAGGTCACGGACCGGGCGGCAGGTCAGACGGTACCGGTCGATGAGTTCCTCGGGCGTGCGCGGTCCAGCGGCACCGCGTATCTGCCGCAGCGTGGCCGGCGCGTCCGGTCCGAAGATGCCCGCGGCGCGTAGAAGCCGGTAGAACACCGCGGCGTCACCGGACACGTTGGCGAGTGTGTCGATCTCGACGTCCAGCAACTCCAGGACATCCCCGACGGTGACGTCGGCCAGCGTGCCGCCTTTGGCCGCCAGGATTTCGGCGGCGCGGTAGAGGGTGTGGCTGCCCGCTATCGAGGAGACGTCGCGATCCGCCTCACACAAGGCGCGCAGCCGGCCCAGCCCGTCAGGATCGCGGGTGCGGGCCAGGTGGCGTACCAGGCTGCCCGGACCGGTCGCTTTGGCCACCAGCCAACCCAGCGCGGGGCGCACGATGTCGGCGCTGATCGCCGTCAACAGTGCCGAGGTCAGAGCGTCCTGGCACCATTCGGCGACCATTCCGCGCTCCTGCAGCCATCGGCCCGGGATCTTCCGCCAGGCGGCGCCCGCGCCGTCGGCTCCGCTGGCCAGCCAGCGTTCCTGCCAGATCCGACCCGGCTGGGCCTCCAACCAGTCCAGCAGAAACGTCAGCCCACGCAGGCGGATCTTCTGGGTATGGGCGTTACCCACCACAAACGGCGCATGGGTCAGCCGATCCCACACCTCATCCCGGCTTTGGCTGGTCGCCGGCCAGGTCACGGGCAAGGGCCGGGCCGGGATGCGGGCACGCGCGGCCTGGCGCCCCTTCGGCGGTGTCCGCGGCAGTAGGCCCGTCTCGCTGGCCGTGGTGGTCACGACACGCCGTTGTTGAACAAGACGTCCAGCGTTTCCGGCTGGTACCCCGGCGCGAGAGCCGTGCTGGTCCGCTCAACCGCCCGCCGGGTCTGCTCGCCATGGTGGGCCAGCACCCGACGGATCACGTCCTCCTTGCGGGGCGTCAGGTAAATCTGAGTCGTGGTCAACTGAGCATGACCGAGAACGAACTGGACATCGGTCAGCGGCAATGCTGGATCCTCGGCCATCCGGTAGGCGGCCGTGTGCCGCAACGCATGCAAAGTCACCGAGGTACCGACCTGCTGGTTGACCCGCTCGAACATGCGGTGCACGGCGTGATACGTCAACGGCCGGGCAGGACGCCGTAGCGTCCACCACAGCGGCTGCCTGCGTCCCTTGGGAATCAGGTCGGCCATCTCCACCTGGTAGAGCCGCAGCCACACGAACGCGTCCGTGGACGCGGGCAGCTCCTGCAACTCGCGGGTCCCTTTTCGAACGACGGTGATCAGATGCCGCCCCGGATCCACCCCCGCCAGCGTCGTCGACAGTAGCTCCGACGCCCGCGCACCGGTCGACACGTAGAAGGCGACCAGCGCCCTGTCACGGTGCGAGGGCAGCCGGGCGAAGATCTCGTTGAACTCGCTATCGGGGATACTGCGCGGGATCCGGTTGGGCAGCCTGGGCCGATACCGCCCACTGAGCTGGTTGCCATACAGCTCCATCGGATTGTGATGCGCGTGTGCCCGCCCGCCTCGACGAGACCGGTCCAGCGGGAAGGGGTTGATGACCGGCCCGGTGCCCGCATCCCGGTGAAAGTCGTAGAACGAGCGCAGCACCGTCTCGCAATGCGCACGCACCGACGGCGCGAATGCCTGACCACGAGCCTGTTCCAAGCCGCCGGCCGCTTCTGGCGCACGCCAGTGCGGGCGAGGTCGCTTGCCAGCGACCTGCATCCACCTGCTGAAGTCACGGGCCTCAAACACGAGTCGCCCGATCCCACGCGACACCGACGTCGGACCACAGGAACCTAAACCACCGCAACAGATCCAGCCCATACGAGCGGACGGTGGACTCCGCTCTGCCCGCCGCCAGCAGGTCCCTGAAGTAGGCGGTGACTGCCTCCACCAACGCCCCGTCGGGATCAAATAGCCGGTAGGGCTCGTACCGATTGCCCGTGGCCACCAACCGACCGGACATAGGAACCACCAGCGCCATCAGATCCCGCCCAGGCTCACCGTCTTCGATCACGAGCGGGAACCGTATCGGTCAGCGCCGCCATCCCGCCACTGAACTGCAGAGACATCTACCTCAGTTCAGTGAATGGGGCGCGGCGGGCGACGGCGGCGAAGGACACGGCGCGGCGCTCACGTTGCAGGCGGCGGATCGCGTCGGCGACGCGGTCGAGCATGGCGTCGCTGCGGCGTCGGCGGGCGGCAAGCGCCGCTGCGGTGCGTGTTCCGGAGTCGGTCGCGGACGTCACGGTCCCTCCTGCGGCTGGTCGGGCGTCGACGCCGCGGCACGGGTCAGCTCGCGGGCCGGGAAGTTCAGGCTCCACAGCCGGTGGAAGTAGTCCTGCGGCCGGCGCAAGTCGAGGGCGAGAGCGTCCTGCAGCAGGCCGAGACCCGCGAGGGCCTTCTCCAAGCCGTCGATGGCGCGGGCGGTGGGCTCGAACACGCGGTGCAGGTAGTCGGCGGTGGCGTCGTCGGGTGCCCGCTCGGCCAGCGAAGCCCACTGTTCCCGCTTGCGGCGCCAGTACAGCAGGTCAGCACCGGACAGGACGAACTTGTCGCAGTTGTGGCAGTCCAGCTTCCACGGGCACGCGCCGCCGTCGACGACGGGTTGGAAGGTGCAGAACCCACCGTCGGCGGGTGTGCTGCGACGGCTGAGGTCCACGGCGAGTGCCGTGGCCTGTTGGCGGGTCAGCGGCGTGTCCACGTCGGACAGCAGCTCGCCGGGGTTGGCCGCGCCGGGACCAGCGACCCACACGTGCTGGAGGACGTCCTCGATCTCGGAGACGGCGACGTGGGTGTAGTGCTCTGCCATGCGGTCGGAGATGTGGCCGAGGTAGCGGCGGACGTGGGTGATCGTGGCGCCGGCGCGTAGCAGGTTGGTGGCCAGGGTGTGCCGGGCTTGGTGTGGCACGCAGCGGCTGAGGTCGAGGTCGGTGATCCAGAGCTGGAACAGCCGCTGGAACCAGGCATACGACAGGGGAAGCCGTCCTTGGGGGTTGCTGCGGGTTCCGGGGAACAGGGCCATGCCTTCGCGTTCGCGCGGGGTGGGTGGCCGGCCGTGGCGGTGGCTGAAGGCCTCCACGGTGGCCTGTTGACGGGCCTGCAGCCGCTGGTAGACGGGTTCGGGGATGCGGATGGCCTGGTCGTAGTTGCCGACCTTGGTCTGGTCGTGCCACAGCATCGGCAGCCCGCCGTAGCGGCCGAGGCAGTCCAGGCCGAGCTTGACGACTTCGCCGCCGCGGCGGCCGGTGGCCACGATGGTCTCCCAGATGTCACGCAGTCCCCTGCCGTTGACATCCAACGCCTCCAGCTGGCTCAGGTTGGCCTCGGCAACCAGGGCGCGGGCGATGTCGTCGGAGTACGGGCTGCGGGCTCGTCGTGGCGGCTCGCCGCCGGCGGGTAGGGAGGTGATGAATGCCCGGTCGAGGTTGAGCCGGTTGGCCTCGCCGCTGTCCATCGCGCCGCGCAGCAGCCGCCGGGCGGCGTTGAACACGCCGCTTCGGGTGATCGCGGTGACGGTGGACGGGTTGCCCCGCTGGTCAGTCACGATCAACGAGGGTAGGCCGTCGCGTTCGCGGCGCCGCTGGTCGGCTACGAACCGGTGCATGTGCTCCTCGCGCAGCAGGCTCGGGTCGTGCCCGCCGTCGGGGGCGTCGGCGAGGAGGAAGGCGCCCAGTTCCATGGCGGCGCGGCGTAGGTTGTCGAACGGGCCGCTGCGGCGTGGGCAGTGCACCGAGCGCAGGGTGGCGGCCATCTGGTCCCAGACCAGGTCGCGTAGCCACCGCTGGGCTATCGGTGTGAGGTCGATGAAGCTGGCCCGGTGGGTGAAACGCACCCCGAAGTGGTCGGTGTCGATGAACCCGGCTTCGCGGGTGTCGGCCGGGGTGAAGTACACCAGCCGCAGTTCGTGCAGGATCTCCAGGACGATGCCGCGGGCGGCGTGGCTGCACGCCTCCATGTCGAGGTCGGCCAGCGAGTTGACCTGGCGTCGGCGGCAGTCGTCGATCAGGTTCTGCAGGTCGCTCAGCCGCCATTTGGTGTGTGGCCGCTGGGTGTGGCGGAACAGTCCCCAGCGCAACTCGGCGCGCAGCAGCGGTCGCAGGCCGCGCAGCACGACCCGGCCCGGCCAGCAGACCGGGTCGGCGTCCTGGCACCACCGGCGAAACCCGAGCTCATCGTCGACGTGTACTGGCACCGGCTGGCCCTTGTCCTCGAACGTCGACGGGTACGAGCGGGGCAGCCGGGCTCTGCCCGGGCGCCCGGCCTCCCGGTAGTAGCGTTCGTGGTGCAGGCACAGCAGCAGCGGGACTGGGCGCGCAGGTCGCAGACCGGCACCCGGCAGCGCCCGTAGCCGTCGTAGGCCGGCTGGTCGGCCAGCCACGCGGCGAAGTCCACCCGATCCCGTACCCGCATCCAGCGGCTGCGGTGGCGCGGGCACAGCTGCCAGTCCAGGCTCGCCGCCGGCCGGGCCGGGCAGATCCGGCAGGATTCCTCCTGTGACCACTCGGAGGCGGTCAGCGGCTCGGCGCGGCGGAGGAAGTCCGCCATGGCGCCGCCCGCCCTGAGAATGACAAGCCCATTTGGCCCCACGGTGCTGGTCTGATTTGGCCCCACCCTCGGGTGTTGGTTGGGGTCGTCGGTCACGGGCTGTAACCGGCGGCGGTTAGTGGTTGAGTCGGCGGTGTTCGGCGACGCGGCAGCGGGTGCTGCAGAACCGTCGTGGTTGACCGCGTTGGCTGATCTCGATGTGGATCATCGTGGTGCAGTGCCAGTGCGCGCATCGGCGGGTGACCCGGCCTGGGTTTGGACGTGGTTCGGGGGCGGTCTGGCCGGTAACGATATTCGCGTCGGTGTTCACGGTGTGGCTGTTTTCTGTTTCGGCTTGTTGGTCGTGGCGGCGCGGGTGGTGCGTAGTCGGTAGGAGTCGGCGCCGGTTTGGATGATGTGGGCGTGGAAGGTGAGTCGGTCGACGACGGCCGCGGCGAGGCGCGGGTCGGTGAAGGTGCGTCCCCACTCGCTGAAGGGCGCGTTGGAGGCGCATGCGATGGAAGCTTTCTCCTCTCGTGCGGTGATGATCTGGAAGAGCAGTTCCGCGCCACGCGGGTCGAGATGGACGTAGCCGACCTCATCGAGGCAGAGCAGGTCCAGGCGGGCGTAGCGAGCCACGACACGGGAGAGTTGTTTGTCGTCGGCTGCCTCGACGAGCTCGTTGACCAGCGCGGCGGTGGTGGTGTACCGCACCCGGCGGCCGGCCTCGGCGGCGGCGGTGCCGATCCCGATGAGCAGGTGGGTTTTGCCGGTTCCGGAGTCGCCCAGCAGGACGACTGGTTCGCCGGCATCGATCCAGGTTCCGCCGGCCAGATGCGCCAAGGTCGCTGGGGGCAGGCCGGTCAGGCCGGTCAGGTCGAGGTCTTCGAGTCGTTTGTTGCGTGGGAACTTCGCTTCCAGGACGCGTCTGATGCGGCGGCGGGCGTCGCGGTCGTCGCATTCGGCGGTGAGGACCTCGGCGAGGAACGCCTTGTGGGACAGCCGCTCCCGGACGGCCGCGGCGGCGATCGGGTTGGTTTGGGCGGCGATGGTGGGCAGGTGCAGGATGCGGCACGCGGCGCCGATCGCGGCTTCGGCGGCTGGGTCGCCCAGCGCGGTCACCGGCGGCAGCGCCGTGGTGGCCGCCGCAGCGCGGGCGCTCACGCGCCTACTCCGTGCAGCAGTTGGTCGTAGCTGGCCAGGGTGGGCAGGGCCCGTGGCGGGTCGGCCGCCGCGGGCGCGGTGAGCATCGTGGTGGTGGGGCGGGTGGTGTCGAGGTGGCGGCGGGCTTCGACCGCGACGAGATCGGCATCGAAGCGTTGCATCGATGTCGCGGCGGCGATGCCGGCAGCCACCGCGGCGGCAGGCAGGGTGCGGTGCAGCAGCAGCACCCCGACCAGCGCGCGGGTGCCCGCGCCGTCGCTGGCGCCGCGGCGGGCGGCGTCCCAGAACTGCTGATGCGCGGCGGTGAACGCCCCGCAGGCGCGGGCCGCGGCCAACGCGGTCGCACCGGCCATGGCCCCGGGTTTACGGGCCAGGATCTCCAGATAGTGGTCCAACACGAGATCTTCGCTGCCCTTGTGCAAACTGCGCACGTGCGAGGCGACCTGCCTGCCCTCAGCGATCACGGTGACGCTGTCCGCGCCCAGACGCACCACCACCCGGCGTCCCGCGAGGTGCGCCGGAACGGAGTAGTAGGACTGACGCACGCACGCCCGCGCTTTCGTGTCGACCCGGCACGACAGTGTCTGCGACGGGTCGAACGCGGCAACCGGCAACGCCCGCAGCAGCGGCAGCTCACGGGCCGCGGCCGCACCCACCGTCTCCGGGCGGGCGGCGATACGCCGCTGGTCATCGCGGGCGTCGGCGGCGGCCATCGCCTCGTTCAACGCCGCCAACGTGGGCAGCACCGGCATCGGCGTCAAATGCCGACGACGGAACCGGCCGATCTCGCCCTCCACCCCACCTTTCTCATGGGCACCGTCGATGCCCGGCTGGCAGAAGAACGAGTCATACCCGTAATGGCTGCGCAGCGCCACGAACCGCGGGTTGAGCCACCGCTGGCGGCCCAACAGGACCCGAACCACCGCAGCCGTCAAGTTGTCGTAGCGGATCATCCCGAGCGGTGTACCGCCCAACGCGGCGAACGCTTTCACGTGACCGTCCAGAAACGACTCCTGCGCCTGGTTGGCATAGGCGACGTGCACGGCCTTACCCGAATGCGACAGCCGCAGCACGAACATGAACAGTCTGATCACCTGCCCACCGATACACGCCTGGAACTCCCCGAAGTCGACCTCCGCCTCCCGCGCCGGGCCGTGCGTCTGCGGCACCGTCACCAACGTCCGACCCGAGCCGAGCTGAACGCGCAGCCGGGCGACCAGCGCCCGCACGCTGGACTCGGCGACGCTGGCCCCTTCCTCATCCAACAGCCGCTGCCACACCCGCCGCGCGGTGTGACGCTGCTTGCGCGGCGCCGCCAGATCCTCCGTCAACCACCGGCGCACCGTGGCCTCATGCACCCCAAGAACCGGACACACCCGCACCGGCGGCTTGCGAACCGGTGGCGTCGCATCCGCCAACGCCTGACGCACCGTGCGTCGATGCACTCCATGACGCACCGCCAACGCACGAACCGACAACCCCAAATCGCGGGCCTCACGTCGGATACGTTCAAACTGCTCCACTCTCGATCTCTCCTTCAAGATTCCTACGCCTCTCGTGATCGCCTTGGCAGACGTCACGCAACGTAGATCACGGATAGGTCGAGAGTGGGGCCATATCAAGCCATCACTACAGCCCCAGGTGGGGCCACTTCAGGCTGGCATACTCACCCGCCCGCTTGGCCGCCATCCACGCCTGGTGGTGCACCGAACACAGCTCCCCACTGGTGCTCCTGACACGCGCGCAGTCGGCGACCAGGCAGCGCCACCGGTAGACCGGGTGGTCGGCCGGGATCACGATCTCGTCGCCGGTCCGAAACAGCGGATCGAACGACGGGCCGTCGATCAACGCGGTGAGTACCTCCAACTGGTCACGAATGTGCCGGCGGGATGCCTCGTCGCGCAGCGGCACCAGCGGCAACCGCCCCGGCCGGCTCACGCCTGCCCACCCGTGGACTCGTGGCCGGCCCACACCGCGCGCAGCGCCGCGTCGAAGACCGGATCGTGCAGATCCACATGCGCGTAGATCTCGTCCACCACCGCCGTGGACGCCCACCCGCCGGCCTCGCGGGCCACCACCAGGTTGCCGCCCGAGGCATCCAGCACCGCGGTGGCGAAGCAGTGCCGGAACTGGTGCGGCCGGACCGGCCCCAACCCGGCCCGCCGCCCCGCCCGCTGCAGCATCCGCCGAGCCGCCACCGGCGCCCACGGCAGGCCGTGCCCGTCGCCGTGCAACTGCACCAGCAGCATGCCGTGCCCCACCGCCCGTGGGTACTCGGTGGTGACGTAGTCGAAGTAGGTGTGCACCATCGCCGGGCTGACCCGCTTGATCAGCCCACCGCGCACCGTGTGGGTATCGACCCACCACGGGTGTTTGGTCTTCGCCCGTGCCTGGTTGACGTTGCCGGGCCGGTCACACACGTGCACGTGCGGCGAGCGGCACTCCCCGCAGCCGGCGCCCTCGCGCAGGTGCAGATCCACCATGTGCAACCCGCACAACTCACCGATCCGCAAACCCGCGTCGGCCAGCCAGGTCACTGCCATCCGGTCCCGCGCGGTGCCAACGACATCCAGTAGACGCTGCCGGGCGTCGTCGGGCAGCAGCTTCGGATGCCGCCGCCGGCCACGGCTCGGGGCCAGCGGGTTGGCCGGGACGCTGCGGCTGACGTGTCCGAGAAACGCCCGGCGCCGGTCGGTGCGGCTGGGCAGCCGCGTCACGTTCAAGTCCTTGCGCAGCCCCGGGTTGACCTCGGAGGTGGTGTGGTGCAGGTAGAAGCCCTTCAGGCACGCCGCCGCGGTCGCCAGCGCGTCAGGCCCGAACGGGCGCTTGCCGACCCGCCACGGCTCGCCCAGCGGCATCCTCACCTCCGCACCCAGCAGGCCCATGTACCGTTCCAAGTCCCGCAGCGAAACGCGGTCCACGCGTAGCCCCTCGCGCTGCATCCATCGCAGGTGGTCCACCAGCACGTAGGCGTACGTGCGCTGTGAGCCCGAACCCTCGTGGGTGCGTAGGAACTCGTCCGCCTCGCCGTGCAGCGTCCCGTCTGGCCGCACGATCGTGTACGACGTCGCCCGATCCTTCCGCTTCACCGCCTGCACCCTCAGTTCACCGATCACTGGTCCCCCGCTCACGCGCTCCTCCTCACTCGCCTGCCGGACATGACGTACATCGCGGTCCCGACCGGTAAACGATCACGGGACCTGTCCGGACGCAGGCTAGACGAACATCACGTACGCCCAAGATCGCGGTCGGAAAAGTCACCGAGTACCTCACCGCCCGGCGGATCGCCCGCTGCGAGCGGGCCGGCCGGTGCGCGCTGCGGCTGATGTCACCGCTGGGCGAAGGCCCCGACTTCGACGGCGAGTACTACACCGCCGGCGAAGCCGACGCCGCGGCGGTCACCACCGACGCGCAACGCGCCGCCCTGGCCAGCCAGGTGCACCGCCAGATGCCGCCCGGCGACGACCAGTGGTGGCAGATCTGGACGAGCCAGCGGTGGGAAGACCTCACCCCACGCCCCGCCACCAGCACCACGTCCAGCCCCGGGCCGGACACTGCCGGCCAGTGATCCCGCGCCCATCCAGTCGTGAGGAGAACCCCTGTGACCAAACGCCTCTGGTTCGACCTGACCGCCACGCTGCGCGTGGCCGAACACGCCGCCTCGTGTGACAGCTTCCCCGGCTACTCCCCCGGCTACGGGGACTACGGCCGCGAACCGTGCCTGCTGATCGCGACCGGGCAGCGGGGCCGGCTGGACTCCAACGGCCGCGGCGACCAGCCCACCCCGGCGTCGGTGCAGGCCACCCACGTCGACGGCGGCAACGGTGATGGCGCAGGCGAACGGTGGGACCGCCCCACCCCGGCGGTCTACCTGCGCCTGACCCACCCCGACGACGGCACCGACGAGACCCTCCTCGACACGCTGCGCCATCACGCCGCCAGCGGGGCCTGCTGGTTCACCGTCGACGCCGACGGTGGGCACGCCGATGGCAGCGTCTCCTGGGCGGTGCGCCACGCCCGCGACACCCGGGACCTGCCCGCCGGGGTGATCTGGGTGCCGGCGCACGTGGCCGCCGGCGAGCTGGGTCCGTACCCGGCGCAGGTCGCCCGCGGCTACCGCCGCGACGGCGCGGTGCACGCCCGGTTCGCCCGCGACACCGTGTGGTGGATCGCGCTGGACCTGCGGTCGCTGCCCGCCGCCCGGCGCCCCGCCGAGACGCTGCGGGTGATCGGCGAGCGGGTGGAGCGGGTCGGCTATCCCGGCACCGACCGGGAAACGACCGCGCCGCTGCCACCCGACCCGGACGGCTGGTGGCGCATCGGCGGCAAGGGGTGGCCGTGGACGGTGGTGGACGGCCCGCTGCGGCCGGGCGGCGTCTATGCCGTCTATGCCGACCTGTTCGTCGCGTGGGGACCCGACGGGGAGCGCTGCACCGTGTGCCACGCGGCGGACCAACTCGACCACCAGGCGATGCCGTCGATGGCCGGCTACGGCGAGGACACCAGCAGCCGCTGCCGACGCTGCGGCTCGTACGAGACGACCGACCCGATCTTCGGTGCCCACCCCCATCCCGTGCCGTGGCCGCCGGTCCCGGACCGGCAAGCGGCAATCGACGGGCAGGCAAACCTCGACCGGCAAGTCGACCGGCAACAGACCCAAGACCCGCGGCAGGTCTGCGGCCGGCGGGCCGATTGCGACGGGCAACCCCGGCCCGACCAACCCGACCAGGCCGGGTCATGACAGCCATCGCAGCGCCGCGCGGTGACGACGAGTACTGGCCCGACGAACACGACAGCGTGCCGCCGGCGTGGTGGCGGATGCCCGACGACATCCGGCTGCGCGTGCGGGTGCGGGTCAGCCAGATCCCCGACTTCCTGTCCACCGGCGACCTCGACGCGAGCCTCAGCGTGGACGGGCCGCTGTACGTCGACCTGACCCACCTGACCGTGTGGGACACCTACCAGCCCGGCGAGCGGCCAACCCGCACCGCCTACCGGGCGTTGACCGGCCGGTTCCCGGACCTGTTCACCACCGTGCACCACACCAACCATCCGGGCACCGTGTCCCTCGCCCTGCGGCTGCACCGGCTCACCGACCCGGTCGCCGCCGCGATCCTCGCCCAACGCCACGTCACCCTGACCGCGCTGGGCCTCGACCCGACCAACCCGTTCCTGCTCGGCATGCCCTGACCCCGGCCGTACACACCGCGGGTTCCACCGCACTTGACCGGCCGCAGCGCCGCAGCGTTCATGCCGTGCGCGGCGCCCTGCGCCCCGCTGCCCACCAGCGCCCGGCGGCACAGGCGCCGCGCGCGGCAACCCCTTCGCGCACATCCAGTCCACCACAGGAGTTCCCGTGATCCAGCCCACCACTACGGACCTCGTCCGTGACCTGCTCACTACCGTGGCCGCCGACGTCGGCTGGGAGGTGGACCTCGACCAACTCCCGGTCACCGCCGCCCACACGCCCATCCTGGTGATCAACCTGATCGAGGCGTCCGCCGCGTATCTCGCGGCGCTGGCCACGACCCGAATCCTCGACAACGCCGCCGAATCGCTGCGCACCGTCATGGACGGCGCCGCCGACGCCGATCTCGACTGGGAAGCCGGGCTCCTCACCGCGGTGCTCGACCTGACCGACCTGCACGGCCAGGACACCGGGCGGACCCGCCGGCGCCTGCTCGCCGCCCTGCACGCCCTGCACCCCGAAGGAGCCACCTGGCCACCCCCGCCACCCACAGACGCCACCGACCTCACCGGTGAGTCCACCGGCAGGCCCGCCGACCCCAACGGTAACGAACCGACCGGCAACGAACCGGCCGGTCTGGCCGCCGCGCTGGCCCGGGTGGGCCTGCGGCCGGTAGCAGCCGCCAGCGACCCCACCCGCATCACCTACGCGGCCGAACACGGCGAACGCCGGGTCACCGTGACCGTCCACCCCGACGATGACAACACCGCCCAGGCGCACGGGTTCGACGGCCACGCCGTCGCCTGGAGCGTCAGCTTCAGCCCCGGCACACCGCCCGATGTCATCGCCGGTGCGCTACGCGGCGCCGTCTCCGAGGCCGTGCCCGGCGGGTCGCCCGAGCCACAGATCCGGGGCCCCCACTAGGCCGGCGCGTACCCACCCGGCCGTCGTGCATGCCGGAACACCGGGCACGCGGCAGACACCACTCACCGACCATCGGGCACTGTTCGGTGTGCTCCGCGAAATCCGCACCGGATCCCTACAGCCACCAGACCACATCCGCACCCGGCTGATCGCCCAGGCAGACGCGTCGAATAACTGGCTGGTCAGCAGGGAGGTCGCCAGCCTGCAGGCGACCGACCCGGGGCCGGGCGACATCCGCAGCAGCAAGGAAGCCTTCCGACGGCTCCGCGACAACCACGCCGTGCAGGTCGCCCTCGACCTGCACGACCTGACCCTGGCCGTGACCGTGGCCCAAGCCGCGGCCGCCGCCGGAGCCCGGTTCGTCGAGGTCGGCGACCCGCTCATCAAAAGCGCCGGCGTGACGGCGATCGAGCACATCAAACGGGCCGTCCCCCACACCGCCGTGGTCGCCGAGATGATGTCCGCCGACTGGGGACGCGACCAGGTCATCCTCGCCGCCGAAGCCGGCGCCGACGTCGTCCTGCTGATCGGCCCCGCCAGCACCGCCAGCGTCGCCGCGGCCGTCGAGGCGAGCAGGCGCCTAGGCGTGCCGCTCATGCTCGACGTCCCGCCCGGCCGCCTCGACCCCACCTGGGTACACGCCATGGAACGCACCGGCGTCGACGGATTCGCCATCACCACCAACATTGACCTCGGCGTCGCCGGCCCACACCCCCTCGACCACGCCCACACCCTGCGCTCCTGGACCAGACTGCCGGTCGCCGTCTCCGGCGGATTCGGCACCGCCGACGACATCGCCGTCACCAACCCCGCCTGGGACATCCTCATCGTCGGACGCAGCGTCACCGACGCGGTCGACCCCGCCACCGCCGCACAACAGCTGATCAACCACATCACCAGGCGCCAACCACGGACGGAACTATGATCATCACGCCGCTTCGAGTCGAGCACATCGCCGCAGTCGAACACCTCATCGGACTCTGCGGGCCCTACGTCTGGCCACGAACCTCCTCGGACTACTGGCTGTACGCCGAACTGTTCTCCTCCACCTGCCCCGTCGCGATCGACAACGACGAGCTCATCGGCGCAGTCATCGCCTTCCGCAGCCAGGACAACCCCGACGACGTCTACATCCAGGACGTCGTGACCCACCCCGACCACCGCCGACGCGGCATCGCCCACGCGCTGCTGGACGCCGTGCACCAACAGGCCAGCACCTGGGGATGCCGGCGCCTGTACCTCACCTCGGAACCCGACAACCACGCGGCGCGAGCCACCTGGCTATCCCTCGGCTTCACCAACATCCCCGGCGACCAGACCATCGACGGCGTATCCGTGATCTCTAATTACAAAGGCCCGGGCAAGCACCGTGCCGTCTACGAACTGGCCACCAAGTAGAACCAACACCCCGACAGCCGAGCGCCAGCGGAATCCCTCGCCTCGCTGCCACTGGGATGCACAACGCCACGCCGCCTCGCCATCGACTGCGGCTGCCGCACACGCGGTCGGCCGGCGGGAGCCGGGCCGAGCGCCGCTAGGACGCTCGGTGTCGGCTGTCGGTCAGCCGGGCGTGAGCGAGGCCGTTGCCCAGTCCCACACCGGCGAGGCGAGCCATCGGATGAGGCTCTGGTCGAGCACGCGGCCGAAACTGCGCCGCAGTTCAAGGCGGGCACTGAGTTCAAGCCGCGTGCCGTTGGGCACCCCCGCGAACGTGTGCCGGTATTCATGCCCGGGCAGTCCGGGCGTGACGGCCACCTACCGGATCAGGCGTGCCGCTCGAACTCGACTAGCTTGCAGTCGACGGGTCGGCGCCGCCCACGGAGCGCCTTCACCAGCAGGCGGCAGCCCACGGCCGCTCCCTGCAGGGTCACACCCCGGATGATGGTGAAGTTGCGTTGGCGGCGGTGCGCGAACGGTTCGCCCGGGCCGCGCGGTATGAAGACGACTAACACCACCACGCGGGACGGAGACCATGACTGGCACACCCGAGCTGCCCTGGCACGCGGCGGACCTGGTCGCGCTCGACCTGGAGGGCAGCGGCGCCCAGGACCGTGAGCGGGAAGCCATCTTGGAGATCGCCGTCGTGCCGCTGACCGCCGGCCAGCCGGTCCGCGGTGACGCCTACACCACGCTGGTCAACCCGGGCCGAACCGTTCCCCGGCGGCCGTGGATGTCGCCTGGGTTGACCATTGACGCCCTCCGCACCGCGCCAACAGTGGCCGAGATCGCGCCGGAACTCGCTCGGCGGATCACCGGCCGGATCCTGGTCGGCCACAACATCGGCGTCGACTGGCGGCTGCTGCACCGCCACTGCCCTCGCATCAAGCAAGCAGCCCTGATCGACACGTTCCGACTCGCCCGTCGCGTGCACCTCGACGCGGGCCGCGGCTTCACCCAACTCCTCGATCATTTCGGCCTGACCCGGTCGGTGAATGCGGCCGCGCCCACGAGTACGCCGCACCGGGCTCTCTGGGACACGCTCGCCGTCGCGCTGCTGCTCAGCCAGCTGGTCGAACACCGCTGGACGGAGCCGCCGGGCATCGCCGAGCTGGTCGGCGCCACGACGTTGCCGGCCGTCGGCGACACAAGCGACCGCCAAGAAACCCTCTTCTGAGCGCAATGGCGCTGTGCGGGTCCCGGCGTATGCCGTTGTCCACAGGACGTCCACAGCCTGTCCACAGCCCTGACGGTCGGTCTTTCGCCGCGGTGGCTCGGGCTGGCACCCTTGCCGGCGTGGCTAGCGTGGCGAACGGTCGGTGCAGGTGGCGGGTTCGCGACCTGCCGACCTGACGTGCGCGCCCGGGCCGCCGCGTTGGGGGCGGAGCTGGCGTTCGACCTGACCCTGATCGCCCCACAGCTACCGGCCTGCGAGGTGGGCGCCGGGCACACCGAGATGAGCTGGCTGCGGCATCTCACCGAACAGGGCGCCCGGGAACGGTACGGCACCCGGGCCGAGAATCCGGCCGCGTACGCGCAGCTCGATCACGAGCTGGCCGCCATCGGCAAGCTCGGCTTCCCCTGCTACTTCCTGATCGTGCACGACATCGTCGCGTTCTGCCGCCGCCACAACATCTACTGCCAGGGCCGTGGCTCGGCGCCAACTCCGCGGTCTGCTACGCGCTCGGGATCACCAACGTCGACGCGGTGCGGTGGGGGCTGTTGTTCGAACGGTTTCTGTCGCCGGAGCGCGACGGACCCCCGGACATCGACGTCGACATCGAGTCCGACCGGCGCGAGGAGGTCATCCAGCACGTCTACGACACCTACGGCCGTCACCACGCCGCGCAGGTCGCCAACGTCATCTCCTATCGGCCCCGCTCGGCCGTGCGTGACATCGCCAAGCGTTCGGCTACTCACCCGGCCAGCAGGACGCGTGGAGCAAACAGATCGACCGCTGGCACTCCGCCGCCGTCGCCGAGGTCGACGACCTCCCCGAGCCCGTGGTGGAGTACGCCAACGCGGCGCAGACCTTCCCCCGGCATCTGGGCATCCACTCCGGCGGCATGGTCATCTGCGACCCGCCGGTGATCGAGGTGTGCCGGGTGGAGTGGGCGCGGATGGACAACCGGTCGGTGCTGCAGTGGGACAAGGACGACTGCGCCGCCGTCGGGCTGGTCAAGTTCGACCTGCTCGGGCTGGGCATGCTGTCGGCGCTGCACTACGCCGTCGACATGATCGACTCCGAGTTCGACCTGTCGACTATGCCGCTGGACGACCCGGAGGTGTACGACATGCTGTGCCGCGCCGACTCCGTCGGCGTGTTCCAGGTCGAGTCGAGAGCCCAGATGGCCACCCTGCCGAGGTTGCAGCCACGCGAGTTCTACGACCTGGTCGTCGAGGTCGCCCTCATCCGGCCGGGCCCGATCCAGGGCGGCTCGGTGCACCCCTACATCCGGCGCAAACGCGGCCGGGAACCGGTCACCTACCCGCACAAGCTGATGCGCCCTGCCCTGGAGAAGACCTTGGGTGTGCCGCTGTTTCAGGAGCAGCTCATGCAGCTGGCCATCGACGTCGCCGGCTTCGACCCGAGCAAGGCCGACCAGCTGCGCCGGGCGATGGGCTCCAAACGGTCCCGCGAGCGCATGGCCACGTTGAAGACCCGGCTCTACGCCGGGATGGCCGAAAGAGGGATCACCGGTGCGACGGCCGACGACGTGTACGTCAAGCTCTCCGCGTTCGCCTCGTACGGGTTTCCCGAGTCGCACGCCATGTCGTTCGCCTACCTCGTCTACGCGTCGGGCTGGCTGAAGCGCTACCACCCGGCCGGGTTCTGCGCCGCCCTGCTCAACGCCCAACCGATGGGCTTCTACTCGCCCCAGTCCCTGGTCGATGACGCCCGCCGGCACGGCGTCACCGTGTTGCGCCCCGACATCAACGCCTCCCACGCCACGGCGATCCTCGAGGTCGGGCCGGACATTCGGCCCAAGGCGGAGCCCGGCGAACCGCCCGGCGAGTGGGGACGCGGCGGCCCGGTGGTGCGGCTGGGCCTGTCGTCGGTGCGCACGCTCGGCGACGAGGTGGCCCACCGCATCGAAGAGCAACGCCGCACCGACGGCCCGTACCGGAACATGGTCGACCTCGCTCGCCGCGCGCGACTCTCCACCGCGCATCTGGAAGCCCTCGCCACCGCCGGCGCCTGCGACTGCCTCGGGCTCACCCGGCGGCAGGCGCTATGGGCCGCCGGCGCGGCCGCCCAGGAAACCGCCGGCCGGCTGCCCGGCAGCACCACCGGCGTGCAGCCGCCGACGCTGCCCGGCATGGACGCCATCGACGAACTCGTCGCCGACGTGTGGGCCACCGGTCTGTCCCCCGACACCCACCCGGTCGAGTTCGCCCGCCCCCACCTCGACCGGCTCGGCGCCCTCCCGGTCGCCGCCCTGGCCGACGTCGATGACAAGACCCGGGTGCTGGTGGGCGGGATCGTCACCCACCGGCAACGGCCCGCCACCGCCCGCGGCGTCACCTTCATCAACCTCGAAGACGAGACCGGGATGCTCAACGTCACCTGCGAGCCGGGCCTGTGGCACCGCTACCTGAAGGTCGCGCACCAGCCCCGCCCTGCTCGTACGCGGGATCCTGGAGAAAGCCGACGGCGTCATCAACCTGCGCGCCGATCGGCTCATCACCCTGACCGTGCCGGTACGGCGCATCTCCCGCGACTTCCGCTGACCCCACTCGGACACGGTCTGCGCGATGCACCCCTGCCGCCGCCGCGCTCTTGATGCCACATACCGGTTGTCGGGCCGGAATCTGTCGTGCTGCGAGATGCGGTGTCATCCGGTACCGAACCAGCGGCCATACATCGACACCGCCCTGTGCACCGCGCGGACGGTCGGGCCGAGTGCGCGGATGCGGGCGCTGGTCACCCCCACCGCCAGCGGCGGGGGGCAACCCTGTCCGCGCCGGCTATCACGCCGCACCTCCCGAACCGCCTGTGGCGGCTCAGCCGCGCAGCGCGGCCAGCACCCGCAACGCGGTCGGCACGTCCAGCCGACATGTCCGCAGCGGCGGCACACCCCGCACGCCGGTCATGACGTCGACGCCGTCGACCAGAATGGTCGGCGACGGGTAGCCACCCACCCGCTCCC
>WNGE01001781.1_pt1 | contig 26998 bp, 25 predicted proteins | sample 5400651 | NCBI WGS metagenome assembly WNGE01 (sample SAMN13153370, study PRJNA577476) | soil metagenome | isolation source: 60 cm soil or saprolite under grassland replicate 2 | place: USA:California | collected 2016-06-15 | reverse complement strand
TGGTACGCGCCGCGGAAGCCGTTAGGGATAATTTTCCTGAACGGCTGCGCTGAGTGACGCACAGCCGGAGCGCTAGCGCGCGATGAGCTGCGGTTGCTGCGCGGTGGTGGGATCCATGGGGGCGAGCGCGGCCCGGCCAGCAATAAGGTCAGCGGCTCGCTCCGCGATCGCGATGGTCGGCGCATTGGTATTCCCCCGTGGCACCGCCGGCATGACAGACGCGTCCACCACGCGCAGCCTCTCCACGCCGCGTACCCGGAGTTCGACGTCAACCACGCTGGTGATGCGGCTGGCGGCCAGGCGCGAGTCTCCGCCCATCGCGCAGGTCCCAACCGGGTGATACAGCGTGCCGAGATCGCGGCGTACGAACTCACGTAGCTGACTGTCGGTGCGCATGTCGTCGCCGGGCGCGATTTCCCCTCGGCAGATCTTCGCCATCGGCCGGCAGGCGGCTATCTCCCTGACCAGCCGGATGCCTTTCACGAGCGGTTCGATGTCCATGGCGTCGGCGAGGTAGGCCGGGTCTATGGCGGGCTTGTGCCGCGGGTCGGCGCTTCGCAGCCGGATACGCCCCCTGCTGTTCACCGCGACGAGCGCGATCAGCACGGTGAGCGCCCGCCTGCCTGGATCACCGAGCCCATGGTTCTCGAATGGGGTGGGCAGGGCGTGCCATTGCACATCCGCCGCCGGCAGGGAGGCGTCTGTCCGGCTGAATCCGCCAGCCTCGGCCACGTTTGTCACATAGGGCCCGCGGTGCAAAATCTGCCAGCGGGCGAGGTTGGCGGGTCCGGCCTGCTCCCACAGCCCACGTGCCTTCGGCGTGTGCCACATGGCGGCCACGACCGGATGATCCGACAAGTTCCCGCCCACACCCACGTTGTCCGCGACAACGTCGATGTCGTGACCGCGCAGGTGATCGGCGGGACCGACGCCGGACAGCATCAGCAGTTGTGGGCTGCCCACCGCGCCAGCGGCGAGGATCACCTCGCGTTCGGCGCGGGCGAACTCCTCTTTGCCGCGCAGCAGGTAGCGAATCCCCGCTGCCTGGCTACCCTCAAAGACGACTTTGGTCACGAGGGCATTGGGCTGCACGGTCAGGTTCGGCCGCGTCATTGCCGGCCGCAGGTAGGCGTCGGCCGCCGACCAGCGCCGCCCCTTCTTCTGTGTGACCTGGTAGAAGCCCACGCCGTCCTGGCGCGCGCCGTTGAAGTCGCTGGTGGACGCGAGCCCGAATCCCTTGGCAGCGTCCACGAAGGCCCGGGTCAGCGCCGACTTGTGCCGCAGATCCTCGACGCTGAGCGGACCGCCCACGCCGTGGTAGGCGGAGGCCCCACGCGAGTTGTCCTCGGCCCGCAGGAAGTAGGGCAGCAGGTCGGAGTAACCCCAGCCGGCGCAGCCATAGTCGGCGCGCCAGGCGTCGTAGTCGTAGCGGCTTCCCCTTATGTAGATCATCGCGTTGATCGATGAGGAGCCGCCCAGCGTGCGGCCGCGCGGCCAATAGACCGGCCGACCCGCCGCGCGCTCCTGCGGGACTGTCTCGTAGTCCCAGTCGTACGGGCTCTTGAAGAGCAGGTTGATCGCGGCTGGAATGTGGATTTCGTCCGCGTCATCCGGTGGCCCGGCCTCCACGAGCAGCACTCGCGTCGAGGGGTCCTCGGTTAACCGAGCCGCGACGACACACCCAGCGCTGCCCGCTCCGACGATCACATAGTCGTACACAGCGGCCTCCACGACAATCCAGGCAATCAGTGCCACCCTACTCGCCGGAAATCGGGGCAATCAGCCTCACGTGCGTATCGCGCCGCGCGTTCGAGCGCGCTCCCGGCCACGTGGCCGGGAGCGCGCTCTCCCCCCCAGCTCCGGAATCTGGCGGGCCCCCGAGAACCGCCGGACACCGGATGCAGGCCATCGCGTGGCAAGCACCGAGCGTGATGATCCCGGTGTGCCCGGTGCACGCCTCATGGGCGTTCGCGTGGCCAGGTCTGCACTCTCAACTTGTTCTGCGCCGACGGCGTGACGGTCCGTCGGTTGCAAACAGTAATCATAGCGGGGTACTACTGCCTGAGTTCATAGGATGCCATAGTGTGATCGAAATGAGAATACTTCGAGGTCAGAAAGCTGATCGTGTTCAGCGTGCTCTGGTTTCCGGCCTCGCCGCACGGTCAGGATTCTGGCGATTCTAGCTGGTTAAATAACTTGTTGTAACCGACCGCCCAGGCGCGAGGCTGACACCTGGTCCCGCGCTGCCGGACAGCGGCTGCGGAGCACGGGCCAGCAGCGGCCGACGGCCGCGGCGCCGTTTACGGACCGTAGGCTGAGGCGCATGACGCGCAATCGCAAGGACACCCCGGTCGTGTTGTCACGGATCTACACCCGCACCGGCGACGGTGGCCGCACGAGGCTCGGGGACATGAGCGAGACCTCCAAGACCGATCCCCGGCTTGTCGCGTACGCCGACGTGGACGAGGCGAACTGCGCCATTGGGGCGGCCATCGCCACCGGCCGGCTGGATCCGGAGATCAGCGCGCTGCTCACCCGGATCCAAAACGAGCTCTTCGACGTCGGCGCCGATCTTTGCAGGCCCATCGCGACCGTCGGCGCCGGCGAGGCCAGCGGGCGCGGCACTGGCGAGGCGAGCGAGCGCGGCGTCGGCGAGGCGAGCGAGCGCGGCGCCGACGAGGCCGGCCGCGCCGACCGGGCCAGCGACGGCCTGCGCATCACCGAGGACTACGTCACCGGGCTCGAGGCCGCGTGCGACCGGTACAACGAGGACCTGACCGTGCTGCGCAGCTTCGTTTTGCCAGGTGGCGCACCAGGCGCCGCGTTGCTGCACGTGGCACGGGCGGTCACCCGCCGCGCTGAGCGAAGCGCCTGGGCTGCGATCGAGGCGCATGGCACGTCGGTCAGCGAGCTGACCGCGCGCTACCTGAACCGCCTGTCGGATCTGCTGTTCATCCTGGCCAGGCAGGCCAATGCGCGGTGGGGGGATGTCCTGTGGAAACCGGGCGGCGAACGCTGATAAGAGCTGCGAGCTAGAGTCAAGCGATCTGATCAAGATGTGAGCCGGGTGGTGCGGCTTCCAGCCACGCCAGGAAGCCGGTCAGCGCGGCCTCGCCCATCGCAAGCTCAACCGGCACGGCGCACGCGCCTGCCCGGCACTCCACGATGACGGCTTCGCTGCCCAGGCGCACCGTTTCTCCGGAGTCGGGGCACCTGCGCGAGACGACGACCAGACCACGCCTGGCCAGCACGGCGTTCGGGCGAAGCAGCACGCCGAACACCTGATGCCAGCGCAGCTCATCACGCTGATAGCGGGCGACGCCCAGATGCCAGGCCTGCCAGGAGCCATCCGCGGCGCCGCGGCGCAGAGCGCACTCGACCGTTCCGCCGCCGCGCTCGAGTAGGAGCCGCCTAACGGCAATGCCCGTCCCGGTGAGCACCACCAGGACCAGGAACGCGGCGAAGGCGCCGGCCGCATCGAATGCCAGTCCTCCGCCCACTCCCTGCGGCCCTTGTCAAGCGGACTGCCCGGCTGCCCTCAGGAGCGCCCGCGCGTAGGCGACGCCCACCGGCTCCCCAGCGCCAGGCGGACCGGATTCCTCGAGCAAGCTCTCCAGTTCGGATTGAACGGCCGGCACATCCACCTCGGTGCCGAGCTGCGAATGCCGAGCGAGCACCGCTACCCGGTCGTCGGCCACGGAAAGGAACCCGGCGCTGACGGCGGCGGACACCTCCTCGCCGTCGGTGGTGAGGATTCGCACAAGGGATCCAGCGGCGAGCACGCCGAACACGGGCGCGTGGCCGGCCAGGATACCGATGTCGCCCTCCAGAGTTTTGGCGATCAACCGGCGTGCGTTCCCTGACCAGATCTCCCGCTCCGGGGTGACCAGCGACACCATCAGCGTCACGCCGTCACCTCACAGGCACCCACTACTTCTCCAACTCCTTGGCTTTCTTCTCCACGTCCTCGATGCCGCCGCACATGAAGAACGCCTGCTCCGGGACGTGGTCATGCTTGCCCTCAGCGATCGCCTTGAAGGAGGAGACGGTCTCGTCCAGCTCAACGAACGCGCCAGGAATCCCGGTGAACTGCTCGGCGACGTACATCGGGTGAGACAGGAACCGCTCGATCCGTCGCGCGCGCTGGACAAGGATCTTGTCTTCCTCTGACAGCTCGTCGACGCCAAGGATGGCGATGATGTCCTGCAACTCCTTGTAGCGCTGCAGGATTCGCTGCACCTCGCGGGCGACGCTGTAGTGCTCCTGCCCGACGTAGCGCGCATCAAGGATCCGTGAGGTGGAGTCCAGCGGATCGACCGCTGGGTAGATGCCCTTTTCCGTGATGGATCTGGAAAGCACGGTCGTGGCGTCCAGGTGAGCGAACGTTGTGTGCGGCGCCGGGTCGGTGATGTCGTCAGCGGGCACGTAGATCGCCTGCATTGAGGTGATGGAGTGGCCGCGGGTCGAGGTGATCCGCTCCTGGAGCTCGCCCATCTCGTCGGCCAGCGTCGGCTGGTAACCGACCGCGGACGGCATCCGGCCGAGCAGGGTGGAGACCTCCGATCCAGCCTGGGTGAAACGGAAGATGTTGTCGATAAAGAGCAGCACGTCCTGCTTCTGCACGTCCCGGAAGTACTCGGCCATGGTGAGCGCGGAAAGCCCGACCCGCAACCGGGTGCCGGGCGGCTCATCCATCTGGCCAAACACCAGTGCGGTATCGGCGATGACGCCGGACTCGGTCATCTCCAGGTACAGGTCATTGCCCTCGCGGGTCCGCTCGCCGACACCACCGAAGACAGACACGCCGCCGAAGTTCTTGGCGACCCGGCGGATCATCTCCTGAATGAGCACGGTCTTGCCCACGCCCGCGCCGCCGAACAGGCCGATCTTCCCGCCCCGGACATAGGGCGTGAGCAGGTCGATGACCTTGATGCCGGTCACGAACATCTCGGTACGCGGCTCGAGCTGGTCGAAGGCCGGCGCATGGCGGTGAATCGGCCACCGTTCGTCCACCTTCAACGAGTCGGCGGGAACGTCCAGCGGCAGGCCGAGCGCGTTGAACACGTGGCCCTTCGTCACGTCGCCCACAGGCACCGAGATGGCGGCGCCGGTGTCGCTCACATCGGCGCCGCGGACCAGGCCATCGGTCGGCTGCATGGAGATGGCCCGCACAATGTTGTCGCCGACGTGCTGCGCGACCTCCAGGGTGAGGGTCCGTGTCACGTCGCCGAGGGTGACATCAACGTGCAGCGCGTTGTAGATCCCTGGCATCTGATCGACGGAGAATTCCACGTCAACGACGGGGCCGGTGACCCGCGCCACGCGGCCCGTCCCCGCGGTGCTTTCTGCGCCGCCACCGGCGGCGGGATTCTCGTCGGTCGCTGTCATTGTGACTCTCATTCGCTTCCTGCGGTCGCCTCGGCGAGCGCGTTCGCCCCACCGACGATCTCGCTGATTTCCTGGGTGATCTCGGCCTGCCGCGCCTGGTTCGCCTCGCGGGTGAACTGCTCGATCAGGTCGTTCGCGTTGTCTGTCGCCGATTTCATCGCCCGGCGCCGCGCCGCGTGCTCCGCCGCCGCAGCCTCGAGCAGGGCGTAAAAGAGCAGGCTCTCCACGTAGGTGGGCAGCAGGGCGTCAAGCACGGCCTCCGCTGACGGCTCGAACTCATACACCGGCACGGGGCCCTCGGGCCGCTCACCGCTGACTTCCTCGATCTCAAGCGGCAGGATCCGCCGGGCGACCGGGCGCTGGGTGAGCATGGAGACGAACTCGGTGTAGACGAGGTGGATCTCATCGACGCCGCCCTCTTCAGCGGGCGCGAATGCGTCAAGCAGGGTAGTGGTGATCTTGTGGGCGTCGTCGTGTCTCGGCTTGGCCGAGAACCCCTGCCACTGGGCCGCCATCTCACGGCTGCGGAACCGGTGCCAGACGATTCCCTTGGTGCCGGACACGAAGGTGACGGGGTGCCTGCCCTGACTGCGCAGCAACTCCGCCAGAGCCTGCCCCTCGCGCAGCACGTTGGCGTTGTACGCGCCGCAAAACCCCCGGTCGCTGGTGAGCAGCATGATCGCCGAGCGCGACGCCGCCGCGCGCTCGGTCGTGAGCGGGTGGTGAATCGCGTGCGACCGGTTCACCACAGCCTCGACCGCGCTGGCGATCTCACGCGCATAAGGGCTGGCCGCGTGCACCAGCTGCTGCGCTTTGATGATTCGCGACGCCGCGATCAGCTCCTGGGCGCGGGTGATCTTGGCGGTGGATTTGATCGAGCGGATCCGCCGCCGCACCGCGCGAAGCTGTGCTCCCATGCTCTCTTACTCCCGCTCACGCTTCGGCACGTACCGGGGGATCTTCTGCTGGTCGACATCCTCATCGTCCATGGCCTCGACCGGCGCCTCCCGCACCAGCATGTCGCCAGAACTTGTCTGGAAGCCCTTCTTGAACTCGTCGATCGCCTCTTTCATCGCGGCGGCGGTTTCATCAGACAGGTCGGCGGTCTCCCTGATCGCGTCGTATATACCCGGTCTGGTCCGCTGCACGTGATCAAGGAACTCGTTCTCGAACCTGCCGATGTCATCGATGGGCACATCGTCCAAGTGCCCATTGGTTCCCGCCCAGATCGACAGCACCTGGCGCTCCACGGGATACGGGCTGTACTGCTGCTGCTTCAGCAGTTCGACCAGCCGCGACCCCCGGTCGAGCTGTGCGCGGGAGGCGGCGTCCAGATCCGAGGCGAACGCGGCGAATGCCTCCAGGTCACGGAACTGCGACAGGGCAAGCTTCAGCGTGCTTGTCGCCTTTCGCATCGCCCTCACCTGCGCGTTGCCGCCAACCCGCGAGACCGACAGGCCCACGTTGATGGCCGGCCGGACCCCGGCGTTGAACAGGTCTGTCTCCAGGAAGATCTGACCATCGGTGATCGAGATGACGTTGGTCGGGATATAGGCCGAGATGTCGTTGGCCTTGGTTTCGACGATCGGCAGCCCGGTAAGTGACCCGCCGCCCAATTCGTCGGACAGCTTCGCACACCGCTCAAGCAGCCGAGAGTGCAGGTAGAAGACGTCGCCCGGATAGGCCTCGCGCCCAGGTGGGCGGCGCAGCAGCAGCGAGATCGCGCGGTACGCCTCGGCCTGCTTGGACAGGTCATCGAAGGTGATCAACACGTGCTTGCCCGCGTACATCCAGTGCTGTCCGATGGCCGAGCCGGTATACGGAGCGATGTACTTAAAACCGGCCGGATCCGAGGCCGGGGCAGCCACGATCGTCGTGTAATCCATCGCGCCCGCGTCCTCCAGCGCCTGACGGGCCTGTGCGATGGTGGAACCCTTCTGGCCGATGGCGACATAGACGCACCGCACCTGGCGGGCTGGGTCACCGGACTCCCAGTTTTCGTGCTGGTTGATGATCGTGTCGATGGCGATCGCGGTCTTGCCGGTTTGCCGGTCTCCAATGATCAGCTCGCGCTGACCGCGGCCGATCGGCGTCATCGAGTCGATCGCCTTGATGCCGGTCTGGAGCGGCTCCTTCACCGGCTGGCGGTTGATCACCGACGGCGCCTGCACCTCAAGCTGCCGCAGCTCGGTCGCGCCGATCTCGCCCTTGCCGTCAAGCGGGTTGCCAAGCGGATCGACGACCCGGCCGAGAAAACCGTCGCCAACCGGGACGGACAAGACCTCGCCAGTCCGGCGGACCCGCTGGCCCTCCGCGACCCCGCTGAAGTCTCCGAGGATCACGACGCCTATCTCGCGTACATCCAGGTTCAGCGCGATGCCCCGGCTGCCATCCTCGAACTCCACAAGCTCGTTTGTCATGACCGAGGGCAGCCCCTCGACGTGCGCGATGCCGTCACCGCAGTCGGAGACCGTGCCGACCTCCTCGCGTGCGGCGGAGTCCGGCTCGTATTCCTCGACGAAGCGCTCGAGAGCGTCTCGGATCTCCTCCGGCCGGATTGTCAGCTCCGCCATCTTGGTTCCTTAGTCTTCCCGTGTGTCGGATGGTCAGTGCTCGGATCGGGTCAGCCCGCCAGCCGCCGCTTGACTGTCGCCAGCCTGCCCGCCACCGTGGCGTCGATGACCTCGCCGCCAAGCTCGACGGACAGCCCGCCGATGACGCTCGGGTCGAGCACCACGTTTAGGTGAACCTCGTGGCCGTACATGGCGGCGAGCGCCGCGGCGAGCCTGCTGCGCTGCGCGTCGGTCAGCGCCGCCGCGGTGCGCACGACGGCTACCAGGCGCTGGCGCCGCTCAGCGGCCAGCCGCGCGTACTCGTCAAGGCTCCTGTCCAGGCTACGTCCCCGCGGGTACTGCGCAGCTTCGGTGATGAGCCGCAGCGTCGGTTCGGTGACCTTCCCGCCCACAAGCTCTGCGAGCAGAGCGCGCTTTCGCTCGGGCGCCGCGCTGGGGTCGGACAGGGCACCGCGCAGCCGTGGCTGCGCCGCGACAATGCGGCCGAAGCGGAACAGCTCGTCCTCCAAGTCATCCAGCTTGCCGTCGGCCTCGGCGCTGATGACAAGAGCCATGACGGCGAGCTGGTCGACCCCGTCCGTCAGGTCGCGCGGCCTCGACCAGCGCAGGGCCGCGGCGGCCGCGGCCAGTTCCGCGGTCGTCGACCCCACCTTGCCCTCCAGCAGAGCCCGCGCCACCGCCGCCTTCTCGTCGGCCGACTTCGCCGGATCTGAAAGCGCGCGGCGCAGGCCATGCTCGCGGTCGAGCAGATGCACGAAGGCGAAAAGCTCCTCGCCAAGCGCCGACGGCGACCGGTCTGGCGAGGGCGCGGCCGCGTCCGTGCGCGTGGGCTCCGGCAGCGCGGCGGCCAGCCGCTCCTTGAGCTCGGCCAGCGAGGCCCGGCTCACGCCTCTCATACTCTGGCCTCCCTCGCGGGCGGTCGGCATTGGGTGGCGCCGGTTATCCACAGAATCCGGTTCACCCCTGCCAAACCCCTTGACAACCTGGCAAGATCGACAGTAGGGCAGAGCCCCCAAGGGTGGGTGGGCCTTGTAGGGGAAAATGGCGTCGGCATGGGAGCGCTCATCCGCGGACTTCGGCGGCGCCGGGTTCGCGTTCGAGTTCGTCGAGGAAGCGGTCGACGATCCTGCGCCGCCGCGCCTCGTCTTCCAGTGACTCGCCGACGACGCGGCTCGCAAGCTCAACGGCGAGCGCGCCCACGTCGGCGCGCAGCGCGGCGAGCGCCTGCTGGCGCTCGGCCACGATCTGAGCCTGGGCCGCCTCGGTCAGCCGCCGCGCCTCGGCCCGGGCATGATCGCGCATCTCCGCGATGATCTGCGCGCCTTGTTCCCTGGCCTCCTCGCGAAGCCGCGCCGCCTCTTGACGCGCCTCCGCGAGTTGCGCCTGGTACTGCTCGAGCGTGCGCTGCGCCTGCGCCTGCGCCTGCTCGGCGCGCTGCAGGCCACCCTCGATCTGGTCGGTTCGCTCCGCGAGCGTCTGCTGGATCCGGGGCAGCAGCACCCTGCCGAGCGCACCGAAGACGATGAAGAAAGAGATTATCCCGATGATCAGCTCGGTGGTGTTCGGCAGCAGGGGGTTCTGCGCACTGCTCGCCGCGATGAGACTCACGATGCGGTCACCTCCCGGTCGCAGCCGTCACTTACCGAAGACGAACGGGACGACAAGCCCGATGAGGGCGAGCGCCTCGGCCAGCGCGAAACCGATCCACATATTCTGGCGGATCATCCCGGCGGCCTCCGGCTGGCGCGCCATCGCCTCCGTGGCGTGGCCGAAGATCAGTCCAATGCCGACGCCTGGGCCGATGGCCGCCAAGCCGTATGCGACGGCACCGAGACTTCCGGTGACGCCGGAACTCGCGGCGGCGAGTAGGTGGGGAGCAAGCTCGTACATGTCTTTCTTATCCTTCTTTCCGGACCGGCGGGCCCGCCGCCGGTAGGCGATCAGTGCTCAGGCTCGATGGATCTCGCTATGTAGGTGGCGGTCAGTGTGGTGAAGATAAACGCCTGCAGGAACTGGATCAGCAGTTCAAACGCGGTCAGCGCCACGACCATGAGGAATGAGCCGACCGCGAAAATCGCGAATACGCTCAGGCTGGCCAGATACCAGGTCGCGGCGATAAAGACGTCGAGCAACAAGGTGCCGGCGAACATGTTCGCGAACAACCGGACGCCCAGCGTAAAAGTCTGGACCACGATGTCGGAAAGGATCACGATCGGCGCGAGCAGTGGCAGTATCCACCACGGCGTTCCCTTGGGCACCAGGCTCGCGAAGAAGCCCAGCGGACCCTGCCGCCTGACACCGATATACATGAACGTCAGCCAAACGAGAGCCACTAGGCCCCAGGAAAATGCGATCCGTGAGGCGACGGGAAACTGCGCTAGTGGGATGATCTCCATCAGGTTCATAAGCCAGATGAAGAAGAAGAGCGACACGAGAAACGGCAGGAACCGGTCACCCTTCTTCCCCAGGGCGGGGCGGAGTATCTGATCCCGTACGAACATAAGGCCGAGTTCCGCGAGGCTCTGCACCCCCCGCGGCACGATCTTGGGCCGCGCGAACGCCGACCAGAAGAAACCGACCACGATGAATGCGCAGATCAGCGCGAGCAGCATAGGTTTGGTGAAATGGAAGCCACCGATCGAAAAAATCGGTTTGAACTGGAAATCCTCAAGCGATGGTGCCGGAAAGCCGCACCCGGACAAGATGTGGCAGCCGCGCGCGACGGCGGCTACAGCTACGTCACTCACTGCTCACTCCCGTACAAGGCGACGTCAAGGTCGGCGCACGCCACACCGAGGTGCCGTTGCCTGTGCTCCCGCCCGGCGGCGCCGGTCACAGCCGCGGTCAGGACCTGCCGTAGCGGAAGATGACCAATATCACCGCGAGCGCCAGCCCGACCAGCAACCCGATCAGCATCGCCACCGAGGCGACGCCGATCAAATGTCCGATGAGCCAGCCGAGGCCACCGTAGACGACCATTCCAGTAACCAGATAGCTGACTATCACCCAGCCGGCGTTCTCGTCCCCGCGGCCCGAACGACGCCGCACGAAACGGGAATCGGCGGGATCTCGCGACTCCGCGGCTGATTTCCCGGTGTTTGCGTGCGTCCCCGGTCGCTCTGGTGACCCCGGCGCGCGGTTGTTCCCGCTCATGTCGCGGCAAACTATAACAGGCCGTATCTCGGCGCAGCGAGCCGGCGTGCAGGCGAATCATGACGTCCACGGCTAGCCGTGCCTGCCCGTCTTTCGCGCCTCCTGCGCGTCGTCCCCCTCGCGCGCCTCCTGGGCAGCGCCCCCGGGGCTGGCCTCCAGCGCGGCGCCCTCCTGCCGGGCAGCGAACTCGCCGCCCCCCAAGGGCACCCCCGGCACGTCGTCCACTTCCAGCGCCGTGTCCGGCTCCACATAAGGAATCCGGCGCGCGAGCGCGGCGATCTGGCCCGCGCTCCAGACCAGAATGCAGATGATCGCGGTGAACCCGAACAGCTTCGTGTTGAAGGCGGTTGTGTTGCGCACTGACACCACGATGATCGCCACCGCGAGGATCTTCACCACGTAGGTGCCGAGCGCTGTGGCGGTCATCGCGGCCGGGTTCCACCGTCCGGCGAGGCTGACCGCGACCACGCTCAGGGTGAAGAAGACCGCCACGAGCAGCACGGCGTACGCAGCGCCGAGCGCACCCTTGCTTCCGTCCACGAGCGCGCCGACGACGATCAGGATGACCCCGGCGATCGCAGTCGCCACGGCCGAACGAATGAGTATCCGGGCGTCGTTGGCCAGCATCTTCGCGGCTCCGGGTCGATGGTCTACTCGAGGTCGTCGCGGTGAGTAAGCCGATGACCGCCGCCGTTGGCGCGGTCAGCGGCTGTTCGTGAAAGATATCACAAGCTCTTGGTAAGCCCTTTACCTGAGGTACCCGGAGCGGCCTCGGGAACGACGTTCCCTGTGCCCGGCGCCGGGAGCCCTGCTGGTCCAGCTCCTGCGCCTTGGCGGGTCCGCGCGGCCCGTCGCGGCGGCGCGGCGCGGCGGGAATGGCGACCCGGCCGCGCTTCCCTGCGCACCTCCGCTGGCCTGCGGGAACGAAGCCACGGCATCGAGACGAGTAGCAAGGCCACCAACCCGCCGACCGTTGCCACAGACAGGACGGCCAGTGCCGATCCCACGATCGAGAGCATCACCACGGTGAACGCGAAAAGTGCCGCCCACATGTACAGAATCAGCACGCTCAGCCGGTGCGAGTGACCGATGTTAAGCAGCCGGTGATGCAGGTGCTCCCGGTCTGGAGCGAACACCGACAGACCCGCCCTGGCCCGCCTGATCACCGCGAGCAACAGGTCGGCATAGGGGATCACCAGGATCGCCACGGGCATCAGCAGTGGCAGGACGAGCGGGAACCGGTTGATCCCCTGCAAGGTCGCTGGGTCGAGCCAGGCGGTGCTCGAGATGGTCGCGTAGGCAAGCACCAAGCCGATGAGCATGGCGCCGGTGTCACCCATGAAGATCCGCGCCGGGTAGAAGTTGTGCGGCAGGAAGCCAAGGCACATCCCGGCCAGCACGGCCGACACCAGGGCTGGCAGCGATTGGTGCGACAAGCCGACGACCCGGGTGAGCTCGTAGGAGTAGCTGAAGAACGCGAACGCGGCGATTCCCACCACGCCGGCCGCCAGGCCGTCGAGCCCGTCGATGAAGTTGACCGCGTTGATTGTCACCACGACGAGCAGGATCGTCAGCGCAATGCCCTGCCGGGGCGACAGCGAAAGCACGCTTCCCTTCGGCAGCGGGACCCAGGCAAGCTCCACGCCGCCCCAGATGAGGATCCCGCTCGCCGCGACCTGAGCAGCGAACTTGCTCGTGGCGCTCATTCCGAAACGGTCGTCCACGAAGCCCGTGATAACGATGAGCGCGCCAGCGAGCAGCAGGCTCGCGGCGTCGCGGCCGCCCGCGAACACAAGCTTCATATGCGAGAGCTGGCTTGCCACAAGAATGGCCGCGGCGAGCCCGCCGTACATGGCGAGGCCGCCAAGCCGCGGCGTCGGGACCGCGTGTACGTCCCGGTCCCTGACCTGGGGCAACGCGCCGACCGCAACGGCGAATCTGCGGACAAGGGGGGTCAGCAGGTACGTCGTCGCGGCCGCCACAAGAAGCGTGAGCAGGTACTCCCGCACCCGATCAGCCTACGCGCCCGGGCGATCAGGCCGGATGTGACACCGAAGGATCGTCGCCCTCATCGCGGTTGGCGCCGGCCACGGCGCCGTTGTCCATCGGCGCCACCCTGCGCAGCCGTTCAGGATCAATCGCGCCGGCCCGCAGCAGACGCGGAACAGGGCCCGTGAGATCGACAATCGACGACGGCGTGGGGCTCACGCATGGACCGGCGTCGAGATACACCCGCACCGAGTCGCCGAGCTGGTCGGCCGCCTCGGCCGCCGTCACAGCCGGCGCGGCGCCCGAGCGGTTCGCGCTGCTCACCGCCATCGGGCCGGTCTGCTTCAGCAGCTGCAGCGCGACTGGGTCCAACGGCATCCGGACCGCCACCGTGCCCCTGGTGTCGCCGAGATCCCAGCTGAGCGTGCGGCTCGCGGTACAGACCAGGGTGAGCGCGCCGGGCCAGAACTCGTCGATCAGATCCTGGCCGTGCATGCCGAGATCATCGATCAGCGCGGCCGCGGCGCGGACAGAGCCGACAAGCACAGGCGGCGGCATGCTCCTGCCCCGGCCTTTTGCGGCAAGCAACGCCGTCACGGCGGCCGGCGTGAACGCGTCCGCACCGATCCCGTACACCGTGTCGGTGGGCAGCACCACGAGTTCGCCGCGGCCCACGGCGGCGGCGGCGGCGGCGATGCCCGCTGCGCGCTGCGCAAGGTCGGAGCAGTCGAAGATACGACCCGGTGAGCTCACAGCGGCCCATCCTGCCACGCATCCCGGCCCGCTTCGCCGCGCCGGTCAGGATCGTCATCCGCGAAGGTGGCGCGGCGGGCGGTGACAAACCTGTCCCGGCCAGCAAGGTCCCTGTGGTTGCGGGTATCGCCCCAGCCGGCGTTCTCGTCGAACAGCCAGTAGACCGCGGCGCCCTGCGGTGACCCATGCTCCACGGCGACCAAGCCGCCCGGCCGCAGCAATCGGGCCGCCGCGCCAGCGAGCTGCCGTAGCGTGTCCAGCCCATCAGGGCCGCCCCACAGCGCGGCGGGCGGATCGTACTCCCCTACCTCCGGCGGCACGTGCGCGTCGTCGGGGATGTAGGGCGGGTTGCTGATGACCAGGTCCACGGTGCCGTCAAGCTCGGAAACGGCGGTCACCAGGTCGGCCAGGTGCAGGGTGACGCGCGGCGGGTGCGGGCCGGTGCCGCCGCGCGCGCCAGCGTCTGCCTCGATGTTTCGCTGTGCCCACGCGTGGGCCAGCGGGTCCGCCTCGACCGCGTGTACCCGGGCCCGCGGCACCTCCTGCGCGATGGCGAGCGCGATCGCGGCTGATCCGGCGCCCAGGTCGACAACGAGCGGGTCGACGACATCCATCGCGCGCAGCTGCTCGATCGCCCAGCCGGTCATTACCTCGGTCTCCGGGCGCGGCACGAACACGCCGGGCCCGACCTCGAGCTCGACGTAGCGGAACTGCGTTCGCCCGGTGATGTGCTGCAGCGGCTCGCGCGCCTCGCGGCGGGCCACATCGGCCCAAAATCGTGCGTCGAAGTCGGCGTCGGGCACCGTGTGCAGCATCCCACGGGACACGCCATGCACGTGCGCGGCGATCAGCTCGGCGTCGCCGCGCGGCGAGTCCACCCCTGCCGCGGCGAGCCGGCGGGCGGCCCGCGCGACCTCGTCGAGCAACATGCTCACCGCCGCGGCGCCCCGTGTGCAAGCTCAACCGCGTGCCCAGCTTGAGCCGCGAGGTCCGCGTCGGTGAGCGCCTTGATGACCGCGTCAAGGTCGCCGTCGATCACCTGGTCGAGGTTGTACGCCTTGTAGCCGACGCGGTGATCAGATATGCGGTTCTCTGGGAAGTTGTAGGTTCGGACCCGCTCGGAGCGGTCGACGGTGCGGACCTGGCTGCGCCGCTCCGCCGCCGCGCGCGCGTCCGCCTGCTGCCTGGCGTCAGCCAACAGCCGGGCACGCAGAATGCGCAGCGCCTGTTCCTTGTTCTGGAGCTGGCTCTTCTCGTTCTGGCAGGAGACGACGATTCCGGTGGGCAGGTGGGTGACGCGGACAGCCGAGTCCGTGGTGTTCACGCTCTGGCCGCCGGGGCCGGATGAGCGGAAGACGTCTATGCGCAGGTCGTTCGGGTCCAGCTGGACCTCCACGTCATCGGCTTCTGGCAGCACGAGCACGCCAGCCGCCGACGTGTGGATCCGCCCCTGCGACTCGGTCACGGGAATGCGCTGTACGCGGTGGACGCCGCCTTCGTGCTTGAGCCACGCCCAGACGCCCGCTCCCGCCGCGCCTGCCGCTCCCGGCCGGCCGGCCGTCTTTATCGAGACGGTGACGTCTTTGTAACCGCCAAGGTCGGAGGGGGTGGCGTCGAGGATCTCTGCCTGCCAGCCGTGCCGCTGCGCGTAGCGCATGTACATGCGCAGCAGATCGCCGGCGAACAGCGCCGACTCCTCGCCCCCCTCGCCCGCCTTGACCTCGAGGATGACGTCCCTGCCGTCAGCGGGATCGCGGGGTACCAAAAGCCGCTGCAGTCGTTCCTCGAGCTCCGCGCGGCGGCGCTCGAGCTGATCGGCCTCCGCGGTGAACGAGGGGTCTTCGGCGGCGAGCTCGCGCGCGACTCCCCCGTCCGCGACCGTCTGCCGCCACTCCTGGTAGGCGTGCACGATCGGGGTCAGCTCCGCGTAACGCCGCCCGATCGCGCGCGCCCTCATCTGGTCGGTGTGCACGCCGGGATCCGCTAGCTCGCGCTCGAGGCGTTGATACTCGCCCACCAGCTCGTCGAGCTGGTCGTACACCGGTGCCTCCTTGTGACCGTTGCCTTCCTTGACGCTCCTGGCGGTGGGCGCGCTACTTCTTGCCTGTGGCCTTCTTGCCGAAACGCCGCTCGAACCTGGCGACCCGGCCGCCGGTGTCGAGGATCTTCTGCTTGCCCGTGTAGAACGGGTGGCAGTTCGAGCAGACATCCGCGTGGATCACGCCGTTGCGTGCCGTGCTCCGCGTGGTGAAGGTGTTGCCGCAGGTGCAGGTCACGGTGGTGACCACATATTCGGGGTGAATGTCAGCCTTCATGTTGATACTCCTGGTTCCTGGCGGTCGCCGGGTCGCCGTAGCAGCGCGTCGCTTCGCGCGGCCAGGCGTGAACCGGAACCGCATATGGTTCCTACCAAGTGTGCCAGAGCTGGAACACGGCGCGGGCGTGACTGATTCCCGTGGGCGACCCGGGATACCCCGGCATCGCCCGCAGACCCGCAGGTGGCTCGCACCGCGGAAGCCGTTCGGGAAAATTATCCTGAACGGCTGCGCTGCGTGACGCTCGCGACCGCGCCGGGCCTCCGGTGTTGGCCCGAGCAACAGCGGACGGTCACCGATGTTGCGGCGCTAGCCGCTGATCGTGGTCTTTTGCACCTGCAGCAGAAACTCGGCGTTGCTCTTGGTGTCTCGCATCTTCTCAAGCAGCAGCTCGAGCGCCTGCTGCATATCCAGCGCGTGCAACACGCGGCGGAGCTGCCAGACGATCTTGAGCTCATCCGGCGCCATGAGGATCTCTTCCTTCCTGGTGCCGGAGGCGTCCACGTCCACCGCGGGGAAGATCCGCTTTTCTGAGAGCTCACGGCGCAGCCGCAGTTCCATGTTGCCGGTGCCCTTGAACTCCTCGAAGATGACCTCGTCCATCCGGGAGCCGGTCTCGATGAGCGCCGCGGCGAGGATCGTCAGCGAGCCGCCGTTCTCGATGTTTCGCGCCGCGCCGAAGAACCGCTTGGGCGGATACAACGCGGTGGAGTCGACGCCACCGGACAGGATCCGGCCGCTCGCCGGCGCCGCGAGGTTGTAGGCGCGGCCGAGGCGGGTGATGTTGTCGAGCAGCACCACCACGTCGTGCCCCATCTCCACCAGCCGCTTGGCGCGCTCGATGGCCAGTTCGGCGACCATGGTGTGGTCCTCGGCCGGCCGGTCGAACGTGGAGTGGATCACCTCGCCCTTCACCGAACGCTGCATGTCGGTGACTTCCTCAGGGCGTTCATCCACCAGCACGACCATGAGATGGCACTCGGGGTTGTTCTTGGTAATCGCATTGGCGACGGCCTGCAGGATCATCGTCTTGCCCGCCTTCGGCGGTGACACGATGAGGCCGCGCTGGCCCTTTCCTATCGGGCTGACCAGGTCGATGATCCGCGTGGTCAGACCAGCCGGATCGGTTTCCAGGCGCAGCCTGTCCTGCGGATAAAGCGGAACGAGCTTGCCGAAGTCGGGACGTCCCTTTGACTGCTCGGGATCGAGGCCATTGACCTTGTCCAGCCGGACCAGGGCGTTGAACTTCTCCCTGCGCTCGCCATCGCGAGGCTGGCGGACCGCTCCTTCGATCACGTCACCCTTACGCAGCCCGTGCTTGCGGACCTGGGAAAGCGACACGTACACGTCGTGCGGACCCGGCAGGTAGCCAGACGTGCGCACGAACGCGTAGTTGTCCAGGACGTCGAGTATGCCCGCAATGGGGATGAGCACGTCATCCTCGGTGACAACCGGCTCGCCTTCCTGGCGGTCACGGCGGCCACGGTTGCGGTTGCGGAACCGATCCCGGTCCCTGCGGCGCCTGCCCTGGCCGTCGCCATCGTCGTCGCCACGCCCGGCCGACTGGTCACCGCCGCGCTGGTCACCGCCCCGCGAGGCGGCCGCGTTCTGGTCGCGGCCCTGCTGGTCGCGGCCCTGCTGGTCGCGGCCCTGCTGGTCGCGGCCCTGCTGGTCGCGGCCCTGCTGGTCGCGGCGCTGCCCGTCGTCACGCCTGTTGTTGTTGTTACGGCGCCGGCGCTCACCGCGCTGCTCGTCACCGCGCTGGTCGTCACCGCGCTGATCGTCACGGGCCGGCGCGCCGTGCGTATTCGGCGCCCGCACCTGCGCGCCGTCTGGTCCGGCGTCGTCGGCGCCCGCCACGGAGCTAGGACCGACGTCACCCGGGCCGCCAGCCTGGTCGGCGCTTGCCTGGCCCGCGGCATTCGCGTGGCCCGCGGCGCCTGCCTGGCCCACGGCGTTCGCGTGGCCCGTACTGACAGCCGCCTGCGAATCCGGTGCCGCCGCCTGCGTGGCTGGGCTGGACTCGCCAGAACCGGTGACCCTGCCACCCTCCCCGCCGGTGTGCCCCCGGTCGAAGCTGAGCTGTTCATCCGCGGTGCCAGAAGCGGCACCCTGGTCGGCCGACATGGAAATCTCTGGTTGCATAGCGTCCTGCTCATCGGGACGGGGGTCGCCGGCTCCCGCGGGCGCGCCCCGCTTGGCTGAGTGTGCATAGGTGGCGTCGCCGACATGGCCGGACGGCGCGCGGCTGGCCCCTGTTACCGCAGGAGCCGCGATTGAACTCCCCTGATCCAGGTCCCTCCCGGCCGCGGGCTCATCCAAGATCGCCCGCTCCTGGATCGCTTCAACGAGTTGGCTCTTTCGCATCCGCCCGGTCCCGCTGATGCCGAGCGACTGAGCAAGCCGCTGCAGTTCGGGCAACAGCATGGAGGACAGTCCGGTCCCGCGGCGCCGCTGCTGCTTGGCCGTCGAGGCCGGTGCCGTCGGCGCCGTCGTCGCGGCCGCGGCCTCCGCGGCCGGACCGCCGCCTTCGGCCTTAGCCAGACCGGCGCCGGCCGCATCGGCCGAGCCGGCGAGGAGTTCGGTGGTATCGCTCACAAAGCGTCCTTCCAGGGAACGGGGTCCGGCCGCTGCAGCCGACAAACCCAGTAGGGCTGCGACCGGAAGGCCCAGCCGCGTTCTGCGATGCCCGTGATGTCGAAGCCGTCCTTTCGCGGGGTGCCCAACGTCTGGCCACCATGTGCGCACGGCCTCTGGCCGTGGCTACAGCAGAAGAATCCGAGCGGGCCAGATGGACAGGGAGGTTTGCTCGGTCAGCTTCCTCCAGCCCACGACGCCCACGGCATTGGGTCGGAATCCGGATGGTTACGGGTATGACCCAGTGTGTAGGTGTGTGAGCGGATGGCCACCCCCACGGCTCGACGGCACGGCCGACCGGGAACTGAGCGACTGACGAGCACCTGCCCCTGGGCGAGGCATCTGGCGCAACTCTCAGCCTAACACCACGAGAAGCCACGGTATTCCCTTGAAAGCTGTCCGTGTGTCGCGGAAGGAGACGGACTGTCGCGCGGCCGTGGTGCGACAGCGGTCGTCGGCCGCGTCCTATGCCGCTTTCTGGCCACGCATCGCGCAGCTCGTTGCGGGGATGGGATGGGTATAAGACCGACCGAAGTGAACGCTGGCCCCACGCCTGCTGACGTCCGGGGGGCTTACGAGCCAACCATTACCCGTTTCTGTCACGATTCAACCAAGAAGATCGAGACCAGCTGAACCAAGAAGATCGAGACCAGCGGAAACTGGCTGGCCAGAAGAGCCATCACCGATGGTCCCGCCTGTCGTCGCCTGCCAACCTGAGCCGAGGCCGCAATCACCGTCACGCCAGACCAAGCGCGGTCGCGGCCGCGGTCGTCGCGCTCGCACCGACGGGGATGACAGGTGGAGTCGGCGCACCTGACACCGCCCAGTCGGGTTCCTTCAGCCCGTTGCCCGTGATCGTGCAGACAACGCGGGAACCTACCCGGACCTGGCCATTCTCACATGCCTGGAGCAGGCCTGCCACGCTTGCCGCCGAGGCAAGCTCGGCGAAAACCGCCTCTTCTCGCGCGAGCAGCCGGTACGCGGCGAGGATCTGCCTGTCGGTCACCGAGTCGATGAGCCCGCCTGACTCGTCGCGGGCGGCCTCGGCGAGGCGCCAGGAAGCGGGATTGCCGATCCGGATCGCTGTCGCGATCGTGCGCGGCACCTGCACGGGAGCGCCGCGCACGATCGGCGCCGCGCCACTGGCCTGAAACCCGAACATCCGCGGGCGGCCGGCACTCTCGCCCGCCCGGAAGTACTCGTTGTAACCGAGCCAGTACGCGCTGATGTTACCCGCGTTTCCGACGGGCAGGCAGTGAATGTCGGGAGCGTCGCCCAAGTTGTCCACGATCTCGAAGGCCGCCGTCTTTTGACCCTGCAGCCGGTACGGGTTGACCGAGTTCACCAGGGCGACGGGAAAATCGGCGGCGAGCTTCTTTGCCAGCTCAAGGCAGTCATCGAAGTTGCCGTCCACCTGCAGCAGCCGGGCGCCGTGCACCAGCGCCTGAGCGAGCTTGCCAAGTGCGATCTTGCCGCGCGGCACAAGGACCGCGCAGCCGAGTCCCGCCCGGGCGGCATAGGCGGCCGCGCTTGCGCTGGTGTTGCCCGTCGAGGCGCAGATCACCGCCTTGGCGCCGTCCTGCAGCGCCCTGCTGATCGCGACGGTCATGCCGCGGTCTTTGAACGAGCCGGTCGGGTTGACCCCTTCGAGCTTGAGATAGACGTCGCAATGGGCGCGCGCCGAGACGCGCGGGGCCGGCAGCAACGGCGTGGCGCCCTCGCGCAAGGTAATGACCGGCGTATCTGCCGTGACGGGCAGCAGATCGCGATATTCCTCGATCACGCCCCGCCACCCCGTGCGAGCAGGCCCGCGCCCGCCCGCGCCGGCGGGCCCGCGCCCGCCCGTGGTGTCGGGCCCGCGCCCGCCCGCGTCGGAGGGCCCACGCTTGCTGCCCGTCGGTGGAACTGCGCGGCCGGCTGATCTGGCCGGAGCGCTGGTGGAACTCATCAGGTTTCCTCCCCCTCGACCCGCATGACGCTGGCGACGGCCCGGACCACAGGCATCTCGCGCAGGTCCTGAACCGTGGCTGCGAGCGCCGCATCCCTCGCCCGGTAGGTGACGATGACAAGCTGCGCGTCGTCGCCGTGTCCGTCCTGGCGCACCGCCTGAATCGACACTTCGTGCCTGGCGAAGGCCTGCGCGATCCTGGCAAGCACACCGGGCCGGTCCGCCACGTCCAGCGCGACGTGATAGCTGGTATAAGTCTCACCCATGGGACGGACGGCGAGGCCCGCATAGGTGGTGGCGTCCGGCCCCCGGGTGCCTGCGAGCCGGTTTCGCGCCACGGCGACGATGTCGCCGAGTACGGCGCTGGCCGTTGGCGCGCCGCCCGCGCCGGCGCCATAGAACATCAGCCGACCCGCCGATTCGGCCTCGACGAAGACGGCATTGTACGCCTCACGAACGCCGGCCAGCGGATGACCGCGAGGGATCATCGCCGGGTGGACGCGCACCGACACGCCGTCGTCGGTCCGCTCGCAGATCGCAAGCAGCTTGACCACGCAGCCAAGCGAGCGCGCGCTCACGATGTCGGCCGCCGTCACCTCCGTGATTCCCTCGCGGTGTACGTCCGCCACGGTGACCGGGGAATGGAAGGCGAGGCCCGCGAGGATCGCGGCCTTGGCCGCGGCGTCAAAACCCTCCACGTCAGCGGTGGGATCGGCTTCCGCGTAGCCGAGCGCCTGCGCCTCCTCAAGTGCGTCGGAGAAACCGACCTGGCTCGAGTCCATCCGGTCGAGTATGTAGTTGGTGGTGCCGTTGACGATGCCGAGCACGCGGCGCACGTGGTCGCCCGCGAGGGACTCGCGCAGCGGGCGCAGCAACGGGATGGCGCCGGCCACAGACGCCTCGTAGTAGAGGTCGGCGCCGTATTCGCGCGCCGCGCCGTGGATCGCCGCGCCGTCCTCAGCGAGCAGAGCCTTGTTGGCTGTGACGACCGACTTGCCGGTCTTCATGGCGGCGAGCAGCAGCGACCTCGATGGCTCTATGCCGCCGATCACCTCGACCACGATGTCCACGTCTGGCCGGGTCGCCAGTTCCATCGCATCGGTCGTGAGCAGCGAGGGGTCGATCTCGACGAGCCGCCTGCGGCCGGGCCGGCGCACCGCGACACCCGCGAGTTCGAGCGGTGCGCCGACGCGCGCGGCGAAGTCGCCCGCCTGCTCGCGAAGCAGCCGGACCACCTGCGAGCCGACCACCCCGCAGCCAAGCAGACCCACCCTCAGCGCCGACACCGCAGCATCGCTCCCTCCCCGGGGCGCCACAACACCCACGGACAGCCCTTCTGGGTTCACCCAATGTCCAGCCTTCTGGGTCACCCAATGTCCAGCCGCATCAGGTCATCGTGCGTCTCACGACGGACGATGACCCGTGCCGTCCCGGCCCGAACCGCCGCCACCGCCGGGCGCGGGATGTGGTTGTAGTTGCTCGCCATTGACCGGCAATAGGCGCCGGTGGCTGCGACCGCGACCAGGTCTCCCGGAGCGAGGTCGGCGGGCAGGTACAGGTCACGAACCACGATGTCGCCGCTCTCGCAGTGCCTGCCGACGAGCCGCGACAGCATCGGCGGCGCCGCGGACTCACGCGAGGCGAGCACACAGGTGTACTCGGCGTCATAGAGCGCGGTGCGGATGTTGTCGCTCATCCCGCCGTCGATGCTCACATAGGCCCGCAGCCCGTCGACGTCCTTCACGGTGCCGACTTCATATAGCGTAACCGTGCCGGGGCCGACGATCGCCCGGCCGGGCTCGACGGTCAGCCGCGGTGGGTCGAGGCCCGCGGCACGGCACTCGCGCGCCACGATCGCGGTCATGTTCTGCGCGATCTCTTTGACAGAAGCAGGATCGTCCTCGCTGGTGTAGGCGATCCCGTAGCCGCCGCCCAGATCGAGTTCCGCGATAGATACACCGAGCTGGTCCCAGACCACCCTCGCCAGGCCCATGACCCGGTGCGCTGCCGCCTCGAAACCGGCGGTGTCGAAGATCTGGGAGCCGATGTGCGAGTGCAGCCCGGCGAACTCCAGGTCCGGGCAGGCGAGAACCCGCCGCACGGCCTCCTCCGCCGTGCCGGAAGACAGGGAGAAGCCGAACTTCTGGTCGTCGTGCGCGGTTGCCACAAACTCGTGGGTGTGCGCCTCGACCCCCGTGGTGACGCGCACAAGCACCTTGGGCCGCGCGCTGTGCCGCTCGGCGAGGTAGGCAAGCCGCGCGATCTCCTCGAACGAGTCCGCCACAATGTGGCCGACGCCGACGCTGATGGCCTGCTCGAGTTCGGACATCAGCTTGTTGTTGCCGTGCAGGGTGATCCGTTCCGCGGGGATCCCCGCCGCCAGCGTGACGGCCAGCTCGCCGCCGGTGCAGACGTCCACGCCGAGGCCCTCCTCGGCTACCCAGCGCAGGACCGCGCGGCAGCAGAACGCCTTCGCCGCATAAAAGACACTCGCCTGCGTCCCGAACGCATCACGGTAATCACGGCAACGGCCGCGGATGTCCTCCTCGTCGACCACGAAGATCGGGGTGGCGTGTTCGGCCGCAAGCTCGCGGACATCGACGCCGCCGATGAACAGCACTCCGGACTCCCGCATGGCCGTTCGCGGCCAAACCCGCGGGTCGAGCGCGTTCAGGTCCGCGGGCGGCGCGGGCGGATGATCGGGCGGAAGCACGCTCGCGTGGAGCGGGCCAGCCGGATGTGCGACGCGGCTCACTTTAGGCTCCTCAACGGAAATCGGTCGCTGTCAGCCGCGCGGATGGGGCGTAGCGCCAAGCGTAGCTGGGGTCAGAACAATGATTCCTAACGGCTGCGCCTCCTGGCACGCGCACCGGCGCTCGTGCCCGGGCCGGTCAGTCGCTTGCGGCCTTGCGCACCGACAGGGCGGCGAGTTCCCGCACGATGCGGATCATCTCGCCCGGATCGAACGGTTTGGTCAGATAGGCGTCGACGCCGATCTGCTCGCCACGCCTGCGATCATCCTCCTGCGCCCGCGCCGTGATAAGCACCACCTTGATGTCGCGGGTCAGCGGGTCCTCGCGCAGCTGGATGGCGGTCGCCCAGCCGTCGAGCCGCGGCATCATCACATCCAGGGTGATCACATCAGGCTTGATCGCGGTCACCTTGTCCAGGCAGTCCCGGCCGTCCACGGCCGTCGCCACATCGAATCCCTCGAGCGTCAGGTTGACCGCGATAAGTTGCCTGATGACCTCGTCGTCATCGACGACGAGCACCCGCCCAAGTTCCTCGCCCACGGGCGCGAGGCTAGCGCCTCCAGGCCCGCTGAGGTGCGCGATCGGGCATCTGTCCGGATGGCGTCGCGCTGCTGGTAACCTTGCTGCGTCCATGCCCCCGTAGCTCAGGGGAAAGAGCAACGGCCTCCGGAGCCGTGAGCGCAGGTTCGAATCCTGTCGGGGGCACCCGCCGTGACCAAACCGAACGCCCGCCTACCAGGACGAATACGCGAAGATCGATGCCGCGCCGTCCGCCAGGGCGCGACACGATACGCCATCCTCCGCCAGAATCCGCACCCCAGGCGCACCCCAAGCTAGTCAAGGGCGGCCGTCTCCGTCTCCCCAGGGGACTGGAGGCCGGCGTTCATGCGGTGTATCCACACCTCGTCCAGACCGACCACGCACCCGGCATAGACACGAGTCAGCACCTCGACGCTGTGACCGGCCCACTTAGCCACGTCGGGCGCGGGTACCCCGGAGTTGAGCCGCCAGGTGATGCCCGCGTGCCGCAGATCGTAGGGCCGTTTCATCAGCCGCGTTGATAGCTGTTCCGGGGTGAGCGACAGTTGCCGCACCTTCCGCCAGACCTGCCACCAGGTGGACGGCTGGATCGGCCTGCCGTGCTCGCTGCGGAATAGCCGACCATCGGCTGAGGTGCCGAACCGCTCGATGTGTTCTCGGAGCATACGGACGAGTTGCGGCGGTATCGGCACCTTACGCACCGATCGGCGCGAGCGTCCTTTCAGCCCGCGCTCCTCATGCACTTCTCCAGTGTTGGTCCATTCCTTGCCTGGTGCTGGGGCAGAGTCACCGAAGGTAAGTGTTCCCCATCCTGTCTTAGGTAGGTAGCAGCCCGCTTTGGTGAGCCGGGCGACTTCGGCCGGCCGCATCAGTCCGTAGAACATGCATGCAAAGAAGGCGACGAATCTCGGTCCCTGCCGATCACCAATGTAGCTGGCCACAGTCAGCATTTCGGCTATGAGTTGCGGGCTGCCGACCGAACGCGAGTCGACTGCATCCTCGATCCTGGGTGGTGTCCAGTGCTCGGGGAGGTTTGCAGCTAGCAGGGGATTTTTGGCGAGCCGTTTCCTTCGCACGGCATAGCCGAGGCAGGTTCGCGCGACGCGAAGGCGCCGGGCATAGTAGTCCGGCGCGGCATGAGTGCCGTCCAAGCGCCTGGCCAGGGCATCCAGGACGTCGGTTACCACGGCATCGTCGTTGAGCGCGCTGATTGGCAGCGACGCCTTTTTTAGCCAGGTGATGGCTTTGGATTCCGCGATCGTAAGAGTGCTTGCCCGTCCCTGGTTGAAATCTTTTCGTAGGGCCGCGCGCAGCGTATCCGGCGCGGGCGCACCTCGCGCGGGTTCACGTACGAGCACCTCAGTAACGCACGTCAGGGACTCCACAATCGAGCGCCGGCTGTTACCTGCCGACCCTGCCCACCGCGCGGCGGCATACTCCTGAGCGTGCTGGTACCAGGTCACGTCCTGCGCTTTGCGCAGCATCGACTCCGGCAGGCCGCTTGCTTCATCGAAACGTTCCCCCCGCCGTGCCGCGGCCTTCAAATCAGCCTTGAAAGAGTCAGCTAGCTCAGCGGCCAGGAAGGAGCGCGAGAATGGAGGGCGACGACCGCCTACGGACCAGCGCACGCGATACGGCTTAGGTCGGTCACGCTTCTCTATTGCCCAAAAGCTGAGGTCGTAACTGTACGTCATGCAGCGCCCCCCTCCATCCACTCATCTAGCCAGTCGCGCCGGATGCGGATGGGGCCACGCCCTGCGACCCGCGAAACCCGGGGGCCGGTGCCACGGGATAAGTACCTCTCGAACGTGCGACGCCCGATCTTTACAATCCGGCAGACCTCATCGACAGTCAGCCACTCGCCACCGTCGACGTTCCGGGAGTGAAACTCAGCTGCGGGGGTCATGCGGCACCGCCGTCGATGACGCCGAGCCGTGGGGTAGCCGTCCCAGTCGTCCCAGCCGTCCCGTCGCTGGTCAGCCCTGGGACGGCTTGCGCGCTGGGACGGCTCAGGTCGTCCCAGCCGAAAAGCCGTCCCGGTTGTGAGCTGGGCTGGGACGGCTGGGACGACTGGGACGGGTCCCCCGCCGGGGGTGGGCAGTAGCGCGCCCAGGCGTCGGTGAAGTCGGCGCGGTAATAGCCCTTGACTTGGCCGATGGGCTCGCCGAAGCGGATGTTGGCGGAGCGGATGTCGTAGTCGCGGAGCAGGGTGGCCAGGCGCATCGGGGTGAGCCCGGCCGGGCCGTGGTCGGACCAGGGGGCTTCGGGGTCGGCGCGCAGCCGGGTGATCAGGACTGTGGTGGGGAGCGCGTCGGCGGCGCCGAACGCGGCGCGGCAGTCGGCCAGGAGCCGGATGCGGTCGGAGACGGCGGCGGCCTGGTCCCGGTCGGCGGTCAGCGCGACGGCGGCGTGCCGGGCGAGGCCGGGCCAGTCGCCGGCTGCGAGGTCGGCGACGGCGAGCAGCGGTTCCCAGGTGTCGGCGGCCCGGTCTTCCAGCGGCGTGGCCGGCTCGGCTTTCTCCAGTTCGGGCAGGTGGGCACCGAGCCATTGCCCGAGGGTGCCGCCGATCTGGGTGAGGGCGGGCCGGTCGCGCCGGTGCCGGAACGGGGCGACGGATTCGCCGGGGGCGCGGCGGCGCATCCGGATCAGGACGGCGCGGTCCTCGATGGTGTCGGGCATGGCGCCGATTCCGGCGAGCGCGGCCATGGCGAAGGTGGGGATTGTTTCCAGCCTGCGGGTCGTGGTGTCCCAGCGGATCGCCGGCCGGTTGCGCTGGTGCCCGGCGTTGAGCAGGCCGCGCAGGTCCTCGTTGGCGTCGGCGTTCTTGCCGCCGAAGATGGTGTCCGCCTCGTCCACCAGCAGCGTCGGCGGCACGTCGGCGCCGATCGCCCGGTACACCGCCGCGGGGGAGGCGTTGACCGTGATCAGCGGCGCGTGGCAGGTGCCCTC
>WNGE01001778.1_pt2 | contig 27014 bp, 12 predicted proteins | sample 5400651 | NCBI WGS metagenome assembly WNGE01 (sample SAMN13153370, study PRJNA577476) | soil metagenome | isolation source: 60 cm soil or saprolite under grassland replicate 2 | place: USA:California | collected 2016-06-15 | reverse complement strand
ATACCAAGTTGGCGCGAGCCGGTTTCCTCAGCAAGCATCTGGTCCATGGTGCGCAGATTTGAAATGGGTTGCTCGGGGTCAACCTGATGAATCTGATTGCGCACAGCGGCCACGATGCTAAGCGGATCAACCGATGTTCGAATCGCCAGGTCACGAGGGGCGTACCAATGCTGCTCACTGACTTGTCTGTACGGTAAATACATTTCAGCCTTAACCGGTTCATCAATTCCCATCTGCCGGACATCGCCCGCTATACCGACGATTGTGATCCAAGGAATCGGATCGTTGGGATCGCCAACTTTGAAACGTTTCCCCAGCGCGTCTTCACCGGGCCAGTATTGCCGCGCCATGGTTTCGTTGACGATGGCAACGGGAGTTGCCTGTTCGTTGTCGTTATCATTAAAGGAACGTCCCTGCTTAATCGGAATTCCCATCGTCTTGAGATATTCGGTACTGACCTGGCGATGATTGGCGTCATAAGAAAGGCCTCCAGCTCTCGCTTGCTGTTCGTTTAGACCTTCAGGATAGAAGCCGTTCGTGCCGCCTTTCCACGCCAACGGAATGCTGGTCGCGTAACCCGCAGAAACAACTCCAGGCAAAGATTTGACGCGCTCCAACACCTGACTATAGAAGGCGGCGCGCTGTGACTGATTACTATACTTACTTCGGGGGAGCACTGTGCGTAATGTCAAAACCTTTTCCGGCCGCAGGCCGGAATATTGGTCACGTAACTTGAGAAAGGTCTGAATCAATAGTCCGGCCCCCACTAACAAGACCAGGGCCAACGCGACTTCGATCACTACCATCGTGCTGCGCAATCTGTTACCGCCAGTGTTCAACCCGGTGCGCCCCCCGCCTTGCTTCAGCGCGTCGTTAAGATCGACCTGTGCAGCTTGAAATGCCGGCGCTAAGCCAAACGTAACGGCCGTAAGCAACGCCACCAGCAAGGTAAAGCCAAGTACTTTGAGATCGAGGGTGAGTCTGGTTGACAGCGCCATACTGTCTGGAATCAGGCGCTGCAGGAAAGTGAAACTCCAGGAAGCGATCATTAGACCGCATACTGCGCCAACGGTCGCCAGCAGAAGACTCTCAACAAGCAGTTGGCGCACGATGCGCAGCCGGCTGGCGCCCAGTGCGGTGCGCACCGCGATCTCCCGTCGGCGACTGGCTGCACGGGAAAGCAGCAGATTGGCGATGTTGGCACAGGCAATCAGCAGTACAAAACCAACCGCAACCAGCAATACAAGCAGGGGCCGGCGCACATCGCCGGCCAACTGATCGCGCAGCGGTATTACGTACGCACCGAGGCGCCCCGCCTCATCTGGATGATCGTTGGCAATCCGTTGTTGAATCGTTTGAATGTCCGAATTAGCCTGTGCGAGAGTGATGCCGGGTTTCATCCGCGCTACGACCGTCAAGTAATGGTTCCCACGCTCGGCCAGGCTTTCGGATGTGAAGGACATCGGAACCCAGAGTCCGACGTGGCTATCCAGAAACTGAAAGCCCGCTGGCGTGATGCCGACAACGGTGTATTTTTCGCCGTTGAGCAGTAACTCCCGACCAACTACATTGCGCTGCCCGCCGTAACGTTGTTGCCAAAGGCTGTGGCTGATCATGACCACCTTGTTCGCTCCAGGCTTATCCTCTTCTGGCAAGATAGAACGGCCCAGCACCGGCTTGACGCCAAGCACAGGGAAGAAGCTGGCCGTCACGGAATAAGCGTCGATCTTTTCCGGCTCGCCGTCACCAGTGAGGTTAAAGCTGCGCTCGGCAAGCGCGGCTGTCTCCGCAAACACCTGGTTTTGATTTTTCCAATCCTCGTAATTAGCGGGTGCGGGCGTGTTGCGTGGGAATCCTGCAAAAGATGCATCTTCCCAAATCATGACCAGTCGATCGGGGTCAGGAAAAGGCAGCGATCGCAACAGCACTGCGTTCACCACACTAAAGATTGCAGTGTTGGCCCCGATGCCGAGTGCCAGGGTGATCACCGCGATGGCGGTGAAGCCCGGACGCTTCACTAAACTCCTTATTCCGTACCGAATATCTTTAAGTAGTGTTTCCATGATGTCGTTTCCCCTTGTCAATTTTCGAGTAAGACTTGGGCTTTGGTCTTTGGACTTTGGTCTTTGGACTTTGGTCTTTGGACTTAGATCTTTGGTCTTGTAGCGTTCTTCCCTGCACCGTTAGTGGCTGCTAAGATCTAAGACCAAAGTCCAAAGGCCAAAGCCCAAAGACCGAAGACCAAAGACCAAAGACCATGATAAAACCATCACTCGTAGCGCAAGGACGCGAGCGGATCTACTTTCGTTGCTCGCCTGGCCGGCAGGTAACAAGCCAACAACGCGATGCAAAACAAAGTGCTGACAACAAGCACGAAGGTGGTCGCGTCCGTCGTCTGGACTTCGTAAAGCAAACTCCGCAGCAGCCGCATCAAGCTAAGCGCCGCCACCACTCCAATCCCCATGCCTAGCATGGCCAGCGTGAGTCCTTGTTTCAGCACCATCTTCAAAATGTCGGAAGGCTGTGCGCCGAGCGCCATGCGTACCCCGATATAATGTGTCTGTTGGCTGACGGAGAACGAGACGACTCCATAGATGCCAATGGAAGCAAGCAACAGTGCAACCCCTGCAAAGATGCTAATCAGCAACGCCGGAAAACGTCGCATGAAGGCTGCCGGCGACGTACTAATCAAATCCTCCATAGCGCGAACGTTGAAGATTGCGACGTCCGGTTCAAGCGTGCGGATTTCGTTGCGAATCGCCGCTGCGAGGGCCGTTGGGTTTCCGGTTGTGCGAACGACCAGGTTCGTGCCCAAAGCCGCATTTTGACGATAGGGGTAATAGATAACTGGTTTAATTGCATCATCCAGTCCACCGATCTTCACGTCTGCGACGACGCCGACGATCATGATCGGCGGCTGTTTGAGCCCTGTGTAGACCAACTGGCGCCCGATAGGGTCACGGCCGGCGAAAACTCGGTCGGCCATGCTTTTGCCGATGACCACTACAGGCGGAGCATCCGGCTTATCACGTTCATCAAATGCGCGCCCGGCGGTAATTGGAACACCAAGAGTTTGAAAATAACTTTCATCGACAGTGCGAATGTTGGCTTCGAGTTCCTGTCCAGGTGGTGGTACAGGATCACCTTCCACGTTGACACGGGTAGTATTGCCCGCTTGCAGCGGGAGAATATTTACGGTGCCCACACCGCTAACGCCCGGCAGCGATCCTAAACGCTCTTTCAATTGTTCGTGGAAAGCTACCTGGCGATTGGCATCGGTGTATTTTGCCGGAGGTAACGCGACGGTCATGGTCAGCAAATTCTGTGGATCGAATCCCACATTGGCCTGCAACAGCCGCAGCAGACTCTTCATCATCAATCCCGCGCCGACGAGCAGCACCACCGCCAATGCAATTTCACTCATGACCAAAACGCTGCGAAGACGATGTCCGGGCGTTCCGGCAGTATTTCTACCGCCTTCCTTGAGTACCTCGTTTAGATCCAGACGCGAAGACTGCAGCGCCGGCGCGAGCCCAAAAATAATTCCGGTCAGCAGTGAAAGCCCGAAAGAGAATGCGAGAATGCCCGCGTCAATGTGTAGAGATTTGAGAAACGGCAGTGCGTTCAGTTGGTTTTCCGGGAGCACCGCAATGAGAGCGGCGATGCCCCAATAGGCAACGAATAGGCCGGCCACGCCGCCCACTAACGACAACAATACTGATTCGGTCAGTAGTTGCCGGATCACGCGCCAACGGCTCGCACCAAGCGCGACGCGAATGCCAACTTCCTTCTGCCGCGACAGGCTTCGGGTCAGAAGCAGACTGGCGACGTTTGCGCAGGCAATCAGCAGAACGAATCCGACAGCAGCCAGCAAGACAAGCAGTATCGGTTTGACCTGGCCGATCACTTGTTCCTGCAGAGGGACCAGCTTGAGTCCCGTGCCCGCGTGTGATTCTTTGTATTCCTGTTCAATGCGGCCGGCAGTGGCGCTCAACTCTGATTGGGCCTGCTCAAGGTTCACCCCTTGTTTGAGTCGCCCGATGAGATTGGTTCCGTGCATGAAACGCCGCGATAGTTGGGTTTCGGTGGGCTGATAGGGTCGCCACAAATCGGCAGGTCGAAATGCAAACTGAAAACTCGCGGGCAATACACCAACAACGGTGTAACTGTCGCCGTTGAGTGTTAGAGACTGGCCAATGATCGCTTTGTCGCCGCCGAACCTCCGCTGCCACATTCCATAAGTCAATACAGTTACTCGTGGCGCGCCGGGCTTATCTTCGCCTGGCTGAAAGGTGCGGCCGAGAATCGGTTCGACTCCGAGCAGCGAAAAGAAATTCGCCGATGCGCCTGGAGCAAGGACGCGTTCCGGTTCGCCGCGGCCGCTCATGATCGCGCCGCCTCCGGTGTACGCCGCGATGCCTTCACACACCTGGTTCTTCTGATAGTCCTGGTAATCCGGATAAGAGAATTCGCGTTGCGCAAATTCCTTTTGCGGCGTGGTCTCAAAGAGGTGATAAAGACGCTCCGGCGATTTGTAGGGCAAGCCGCGCAGTAAAGCGGCATCAACGACCGTAAAGATTGCGGTACTGGCGCCGATGCCGAGTGCCAGCGTGATCACGGCAATCAGTGTGAAGCCCGGCTTCTTCAGCAGAGTGCGAACGGCATAGCGCAGGTCTTGCAGCAGTTTGTTCATCACTCATCCTCCCTAAACTAATTGTCCGATTCCAATGGCTAAATGCGATTTGGTCTTTGGCCTTGGGCCTTTGGTCTTAACATCTGAATAGCTACCCAGCCAGCGGCCCGACAACAAAGACCCAAGTCCAAAGACCCAAGACCAATAGGCAATAAGTTACTCGTAACGCAACGCGACCAGCGGATTGACGCGCGATGCCTTTCTTGCGGGCAGATAGCCGGCTAATGCGGCAACCAGGGTCAGCAACGTGACCGCTGTTATTAGTGTTAAGGGATCAGTCGGCCTCAGGCCGAAGAGTTGATTCGAGATCAATTGGGCCGCACCCCACGAGGCCGGCAAACCAACCGCCAGTCCGACCGCGACCAGCAGCAAGCTTTCCTTAAGGACCATCCAAATAATGTCGCGGCGTTCGGCGCCGAGCGCCATGCGAATCCCAATTTCGTTTGTCCGCCGCACGACCGCATGAGCCATGATTCCATACAAGCCGACGCAGGAGAGCAGTAAGCCCAAGAGTCCAAAGAAGCTGACCAATTGGGCAATCAATCTTTCCTGCTTGAGGGCTTCATCGGTCTGAATGCGAAGCGTCGTGAAATTAAGGATCGTAAGCTTGTCGTTCACCTGCGCGATGGCGGCGCGGACTTCGGCCGAGATACTTAGCGGATCGCCTACTGTGCGCAACTCAAAGACATTGGCGAAGGCTAACTGATCCTGTACCTGGAGAATGGGGCGATAGACGGTCCTGTCAGCCTTTTCCTTTGCGTTGTCGTATTTCGCGTCACCAATTACACCGACAATCTCGAAGTCGTCCTTGTCGGAATCTTCTTCAAAAGTTAAGCGGCGCCCGATTGGATTTTGACCGGGATAAAAAGCCTGCGCAAAGGCCTGATTAACTACCCCTACTCTGGCCGAAGTGGGAGTGTCTTGTAATCCAATCTCACGACCCATCAAAAGCGGCACACCAAGCGTCTCGCCAAAGCTCGGCCCGATAAGAATGTCGGAGACGTTCATGTTCTCGCCCTTGTTTGGGGTATATCCACGAACGGTAACGGTGCTGTTCGTACTCGTCCCGGCCATTGGGCTGTAACTTGCAATGGTGGCGGAGCGAACATTTGGCAGCATGCTCAATCGGTCATAAAGCTGGCGGTAAACTCCACTTAGTTCAGCGGGCTTGAAACCGGTGAGACGCGTGTCGACACTCGTTAGTAATACATTGTCGCGATTGAAACCGAGATCCTCTTCTTGAAGTTTGATCAGGCTACGAGCGAGGAGGCCCGCGCCTACCAACAAAACGAGAGAGATGGCTACCTGCGCTACCACTAGCGCCGAACCGAGGTTGAAACGATGTTTCCTGCCGCGAGTCGACTTTTCTTTCAGCGCCGAAGTCAGATCAGTTTTCGTGGCCCGGAGAGCGGGTGCGATTCCAAACAGCACTCCTGAGAAAAGCGAAATCCCAAGGGTGAACAGCAGCACCGCAGCGTCAGGCTTAACATCCAATGGAGAAGTTGCAGCCAGGCGGCTGACCAGTACGCTGACGCCCCATTGGGCAAGTATGACGCCGGCGACGCCACCGATCACTGCAAGCAGTAAACTCTCGGTGAGCAATTGACGCACCAATCGCACACGGCTTGCCCCCAGAGCCTGCCGCAGAGAAATCTCCGCTTGTCTCGCAGCTGCGCGTGACAACAAAAGGTTTCCCACATTGGCGCAGGCGATCAGCAGGACCAGCGCAACTATCACCATCAGCATCCGCAAGGCCCGCGAATAGAAAAAGCGTAGACCCGAGAGTCCTCGGGCGCCCGGCGCCAGGCTGACGTAGCTATTTTGAATTGCCAGCCGCAGGTCATCGTTGAGGTGACTGCCTGACTGCTCGCTGAGGAATTGCTGCAACTCCACGTTAACACCGGCCTGTGCCTGTTCTATCTGGACGCCCGGTTTTAACCGGCCGATCAAATTCAACCAATAGACGTTCTTGTCGTCGAGAGACGACTTACGCAATTCAATCTGTGGCTGGAACGCCAGCGGCAGCCAAAAATCCGGTGAACGGCGCACGCGCGTGCCGAAAAACTCAGGCGGCATTACGCCTACAATTGTGAACGTGGTGCCGTTAAGCAGAATGTTCTTGCCTACTATCTGCGCATCGGCGTTCAGCTTCTGCTTCCAATACCCGTTACTGATGACTGCGGTGGGATGGGCCGCGGACGAGTCATCCTCATTTGTGAGAACGCGCCCCTGCATCGCGTTCACACCCAGCACCGCAAAGTAATTTCCCGACACAAGGTGACCCGATGCCCGTTGCGGAGCTTCGCCCGATTGCGCATCTGTTCGTCTCACGCTGACCCGACTCTCGCCACTGCGGAATGCGCTCAACTCCTGGAACGAACGATCGTGTTCGTGAAAGTAGCGATAGGACGCGTAGGAAAAGTGGTCCCAACGGCCGGCGCTAATATCCCCGTCTGACGTTCGCGTGCCTTCGCTCGGGGAGTCGTTGAATAAAACCAGCTCTTCCGGCTTATTCACCGGCAAGGGCTTCAGCACCACGGCATTAATCAACGTGAAGATCGCCGTGTTCGCGCCGATGCCAAGAGCCAGAATTACGAGTGCTATTGCCGTAAAACCCGGTCGCTTAAGCAAACCACGCCAACTGTAGCGAATGTCGTTCAATAGTGAATCGAACATGTTCTCCTCCAAACTGATTGGCGATGCGTTGTCCGATAAGCTTCAGCGCGGGACCCTTATCAAAACCGGATTAGTTTGCCACGGAGGCACAGAGACTCAGAGATTGACTAAGACAGAAAGGCTCAGGGTTGGGAAGGGCGGCTTGCCCCCGCTTGGATTTGAATGCCATTCAACCAGTGGGGGTAAACCACCCTTCCTAACTTCGAGTTAAGCTTCTGAGTCATTCTCTGTATCTCTGTGCCTCTGTAGCGTTTTAAGCTGTCGCACTTTCCTTTCTGGCTTTGGGAACCGGTTCCGATAGATCACTCGTATCTGAGTGAAACCACCGGATCGACTTTCGTAGCCCGCCTGCCGGGCACGTAACAAGCGACCATGGCCACCACGGTCAACAGTGCAGCGATCGCGGCGAACGTCGCGGGATCGGTTGGTGTGACACCGAACAGCATGGTTGTCATCAGACGCGTGAGACCGTACGCGCCCACCAAACCGAAAGCCACGCCGATCAACGCCAGCATCATTCCTTGCCTAATAACCATTCTAAAAACGTCTCGCGGTTGCGCACCGATGGCCATGCGAATGCCAATCTCGTGCGTGCGTTGAGTGACTGTGTATGACATCACGCCGTAGATACCGACGATGGCAAGTATCAAAGCGATACCGGCAAAGATGCTGAGCAAGGTCAGGTTCAACCGTTCGGGCGCCACGGACTCAGAGCGAATCTCGTCCATGGTGCGAATGTTGTAGATGGGCTGATCTGGATCGATGGCTGTCACCTGTTGGCGCAAAGCCGCGACTAACTGACTTGGATCAGCCGAAGCTTTGGTAATCACAGTCATGCCGCTAAACGGCATCTGCGCAAACGAAAAGTATCCCTGGACACGATTTGAATCCTGACTGGGTCCTTCCATCTTTACTCGACCCACCACGCCTAGCACGGTAAGTACAGGCGCCCTGGGATCCGTGCCACCAAGTCTGATTCGCTTGCCAACGGCATCTTCATTGGGCCAATACCGGCGCGCAAACTCTTCGTCAATGATGATTGAATTGACGCCGGCCATCGTTCGCTGGTCTTCGTCGAGTTTACTGAGATCCTTTCCTGCCAAAAATGATCGATCGTCGTGCTCCTCAAAGTAACGACCTTGCTTTAGCGGGATGTTCATCACCCGAAAGTAATCCGGCGAAACCAGACATGCTTCCATCAGCGGTATCTGATTGCGCGGCGGAGCGGGTTGGTCTTCCACCGTAAATGACGTTTGCCAACCGTTGTTGCCAAGCGGCAAGCCGGAAGCTGCGGCAGTTCCTTCAACGCCCGGCAAGCCCCGAGCGTTTTCCAGCAGCCGCTTGAAGAATGCTTCGCGTTGCTCGATGGTTGGGTATTTCTTTTGCGGTATCGAGACAGTAAAGCTGGTGAGATGTGCGTAAGAAAAACCAGGGTCGACCTTTTGCAACCGGTAGAAGCTGCGAATCATTAGCCCAGCGCCAATCAGCAGCACCAGCGTCGTCGCAACTTCCACCACAACCAGCGAGCTGCGCAGCCAATGTCGTCCCGTAGTGCCGCGGCCCGTCTCTTTCAACGTCTCATGAACATCAACTACTCCCGCCTGAAGCGCGGGCACCAAACCAAACAGAATGCCCGTCAAAAACGCGACGCCAATCGTAAAGACAAGCACGCGCCAATCAAGGCCGATTTCCTTTGAGCGTGGAATGGCGTTGGGACTGATGTACAAAATCAGTTGAATACCCCAGCGCGCCACGAATAGTCCGAGGGTCCCGCCGACCAATGCGAGCAGCACACTTTCCGTCAGCAACTGTCGGGCGATCCGCCAACGTCCGGCGCCCATTGCCGCACGAATCGCCATCTCCTTTTGTCGCGCGCTGGCTCTGGCCAACAACAGGTTTGCGATGTTCGCGCAAGCAATAAAGAGCACGAAACCCACGGCTGCAAACAGCACCCACAAGGTCCGCCGGACGTTGCTCACAAAGACTTCGAGCAGCGGCTGTACCTTAACGCCGGTGCCGGCATTCGAGTCGGGATATTGCTGTTCAAGATTGGCGGCTATGTTTGTCATCTCCGCCTGCGCTTGCGCCGTCGTTACGCCTGGCTTCAACCTGGCGACTGCGTACAGGCCTGGATGATTGCCTCGTTGTTGCCAATTTGAATCGCCTGATAGTTGACCGACGGGAACCCACATCTCGACGCGGCTCGGATATTGAAAGCTCTGCGGCATCACTCCAATCACCGTGTAGCTTTTTCCGTTGAAGGTCAGAGCTTGATTCAGAATGCTTGACTGACCGCCAAATCGTCGTTGCCATAACCCATAGCCCAGAACAACCACGGGCGTTCCTCCGGGCTTGTCTTCCTCGTTCGTAAACACTCGTCCGATCGCAGCGTTCACACGCAGGGCTGATAAGAGGTCAGCGGAGATCTGTGCCGTCAGGATGCGCTCCGCATCACCATAGCCAGTGAGGTTGTAGCTGTTGCGGTTGAACACACCGATCTTTTCGAAGACCTGGTTTTGTTTGCGCCAGTCCGTGAAGTCGGGATAAGAAATCGAAATCTCATCCATCGCCTTGCTGGTCTCATTCAGAAACACTAATCGGTCTGATTGGTCATAAGGCAACGGTCGCAGCAGTACTGCATCGACGACGCTGAAGATTGCGGTGTTAGCGCCAATGCCGAGGGCAAGCGCCAGAATCACCACGAAAGTAATTCCTGGATTCTTCAACAGCATGCGGACGCCATAGCGCAGGTCTTGCCACATTTTTTGCATCATTCTCTCCTTGTTTTGTCAGAGCCACCTGCATCAGCGTGGTTCTGACAAGTTACTCGTACCTCAGTGCCACCAGCGGGTCGACCTTGGTTGCGCGGCGTGCCGGAATCAAACAAGCCGCAATCGCGACGAAGGCAAGCAAACTCGCTACGACGACGTATGTGAGTGGATCTGTTGCTTTAACTTCAAACAATAGACCAGTTAGAAATCTGGTCAACAGGATGGCTCCGGCCAGGCCCACGAGGATCCCGCCGATCGTTAAGAGAAAACCCTGCCTTAGTACTAAACGCAAAACATCTCGGCGTTGCGCTCCAAGGGCCATGCGAACGCCGATCTCGCCGGTGCGTTGCGTCACGTCGTAACTGATTACGCCATAGATACCGATTGCCGAAAGAATGAAAGCGAGTACGGCAAACAGTCCAATTAGAAAAGTATTGAAACGCGGTTGCGCGACTGACTCTGAGAGCAACTGCGTCATGGTTGCGAATCGCGTCGGCCCCTCCTCGCTGTCTACTGACTGGATCTGAGCGCGAACAGCAGACATCAAACTCGTTGGATCAGTTGTGGTTCGCACGATGATCCGCATACCGGGAAAGGGACTCTGCGCATGAGGCACATATGCCTGCGGTCCCGCTTCGACACCGAGGCCCTGGTACTTTGCGTCGCCCACGATGCCCACGATGGTTCTTGCTACACCGCTGATCGTCATGCGGTGGCCCATCGCGTCCTCATTAGGAAAGAAACGACTCGCAAGCGTTTGATTAATAACTACAACGCCAGGCGCCTGCGATGTGTCAGCGTCTGCAATTGTGCGACCGCGCACCACCGCTACGCCCAGGGCTTCGAGGTAACCGGGTGTTGCGGGCATATAGATCGCCGAGGGCGGCTGTGTGCCCGGTTCCTGGGGACGACCTTCTATTGTGAAGCCCGTGCTTTGCTGAATGTATGACGGTGGCAAACTGGTGCACGCGCCTGCCGCAACTACTCTAGGCAACGAGCGAATGCGTTGCAAAGCCTGATCGAAGAACGCAACCTGCTTTGCCGGATCCTGATAACGAACGAACTGCAGACCGACGGCCATCGTCAACAATTTATCCGGATTGAACCCTGGATCCACGTCAGTTAATCGTTGAAAACTTTTGAGCATCAGGCCGGCCCCAATCAGCAGGACGACGGCCAAAGCAATCTCGCTCATGACGAGCAAGCTCCGCAAACGTTTCACTCGCGCCAGTCCGGCAATGCCACGCCCGCCTTCGCGTAACGATTCGTTCAGACTGAGATTGCGCGCATGCCACGCCGGCGCCAGGCCAAACAACACGCCAGTGCCAAGGGAAACGATTAGGGTAAATAGCAACGCGGCGCGGTCCACGCTTACCCCTTCGAGCCGTGGAATGTCTTTAGGTGTGAGGCCAAGCAACAACTGCACACCCCAGGTCGCCAGCAGCAATCCGATCAGTCCTCCGAGAGTAGAAAGCAGGACACTCTCAGTAAGCATCTGGCGAATCAGTCTCAACTGGCCTGCCCCCATCGCTCGGCGAATAGCAATCTCGCGATCACGCGCCGCCGTGCGCGCCATCATCAGATTCGCCACGTTCGCACACGCAATCAACAGAATGAATCCGACGGCTACAAGCAAGACAACCAATGCTTTCTGGTAGTTGCCGATCATTTGTGTACGCAAGGGCACGAGCACAACGCCCGTTCCGGCGTTCGAGTCCGGGTAATCTTTGGCGAGGCGTTCAGCAATGGTATTCATCTCGGCCTGCGCCTGTTCCTGCCGCACTTCCTCCCTTAAACGTCCCACTACTCGATAGCCATTTAACGAACGGTTATTAATCCAATCTCCCACCGACCGCGAGTCGAGATTGTAGAGCCGAGCCAGGCTGCTCCAGAGTTCGATATCGGGCGTCGGGAAGCGAAAGGAAGCAGGCATCACGCCGACGATGGTGAATGCTTCGGAGTTAAGATTGATCGTCTTGCCAAGTATGTTTTGATCGGCATTAAAGCGGCGGCGCCAAAGCACGTCTCCGATCACCACGACGCGTTCGCGTTCGTCGGCCGGCTGCAACGATCGCCCCAGCACTGGTTTCACTCCCATCACGTCGAAGAAGTTTGTGGTAGTGAACACACCGCGTGTTTCATCGGGACCTTCATTTCCTGATACGTGGAAGCGATTAAAAGCATAGGCAGCGAAGCCGCTGAACAGGTGCGATTGTTGCTGCCAGTCGCGGAAGGTTGGCATCGATGCCGGATATTGAGAGCCTGGCCGTTTTAGATCTTTGGTCCAGACACCGACTAGTTGCTGTGGTGCCGAATAGGGCAAGGGTCGAAACACAATTGCGTTAACTACACTGAAGATCGCGGTATTCGCACCGATGCCCAGTGCCAACGTCAAGAGCGCGACGAAAGTAAACGCACCATGCTTGCCCAGCATGCGAACGCCAAAACGAATGTCTTGTAAAAGTGTTTCCATGATTGCATCTCCCATTGCCAATTGCCGCTACTCGTCCCTTGTTCTGTCAGAACCGCTGCGTTAGCGGGGCGGAATGTTGGCCTGCTCGACCCGCATGAAACCCAATTGGCATCCGCTTACGCAGGTGGTTTCGGACAACTACTCGTAACGCAAGGCGTCCAGCGGATCGACTCCGCTTGCGCGCCACGCCGGGACCAGACAGGCGACCAGCGCTGTTACCAGCAGCAGACCGGCGACCACGCTGAATGCGCTGATATCAAAAGCACTCACGCCGTACAGGGTGCTCTGCATTGCGCGGCCCACAAAGTAAGCCCCACCTAATCCGAGAATGATGCCAACGGCGGCTAGGATCACTCCTTCGCCCAGGACGAGTCGCAATATCCGCGGTGCTCCGGACCCCAGCGCCATGCGCACCCCAAACTCGTGCGTTCGTTGGGCCACGCCGAAAGCCATCACGCCATAGACGCCAATCGCCGCGAGCAGCAGCGCCATCACCGCAAAGCTTCCAAACAACAGCATTACAAAGCGATCGACCGCCAGCTTTTCGCTCACGATCTGATCCATCGTCTTAACCCCTGCAAGTGGCAAATCCGGATCGACTGAATTGACTGCGGCCGCAAGGCTCTTGATCACGCTGTCGGGATCGCTGTTAGTTTTCACAGCGACCGAAACGCGCGGCACGGGGCTTTGCCAGAACGGTACATCGATCTCCGGATAATCATCGCGCACTCCGGCGTTGCGCACCGTATGAAAGACACCGACGATCTGCCACTCGACCGGCGGGCCGACCTTGCCATCAGGCATCACTTGGTCGACAACAATTCGCTGCTGCAACGGATCGACTCCGCCAAAATAGTTGCGGGCAAATCGCTCGTTCACCATCGCGACTCGCGGACCGTTCACGATGTCGCGTTCATTGAAGCTGCGTCCCTTGACTGCTTGAATGCCAAACGTATCGTGGTACCCGGGCGTAACCATCTGAAACGCCGTAGCCGGACGGGCAGACGGATCAACCGGCGGCGCGCCAACGATCGTGAATTGCAAGCCAAACCCTCTACCCGTCGTGGGGATACCGGTTGTCAGCGCCGCTTTGTTAACTCCGGGAACGGACTCGATCCTTTCCAACAGTTGCTTATAGTAGGGAATGATTCTTTCCGCTTGCGGAAATCGTTTCTCCGAGACCGGCAGAGCAAAGGTGAGCACATGATCCCTCTTCACGCCCAGATCGACGCGCGTCAGATTCCAAAAACTCTTTAGCAAATTTGGACCCCACGCCTGTGCGGCCGCTATTGATTCAAAACTTTGGCTCTGCTGTCTCAGATCGAAAAAATTGGCAGGCGCAACGGGTGATGAGCCATCGTGCAAAACGGTCACCAGTTGCTCCGGAGCTTGATAAGGCAAAGGACGCAGCAAGACTCCATTGACGACGGAAAAAATGGCTGTGTTTGCGCCTATGCCCAGGGCAACGGCAAGCACCGCGATGAAAGTGAAGCTGCGATGCTTCAGCATCATGCGAAGCGCGTATTTAATGTCCTTCAGAAGATTATCCATTATTTTTTTCGCTACCCTTCATTCGTATCTCAGCGCCACCAACGGATCGACTTTTGTGGCGCGACGTGCGGGTATGTAACACGCCAGAAAAGCAACTGCGATCAGAACCAATGCCACAGCGGTGAATGTCCCCAGGTCAGTTGGAGCTACTCCAAACAACAAGGTCGACATCACGCGCGTTACGGCCAAAGCGCCGGCCAGCCCGATCGCCGCTCCAATCAAGGCCAATGAAAGCCCTTCTCTCAGGACCAGCTTCAGCACATCTCGTACGCGCGCGCCCAGCGCCATGCGAATACCAATTTCCTGGGTCCGTTGGGTGACCGCATAGTTAGTGACGCCGTAAATACCCATTGCAGCCAGCAGCAATGCAACACACCCGAAGACGCCGAAAATGACCAAACTAAAACGGCGCTGGTCCAACGACGATGAGAAGACCTGGTCGAGCGTCTTAAAGTTAAGCGGCAGTTCTGGGTCGAGCGATCGAACCGCTTGCCGCATTGCCGGCACTAAAGCGGAAGGAGCGACCCGAGCACGAACCACTACTGACATGCTGGATGACGGCGGCCGCTGAAGGCTATTACCGTATACCGTGGGACTAGTGGCGACATCAACTCCACGATCGTGCACGTCACCCACGACTCCCACGACATGCAATAAACGCAAGTCTCCGTCCATGTTTCCAAACTGAATTGCCTGCCCGATTGGGTTTTCGTTTGGCCAATACTTTGCAGCCATTGACTCGGTGATGACAGCGACATGTGGCGAGTTAGGCTGATCGCTCCGATCGAATGTTCTGCCGCGCAGGAGCGGGATTCCCATCGCCGCAAAATAGCTCGCGCTGGCCAGACGAAAATGAGCGGACCCACTCTTTGCCGGGTTGTTATTAATGAAAAAAGTTCCGTCTGGTCCATCTCCCCTCAAGGGCAGTAGACTAATAGTCCCGACCGCACTCACGCCCGGCAGTTGGCTCAGCCGGTCGAGTAATTTTTCCTGAAATAGTCTTTGTCTTTGTCCTTCCTCTTCCGCGCTGAGCTGGACCGTTGTATCCGGCGCGATGCCGTGCTCCTGCAAACGTCGATAGGCTTGCATGAAGTCTTGATATTGTTTCTCAGTGAAGCCGATGCTGGGCAGGGATAAATCCATGGCCACAGCGCTTTCCGTGCGAAACCCGGGATCAATTTGCAGTAGACGGTAGAAACTTTTTCCAAGCAGGCCGGCAGCCACCAGCAACATCAGCGTCAATGCCATCTGCGCCACAACCAGTAAACTTCGTAATCGCTGGCCCGCGTGACCAGACTGACCACGCCCGGTTTCTCTGAGGCTTCCTTCAAGGTCGCGGCTTGAGAAATGAAACAGCGGCACGAGTCCGAGCACGACGGCGACTAACAAACAAAGACCCAGCGTGAAAGCAATCGCTCTCAAATCTACTCCGATCTCATTCACGCGCGGCAGGCTCGCTTGATTCAACCCAATTAATAGTTCAACGCCCCAAAACGAGAGCAAGATGCCTAACGCACCGGCAGCCAGAGTTACCAGCAGATTCTCAGTGATGAACTGCCGCGCCAAATGCAGGCGAGTTGCCCCCAGCGCTGAGCGCACGGCGAACTCTCGTTGTCGAGCTGTCACCTGGGCCAGCAGCAGATTAGCTACGTTGGCGCAAGCCACAGCGAGCAAAAACCCGACAGCCACGAGAATGATCATTAGTCCGGCGCGAACATTTCCCACCATGTATTCCTGCTGCGGGATCAGGTCAAACCCCACGGCGTCCATGTCCTTGCCGTGCTCTTGTTTGAGTTGTTTGCCGATTGTGCTGACTTCGGCTCGCGCCTGTTCAAGCTTGATGCCTGGACGCACCCGGGCGACTACGTTCCAGTTGTGCGCCGATCGTGAGGTTTCGGGGACAGACATGTCTCGAGGTATCCAAACTTCAGTGTCTTGCGGAAGGCCAAAACCCGGAGGCATTACTCCGACAACGGTGAAATCCTTATCCGAGATACTCAGCGTGGTGGCGGTCAAGTCTGATTTTCCATTTAGTATTCGGCGCCAAAAGCCATAACTTATGACGGCCACCGGCGCACCGCCCGACTTACTTTCTTCGCTCTGGAAAGTGCGGCCGAGGAAAGGTTGCGTCCCGAGCACGCGGAAAAAATCGGCTGACACTCGAGAAGTGATCACCCGAACAGGCTCGTTACCTCCCGTAACGGTTTGCAACCAACCACCGTATTCAGCGACAGCCTCGAGGGTCTGGCTCCGCTCGCGAACGTCGAGAAAATTTGGCTCCGTAAACGAAATTCGTCCGCCCTTCGCGTTGACCTCACGAAGTTGCGCCAGGCGTTCGGCTTCGGGGTAAGGCAAAGACCGCAGCAGCACCCCGTCAACAACACTGAAGATTGCCGTACAAGCGCCAATGCCTAGCGCTAGCGAGAGCACGGCAATTGACGTGAAGCCCGGACGCTTCAGTAAGCTGCGTATTCCGTAACGAACGTCTTCAAGAAGTGTGTTCATGATTCCTATTGACGATCTGGTCTTCGGTCTTGGGCCTTTGGTCTTAGGTCTTTGGTCTTAGCATTCACTAATAGACGAGTGAAGAACGCGACAAAGACCTAAGGCCAAGACCCAAGACCTCTAGCGAAAGTCTTGCTTCCTGCTCGCCTGAACATTGATTTCTACTTTCAACTTGCGCCCGATCAGTCCTCGTCTGTAGCCAATCCCGAAATCAAGGCGGTCAAGCTCCGTGCTGGTGCTGTAATAGCTGACCTCTTCTCCGTCCGGCGAACGGCTATGGTCCAACTTCTCAACGTCAAGGATGACTTCCCGACTTTTCCCCTTGATCGTCAGCGATCCCGTCACCCATAAGGTATCCCGATCCCTTCCTGGCTCGATCTTTCTGCTTTGAAAGCGGATGTGCGGGTAACTATCCGCTGCCAGAAAGTCAGCGGACCGCAGGTGTGCATCGTGACGCTTTTTGCCCGTATGAATACTCGCAGACTTGATTGCGACTTCGACCGATGAGCCTCCGACGTTTGCCTGGTCCAGCACGATGCTTCCAGCAAACTCGGTGAAGTATCCCTTCACGATGAAAAACAAGAAATTCTTCACGCTGAACTCAACCGTGCTGTACGCCGGATCAATAGCCCAAACAGTCTGGGCGTCGCTTCTGATTCTCGCTGTTTGCATCTGTCGACTCTCTCGATTACCCAGCGATGACGCTGAAGCCTGGACGCTTTAACAGGCTTCGTACTCCGTAGCGAATGTCCTTAAGAAAATCTTGCATAACATGCTCACATCTCAGGAAATTTTCATCAGTGGCACTTGATTAACCCTGACAGCCAGAAAGACTCAGTAAAAAACTGAAGATTGAAAAGCTCCTGGTCGGGAAGGGTGGCTTGCCCCCGCTCGTCGAATGGCATTCAGCGCAAGCGGGGGCAAGCCACCCTTCCCAACCCCGAGATTCTCTGTCTTGAGTCATTCTTTGCATCTTTGAGGCTCTTCTGAAAATCAAACTATTCGTAACGAAGCGCTACCAACGGATCGACTTTCGTTGCGCGCCGCGCCGGCAAGTAGCAGGCGACGAACGCAATCAACGTTAACAGCGCTGCAACTGCAACGAATGTCAGGGGATCTCTTGCGGTCACACCAAACAGCAGCGTAGACATCACCCGTGTAAGCGCGATTGCTCCCAACAGTCCAAGCCCCACACCGACCACGACCAAAGTCATTCCCTGTCGAACGACTAAACGCAAAACATCCCGCCGCCGCGCCCCCAGCGCCATGCGCACGCCGATTTCATGGGTTCGCTGCGTGACCGAATAAGACATCACGCCGTAAATTCCGGTTGAGGCAAGCACCAGCGCCACTATTGCAAACAATGCGAGCAGCGCCGTGCGATAACGCGGCGCGGCCACGGCTGTCTCCAGCCACTGCTCCATCGTTTTTACCTCCGCCACGGGTTGGTCAGGATCGATTGCCTGCACTTCTTTTCTAACGGCGGTAGCCAGGAACGCCGGATCACCTTTCGTGCGAATAACAACGTTCATCCATGGACTCTCGTAAGTAGGTAAATACATTGCCGCCGCAGGTTGTGATTCCAGCGCGCGGTGACGAATGTCTCCGACGATTCCGATGATCTCGAACGGTTGGTTGCCCATTGCCATGATCAATCGTTTGCCAAGCGGTTCTTCGTTAGGAAAAACCTGTCGGGCCAGCAGATCACTTATGATCACGACTTTCGCGCTCTGATGGACTTCCTGTTCAGTAAAATTCCGGCCACGCAACAGTGGAATGTGAAGCGCGCTGAAGTATTCGCGGTTCACGCGTCTGAAGTCGTCATCAAATGATTGATCGATTGAAACTGGTGGGCGGCCTTCGACCGTGTAAGGCATATCGTTTGGCTGGCCGTTAAGCGGAAGCTCGCTAACAAGACCGACGCTTTCCACTCCGGGTAGACCGCCGACACGACCTTCGAGTTCTGAGAAAAAGTTCGCCGTCTTATCAATAGTTGCGTATTTCTCTCTGGGCAGATCGACACGCATCGTCAACACGTTATGCGCATCGACGCCGGGGCTGACGTTCTGCAACTGAATCAGACTTCTAATTAACAACCCCGCGCCAATCAACAGCACCACTGCGACTGCGCTCTCAAGCACGACCAGTACACTGCGCGTGCGATTGCGCTGCGCTCCTTCGCTCGGGCTTCTGCCGCCTTCCTTCAGCGATTCACTCAGGTTCAGCTTCATTGTGCGAAGCGCCGGCGCGAGACCAAACAGAACTCCGGTAAGTAGTGAAACCAAAAGGGTGAAGCCAAGCACTGTGGCATCGATCTTCACTTTCGCCGTTGGCGGAATACTGGCGGCGCTTAACGTGACGAGAAGATCAACCCCCCACATCGCCAGCAGAGCTCCCAGGGTTCCACCCACAAGCGCCAGCAAGACACTCTCAGTGATCATTTGCAGCACAATGCGAAACCGGCCGGCACCAAGTGCAGCACGTACTGCAATCTCTTTATGTCGTCCGGCGGCCCGCACCAACAGCAGATTCGCCACGTTTGCACAGGCAATCAGCAGCACAAATCCGACGGCGCCGAAGAGTATGAAGAGGGTAGGCCTGGTGTTACCGACGATCTGTTCTCGCAGGGAAACCAAATGCAAGCTCCAGCCTGTGTTTGTATCAGGATATTGTTCTTCCAACCGCCGCGCGATTACGTCGGTATCGGCTTGCGCCTGCGCGATGGTTACTCCAGGTTTAAGTTTGCCGATGGGCCGCAGAAAATGCGCTTTGCGTTGTTTCATTCCCGGCGCAATGTCGAAGTTAATCGGCACCCACAACTCAGCAGACTGCGGGAAACTAAAGTCTTGCGGCATGACCCCCAGCACTTCGCAGCTTTTGCCGTCGAGCTTGATCGTCTTGTTGACAATTCCCGGATCGCCGCTGAAACGTTTCTGCCAAAGCCCGTAACTCAGCACTGCCACCTGCTCACTGCCGGGCTTTTCATTTTCGAGCTGGAAGGTGCGGCCGAATGCAGGCTGCACACCAAGTGCCTGGAAGTAGTTTCCGGTCACTGCGGCTGCAGTTAGCCGCTCAGGCTCGCCATTGCCTGTCAGGTTCAAAGGCACGGGAACGGCAATCGAGGCAGCAAACTCTTCGAAGGTTGTGTTCAGTTTGCGGAAATCGAGAAAGTCGAGCGGAGAAACGCTGGCTCGGTTGCCGCCGTTTCGTATATTTCCCCACATCCAAACAAGTCGGTCGGGTTCGGTGAAAGGCAGCGGCCGCAGCAGTACTGCGTTCACCAAACTGAAGATTGCAGTGTTGGCGCCAATGCCCAGGGCTAAAGCGATCAGAGCAATCGCGGTGAATCCCGGCCGCTTCAACAAGCTTCTAACGCCATAGCGAACGTCTCTAAGAAGTGTGTCCATGATTCTTATTCTCGATCTGGTCTTAGGTCTTTGGTCTTAGGTCTTTGTCGCCTTCTTCACTCGTCACGTGTGGATGCTAAGACCAAAGGCCTAAGACCAAAGGCCCAAGGCCCAAGATCTAAATCCAAAGACCTAACACCAACCTTTACTCATATCTCAGCGCCACCAGCGGATCGACTTTCGTTGCGCGCCGCGCCGGGACGTAACAGGCCAGCGCCGCCACCAACCCCAGCAGCAGGGAGACTGCAGCGAACGTCAGCGGATCAATGGCGCTGACTCCGAATAATATTTTTGCCAGCAGTTGAGCCACGCCCATTGCGCTCAAGAGCCCTATGCCCAGGCCAATAACTGCAAGCGTCATTCCTTGCCGGATTATCAAAAGCAACACGTCACGCCTTGCCGCGCCCAGCGCGATTCGCACTCCGATCTCGCGGGTGCGTCCGGCGACGACGTAAGACATCACGCCATAAATACCAATGGCTGCCAGCACGATTGCCAGGATGCCAAAACTCAGAAGCACCTTCGCCGCCATACGGAAAGGAAATAACGGCACACTCATGTGGTCTGTTAGTGTCTGGACGTTATAGAGCGGCAACGTTGGATCCCGGCGTTGCAGTTCCTGGCGCAACGCGGCAAGGGCAGACTGCGGATCGCCGACTGTCCGAGCCACCAGCGTCGCATTTGTGCTGTAGTCGCGTAACAAGGGCCGATAAAACGCCGCCTTCGGGTCTTCGCCCAGACTGTTGTACTTGCCGTCAGCAGCCACCCCAATGACTTGCCAGTAAGGCTTGTCCGGACCGGTGAAGTTAAAGCGACGCCCGATCGGGTCGCCACCCGGAAGCAAGCGCCGCGCAAAGGTTTCATTAATAATCGCCACGCGCGACTCTTCCTTGTCGTCTTGTTCGGTAAAGTCGCGACCGTGTAAGGGAATCTCCATGGTGTGAAAATACCCGGGACTAATTTCATTGGGCACGGCGAGCGGTAGATTGGTGCTGCTTGTAGTTGATTGTCCCTCGACGTAAATGGAGGTGTAGCTGTAATCGAGCGTAAGCGGGAGCACCGAGGTCAGGGCGACTGAACGGACCCCGGCGACTGACTGTGTTTGCTGGAGGAGCTCTCGCTGAAACGCCCGCCCCTTCTCTTCCGTATAGCCCTGCAGTCCCAGATCAAATGAGAGCGCCACTGCGTTTTCGGGAGTGAAGCCGGGACGCGTTCGTTGCGCCACCTGTAAGCTGCGCACGACCAGGCCGGCGCAAATCAGCAACACGAGCGAGAGGGCCACCTGCACCACCACCAGACCGTTGCGCAAACGAGAGCGGCGAAAACCAGCCATCGCCGCTTCATCCTTTAACGCGGGCACAAGTTCGGGATTTGACGATTGCAGTGCCGGTAACAAACTGAAAAAGATGCCCGTCCCGAGCGACACCACAAGTGCGAATATCAGGACTCGCCAGTCCAAACGCAGATCGAACACCAGGGCAATATCCGTTGGTAACTTGATCGAAGCCACGAGATCATTGATCCACGCCGCCAACAACAAGCCGCCGAAACCACCAGCGAGCGACAGCAAAACACTCTCCGTCACCAACTGCAGTACGATGCGGGCGCGGCTGGCGCCCACAGCCAGACGGATAGCGAGTTCTCTGCGTCGTTCGGTAGCGCGCGCGAGCAACAGGTTTGCCAGATTGACGCAGGCGAGCAGCAGCACCAGTCCGACAACTCCCATGAGTACGGCGCTGAAGCTGATAACGGAGTTGCGTATGTCAGGGATAAACAAGCCGGGTGTCAAAAGCCGCACACCTCGTCCTTCATTTTCGCGTGGGTACTCCTTACCGAGCTGAAGAGTAATGGTTGTTAGGACGCTTTCAGCCTGTTCCGCTGTAACACCTGACTTCAGGCGGCCCACGACGAAGAGGTTGTCGCTATCGCGGGATTCGAGCCAACCGCTACCCGGCTCAATCTCGCGCGCCATCATCATGGGAACGAACAACTCCGGCGCGTAGGCGATTTCCGTTCCGTTAAAACCCTTAGGAGTCACACCGATAACTGTGAACACGTGGCCATTAAGTGCGAGAGTCTGGCCGACTATGCCGCGATCAGAAGCGAAGCGTTTTTGCCAGCAGCCATAACTGATCACCGCGACCGGATGCGAGCCTGGCGTTTTATCTTCTTCGGGGATGAAATAACGTCCAACGAATGGCTGGACGCCCAGCACCTCAAAGTAGTTGCCGGAAACGAGGTAACCCCAAACACGTTCGTTCCGACTTTCATGACTGATACTCATCGGGGCAAATCGGTAGGCTATTAAACCGGAGAAGACATCGTTGCGGTCACGATAATCTTTGTAGTTGAGATAGGACTGAATGGTGTAGTCCGCGCCATTGTGAAAGGTACCGTAAACTTCGACTAGTTGTTCTGGATGTGGGACTGGCAGGGGTCGCAACAACACCGTGTTCACCAGACTGAAGATCGCCGTGTTAGCGCCAATGCCGAGGGCGAGCGTCACCACCGCAATGCCTGTGAAGCCGGGCCGCTTCAACAAACTTCTAACGCCGTAGCGAACATCTCTAAGAAGTGTTTCCATGATTGCCATTTTCGATTTCCAATTTCCGATTTTCGATTTGGTTGGTTCTTAGGCCTTTGCACTTAGGTCTTTGGCCTTGGCCCCAGCATTCACTAACGGACGAGTGTGTAATGCGACCAAGACCCAGCTCCAAAAGACCCCGCTCCAAAGACACAGATCCAAAGACCTAAGACCAAAGACCTAAGACCAAACCGTCATTCATATCTAAGCGCCATAAGGGGATCGACCTTCGTTGCGCGCCGCGCCGGAATAACGCAAGCAAGCAGCGCTATCAAGAGCAGCCCGACCGTAACGATCGAAAACGTGACGAGGTCTGTAGGTGTCACCCCGAACAACAGACTCGCGAGTAAACGCGTCAACGCATAGGCCCCGGCCAGGCCAACCGCCACTCCAATCAAGGTCAATGTCATTCCATTTCTAACAACCATCTTCAAAACATCCATCGCGCGCGCGCCTAACGCCATGCGAATGCCAATCTCCTGAGTGCGTTGCGTTACGGCGTAAAACATCACGCCGTAAATGCCGATGGCGGCGAGTAATAAAGCGACGCCGGCAAAGATGCTCAGCATGACGGAAGAAAAGCTATAGAGGGCCAGAGAGATAGCGCGCACTTCGCGCATCGTATGCACGTCGAAAACGGGCTGGTCCTTATCGATTGCCCATACTTGTTGCCGAATCGGAGCCGCCATCGCCGCCGGTTCGACCTTTGTTTTCGCGACCAGCACCATAGAGCTCCACGCGTCCTGCGCGTGTGGTGTGAAGAAGTCAGACGTCACCGGAAGATTCATTTCATGCTTCACGTCCTGCACTACACCAACGACCTGCATCCAGGGGTTCTCCTCCAGAGGTCCGGTGTAGCGCATGCGCTTGCCGAGGGGATCAGTATTGGGCCAGTACTTATGCGCTAGAGTTTCGTTGACGATAATCACAGGCTGGGAGCCGGCCCTATCCTGCTCCGTGAAAGCACGGCCTTTCAGGATCGGAATTCCCATTGTCTGAAAATAGTTAGGAGTGCAGACTCGATAACGACCGTCAAACTGTTGGCCGGGCGGTGGTTCTGGAAGACCTTCAACGAGGAAACTCGTAGACGAATTGCTGCCGCCGAGAGGCAAGTGATTCACCAGCGCCGCCGAGCTGACGCCAGGCAGTTGTTCTACACTTCGTACTAACTCCGAATAGAAGGCTGCGCGTTGCGGCTCGTCCTTATACTTGGCCCTCGGCAGGACGAGACTCATTGTTAATAGATTGTCGGAATTGAATCCGGGATCGGTCTTGATCAACTGCAGAAAGCTTCGAATCAATAATCCCGCGCTCACCAGCAGCATCAGCGACAGTGCAACTTCGGCAATCACCAGGAGGCCGCGCAGCCGATGTGAACTGGAAGTCGCTTGCCGCGCACCTTCTTTGAGGGAACTGTTCAGGTCCGGTTTCGAAAGTTGCCACGCCGGCGCCAGACCAAACAGGACCCCACTCAAAACAGAGAGCAACAGCGTGAATGCCAACACCGGTAGATTGATCCCCAGATGGTTCCAACCCGCGGCAAACCGCGCTGCCTCGCCGGGATTCGCGGTGCGAATAAGATCCACACTCCAATAGGCGACCAATATTCCCAGACTCCCGCCGGCGAGTCCCAAAACCACGCTTTCAGTCAGTAGCTGGCGAACGATGCGCCAGCGGCTCGCTCCTAAGGCCGTGCGCAACGCGATCTCGCGTTGGCGCCCGGCGGCGCGGGCTAGCATCAGATTGGCAACGTTCGCGCACCCGATGAGTAACACGAAGGCGACAGCGGCCATCATGACCCATAGCGCAGTCGAGTACATGCGGACCGTGTCTTCGAGTATGGGATAGATCACAATACCCCGACCGGTGTTCGTTTCGGGATACTGTTTTTCAAGCCGGGCTGCAATCATATCGAGATCAGCTTGGGCGGCCTGAAGCGAAACGCCCGACTTGAGCCGGCCGATGCCCAGATTACTGTGATTGGCACGGTTGCGCGTCAACTCCGGCGTAAGCGGCAGTGGCGCGTAAATCTCGGCGCCTTTTGGGTAGTTGAAATCGGGTGGCATGACCCCAATCACGGTGCGTGAAATGCCATTTGTAGAGATTGTCTTGTTAACGATGTTCGCATCGGCGCCGAACCGGCGTTGCCACAAGTTATAAGTGAGCAACGCAACGGCTTCCTTGCCGGGCTGGTCTTCTTCCGCGGAAAAACCGCGGCCCATCATCGGTTTGACACCGACGATGTCGAGAAAATTCGGCGTAACCTGGAAACCCTGCACGCGTTCAGGTGAATCCGTCCCGGTGAGGTTTGTACTCCACCAACTGTAAAGGCCGACTTGCTCGAACGTCTTGTTTTGCGCGCGCCAATCAAGGTAGTTGGGGACGGCAACTTCGTTTCGTTCGAGTCCGCGGCTCGGTACCTTGTCCCAAAGCGCGACGATGCGATCGGGATCGGGGAACGGTAGAGGCTTTAGCAACAGAGCATTGACGACGCTGAAGATGGCGCTGTTGGCGCCAATGCCGATGGCTAACGTAAGGATGGCGATGATGGTTAGCGCCGGGCGCTTTAAGAGAGAGCGAGCGGAAAACTTTAGATCCCGTAGTAGTGAATCCATCGAAGGTTCTCCCAGCGGTCAGTAGGACAGACATTCCTGTCTGTCCGTAGCATCTGTGGGTAGCCCGATGCTCAGCCGGCGACAGACAGGAATGTCTGTCCTACGCCGATCTCAATTCCAAGGGAGACTCAAAACAACAACTGTGAAAACCTAGTCTTTAGCAATCCAGCCGTCTTCAAGTCGCACGATCCGGTTGCCATAAGCGGCATTCGTCTCGGAGTGCGTAACCTGGACGATCGTTGTGCCTTCATCGTTAAGGCGCTTAAACATATCCATGATTTCTTTTCCCTGGCTGGAATGCAGATTTCCTGTCGGTTCATCAGCGAGGATAATGCGCGGGTTGGCGACCACCGCGCGGGCTATGCCGACGAGTTGCTGCTGACCGCCGGAAAGTTGACTGGGGAAGAGATCTTTCTTACCGACGATCTGAAAACGGTCCAACGTGTCGCAGACGATTGACTGGCGATCTTTTTTGCCAACGTCGCGATACGAGAGCGGCAATTCCAGATTCTCGAAGACTGTTTGATCGTCGAGCAGGTGATAGCTTTGAAAGACGAAGCCGATGTTACGGTTACGTATAGCGGCGCGCTTTTTGGCATCCAACGCGTGCACGGCCACGTCGTCAAAATAATATTCGCCTGCCCACGACTGATCATGCATCCCAAGGATGTGCAGCAACGTTGACTTGCCCGCACCTGATGGCCCCATGATCGAAACAAACTCGCCGGACTCAATATTGAGGTCAATCCGGCGCAGGACATAAGTCTTCGCCGGACCGTGTGCGAAAGCTTTTTCGACGCTGCACAACTTGATCATCCGATTGCTCCAAAGCCGCTCTCTTCGAGCGCACGTCTTGCATCTTCCAGTTCGCGCCGGTTAGTACCTGCTTCTTCATCAACTATAAGACCGTCAAACAGATGCACGATGCGATCGGCGTGCTGCGCATAACGAGCGTCGTGGGTGACCATACAGATGGTCGCACCGCTGCGATGCAGGTCGCGCAAAAGCTCCATCACCGCTTCGCCGTTGGTCGAATCAAGATTTCCTGTCGGTTCATCGGCGAGCAGAATGCTCGGTTGTCCGCCTACTGCTCGCGCCACCGCTACACGCTGTTGCTGGCCACCTGAAAGCTGACTGGGCAGATGCTTGGCGCGATGTCCCATCCCAACACTCTCCAGCGCATCAGTCACACGTTTTTTCCGCTCGCTGGAGTTCATGCCGCGATAGGTCAACGGTAGCTCCACATTCTCGTAAACTGTGAGGTCGCCGATCAGATTGAAGCTTTGAAAGATGAAACCAACCTCGCGATTGCGAATGCGCGCGCGCTCCGACATCGAAAGGTTCTCAACCGGCTGTTCATTAAGCACATACTCGCCATCGCTCGGCGTATCGAGCAATCCGAGTATCGACAACAATGTCGACTTGCCGCAGCCTGAAGGACCGGCGATGGAAACGTATTCGCCCTTCTTGATGTCAAGATGTATTCCTGAAAGCGCGTGAGTCTCAACTTCGTCGGTATAGAAAACTTTCTTCACATCTGAGAGGTGAATAAGGGGAACGGATGAACTCATTTGTGTCTCCTTGAATTCTGACCACTGCAGTTTGTTGTTTGTCAGTACCGCCTGCGCTGGCGGGCGGGTAAATTGTTCTGTCAGTACCGCCTGCGGTAGCGGGCGGGTAAATTGTTCTGTCAGTACCGCCTGCGGTAGCGGGCGGGTAAATTGTTCTGTCAGTACCGC
>WNGE01001777.1_pt1 | contig 27015 bp, 27 predicted proteins | sample 5400651 | NCBI WGS metagenome assembly WNGE01 (sample SAMN13153370, study PRJNA577476) | soil metagenome | isolation source: 60 cm soil or saprolite under grassland replicate 2 | place: USA:California | collected 2016-06-15 | reverse complement strand
TGGGCCGATCAGGAGGACGTGGTCGAGCGCCTCGCCGCGCGAGCGTGTTGCCTCGAGCGCGATCGCCAGCTGCTCCTTGATCCGCTCCTGGCCGACGAACTCATCGAGCTTGCGCGGCCGCAGCGAGCGGTCGAGCTCGTCCTCGTCCGGCTGGACCGCAGGGGCGAGGAACTGGGTGTCTGTCACGCGGCCTCGCGCAGGGCGCGCCGCACCTGCTCTTCGACGGGAAGGTCGGGATCGACCGCGGCGAGGGCCTGTTCCGCTTCCACCACCGAGTAGCCGAGCTCGACGAGTGCGTCGCGGGCGCCCACGTGCCCCTTCTCCGGCGGCGCGGCTGCGACCGAGCCGAGCTTCTCCTTGAGCTCGAGCACCACGCGCTGCGCGGTCTTCTTGCCGATCCCGGGAATCGCCTCGAAGCGGGCCGTGTCCTCCAAAGCGATCGCGCGGCGCAGGTCGGCGGGAGGCGAGCCGGAGACGATCGCGAGGGCCACCTTCGGCCCGACCCCGGAGACGGCCAACAGGTGCTCGAAGAGCTCGCGCTCGGCCGGCTCGGCGAACCCGTAGAGCTGGAGCGCGTCCTCGCGGACGTGCAGGTAGGTCTCGAGGGCCACCTCTCCCCCGCGCTCGGCGAGCCGCGAGGCCGTCGGGGTCACCGCGACCGCGTAGCCGACGCCGCCGACCTCGAGCACGAGCTTGTCTCCCGTGCGCGCGACCGGCTTCCCCCGCAGCCGCGAGATCATCCCGCCGCCCTGAGCAGCGGTGACGCGAGGGCGTGGCAGATCGCGACCGCCAGCGCGTCCGAGGCATGCTGCGGGGTCGGCGGCGTGCGCATCCCGAGGATGGCCATCACCATGCGCTGCACCTGCGCCTTCTCGGCGCGGCCGTAGCCGCACACCGTCTGCTTCACCCGCGAGGGCGCGTACTCAGCGCACTCAAGGCCTAGGGACGCGGCAGCGACGAGAACGACGCCGCGCGCCTGGCCGACGGAGAGCGCGGTACGGGCGTCGACGCCGACGAAGGACTCCTCGAGCACGACGGCGTTCGGGCCGAAGTCCTCGATCAGTTCGGTGACGCCGTCGAAGATCGTCTTGAGCCGCAGCTCGGGACGGCGCTTCGATGGTGTTTTCCACCAGCCGTGGTCGACCGCCTTGAGGCGGCCTCCGCTTTCGTGGACGATGCCGTACCCGCACGCTGCCGTACCCGGATCGATGCCGAGAACCCTCACGCCGTGAGGTTAAGGACCGCACCGGACGTTCCTTCTCCGGACTTGGAAGGGCGCCCGGATCAGCCTCAAGGTCGGCAGCTAGCGCCGACCCCCGACTAGGTCGCTACAGCCTCCATCACCCGCTCGGGGATGTCGAAGTTGGAGTAGACCTCCTGGACGTCGTCGCTTTCCTCGAGCGCGTCGATCAGCCGGAGGGTCTTCTTCGCCGCGTTCTCCTCGTCCAGGTTGACGGTCGTCTTCGGCACCATCGTCAGCTCGGCCGAGTCGACTTCGATCCCCGCGTCCTCGATCGCCTGGCGGACCGTGCTCAGCGACTCGGGGGCGCAGGTGACACGGAAGCTCGATCCTTCGAGCTCGACGTCGTCGGCGCCGCCCTCCGCGGCCGCGAGCGTCAGCTCGTCCTCGTCGAAGCGGTCGGCGTCGACCAGGATCACCCCGCGGCGCTCGAACAGCCACGCGACCGCGCCCGAGCCGCCTAGGTTGCCGTCGTGCTTGGCGAAGGCGGCGCGCACGTCGGCCGCCGTGCGGTTGCGGTTGTCGGTGAGCGCCTCGACGAGAATCGCGACGCCGTTCGGCCCGTAGCCCTCGTAGACGACCGTCTCGAACGTCTCCGCCGCGGTGTCGGCCCCCGAGCCGCGGGCGATCGCGCGCTCGATGTTCTCCTTCGGCATCGAGTACGAGCGCGCCTTCTCGATCGCGTTCTGGAGCGCGAGGTTCGCGGCGGGGTCGCCCCCGCCCTCGCGCGCGGCGACGATGAGGGCCCGCGCAAGCTTCGAGAAAAGCTTGCCGCGCTTCGCGTCGGCCGCGCCCTTCTTGTGCTTGATCGAGCTCCACTTGCTATGCCCTGACATGCCCCTCCTCCCGCACGAGCTCGAGAAAACGCTCGTGCACGCGAGTGTCGTCGGTCAGCTCCGGATGGAAAGCGGACACGATCGTCCGGCCCTGACGCAGCAGCACCGGCTCGCCGTCGAGCTCCGCGAGCACCTCGACACCGGGACCCGCGTCGAGCACGCGCGGCGCCCGGATGAACACTCCGTGCAGCGGCTCGTCCTCGCCGGAGAGCTCGAGATCGGCCTCGAAGCTCGCGACCTGCCTGCCGTAGGCGTTTCGGCTCACCTCGAGGTCGAGCAGCCCGAGGTGGCGCCGGTCGAGCAGGATCATCCCGGCACAGGTTCCGAAGATGGGCCGCTGGAAGCTCCGGATCGCCTCCTCGAGCCCGTAGAGACGCACGAGCCGGGCGATCGCGGTCGACTCGCCGCCGGGGATGATCAGCCCGTCGAGATCCGCGAGCTGTCCGGGCTTGCGCACCTCGACCGGCTCGGCGCCGAGCCTGCGCAGGACGGCGGCGTGCTCGCGCACATTCCCTTGCACCGCGAGGATTCCGATCTTTGGAGCTCTGCTCACGACCCCGATTCTAGGCAAGCCGCACGTACAATCCGGCCGGCGGCCAGGAGGGTCTAAGTGAAGCTTCAATCGGAGCGCGACGTTCTGCCTGCGGAATCCCTCGAGGACGCCGCGGATCGCGCGTATCGGCTTCAGCGCGTCAGCGAGCGCCTCGCCGAGGCGCTGACGCCCCAACAGGTTCTCGACGCGGTGTTGACCGAGGGGCTCCGGGCGGCCGAAGCGCGGGCCGGCGCGATCGGCGCGATCAGCGAGGACGGCGAGACGATCGAGCTCCTCGCGCAGCGCGGCTACCGCGAGCACGTGCTCGGCGACTACGCACGCTTCCCGGTCTCGGCCGACCTGCCGATGTCGCACGTGGCGAGGACCGGGAAGCCGCTCTTCATCACCTCGCAGCAGGAGCGGAACGCGCTCTTCCCGTCGCTCAGCGGGCGCGGCGACGACGGGCACGCGCTGGCGGTCCTGCCGCTCACGCTCGAGGGCCGCGTGGTCGGCCTGCTGGGGCTCTCGTTCGGCGAGGACATGGAGTTCAGCGAGAGCCGGAGGCGAATGAAGATCACGCTCGCTCGGCAGGCGGCGCTCGCGCTCGAGCGCACGCGGCTCTACGAAGCCGAGCGCGCTGCCCGCGAGCGGTTTGCCTTCATCGCGGAGGCGAGCGAGCTCCTCTCGTCCTCGATGGAGTACAAGGAGACGCTCGCGCGCCTCGCCCAGCTCGCCGTGCCCCGGCTCGCCGACTGGTGCGCGATCGACATGGTCGGCGAAGACGGCGAGATCGAGCGGCTCGTCGTAGCGCACGAGGATCCGGAGAAGGTGCGCTGGGCGAGAGAGCTCCAGCGGCGCTACCCGCCCGAGGCCGGCGACCCGCACGGCGTCGCGTACGTGATCAGCACGGGCGAGCCGGAGTTCTTCCCGAGGATTCCGCCGGAGCTGCTCGACGAGTCGATCGGCGACGACGAGGAGCTGCGCCGAATCGTGACCGAGCTCGGCATTCACTCATCGCTCTGCGTTCCACTGAGTGCGCGCGGCCGGGTGCTCGGGGCACTCTCGCTGATCGCGGCCGAGGCGCACGCCCCGTACACGGAGGCCGACTTCGCTCTGGCACTCGAGCTCGCCCGGCGCGCCGGGATCCTCGTCGACAACGCGCGTCTGTTCCAGGAGGCCGAGCGCGGCGCGAACGCGGCGCGCGCGCTCGACTACGTGGCGGACGGCGTCGTGCTCCTCGACCTGGAAGGGGTCGTCAGGCACTGGAACCCGGCCGCTGCGGCGATCACCGGCATCAGCGAGGAGCAGGCGCTGGGCAAGCCCGTCCAGGACGTCGTGCCCGTCTGGGAGTCGCTCGCCTCGCACGTTCCGCTGGTCCGCCCCGGGGAACAGGCCGCGCGGCCGGTGACGATCCCGCTCACGATCCAGGACCGGGAGCTCTGGGTTTCGGCTTCGGGCGTCGACTTCGGGGAGGGCAGCGTCTACGCGCTCAGCGACGTCACCGACGAGCACGCGCTCGAGACAGCACGGGCCGAGTTCGTCGCGACCGCTTCGCACGAGCTGCGGACGCCACTCGCTGCGGTCTACGGCGCGATCCGCACGGTCAGGCGCGAAGACATCGAGCTCGGCGATGACGAGCAGGCGACGTTCCTCGAGATGATCGAAGGCGAGACCGCACGCCTCTCGCAGATCGTCGACCAGATCCTGCTCGCCGGCCAGCTCGATGCGGACGCGATCGAGATCGAGCTGGACGAGTGCGACCCCGCCGGCGTCGCCTCGTCGGTGATCGAGTCCGCCTCTCTGCACCTCCCGGAAGGCATTTCGCTGCGGCTGTCGGCGAACGGCGCACGGCGGATCGTCTGCGACGAAAACAAGCTCCGCCAGGTTCTGACGAACCTGGTCGACAACGCGATCAAGTACTCGCCCGAGGGCGGCGAGGTCGAGGTTCGGCTCGACTCCGAGAATGGCGATTGCCTGATCGAGGTCGCGGATGAAGGCCTCGGAATCCCGAGCTCGGAGCTCGAGCGGATCTTCGAGAAGTTCTATCGCCTCGACCCGCAGCAGACGCGCGGCGTCGGCGGGAGCGGCCTCGGCCTCTACATCTGCCGGGAGCTCGTCGAGCGCATGAACGGCCGCCTCGAGGTCGACTCGGAGCCCGGCCGGGGCTCACGCTTCACGGTGGCGCTCCCTGCGGGCGACTAGGACTCCGAGCGCAACGTAGGCGAAGCCCAGCACCACGAAGCCGAGCGGTCGGGCCCAGTCATGCTTCGGGTTCTCCCCGAGGCCGAAGAGCGAGTAGAAGAGCGTGACGACCGAACCGAACCACTTGTCGACGAAGTGCACCGTCGTCAGGAACAACCCGAACGCCCCCAGGACGGTCCAGCTCGAGCGCCGCCTTCCGGCGCCGAAGATGATGTACGCCAGGGCGACAAGCCCGATCAGGATGTAGTTCCAGTCGGTCTCGTGCCAGAACCAGAGGAGCGCTCCCCCGATCGTCAGGCCCGAGACGACGTGCAGCCAGAATCCGTACACGCGGTTCGCACCGGCCGCGGTCGGCAGCAGGAAGAGCCCGAAAAGGAGCGAGACCCAGGCCGACCAGTTGCCGCCGCTCGAGAGCAGGTCGGCGACGAAGTACCAGCCGACACCCGCCGCGGCCAGGACGAGCAACGGGTGGTGGAAGACGCGCAGGGCTCGCAGTGCGGCGATCAGGGTGACCACCTCGAGGAGGAGCAGACTCCAGTGGAAGCCATGCAGCGGCGAGTCGTGGGAGAGCCAGCCCCACCAGTCCTCGAGTGCACCAACGAAGACGGCGAACAGCACAATGGAGACGAATGCGAACAGCCCGGCGAGCAAGGGGCGGCCGGCGCGCCTGAAGGCGAGCGCGACGAAGAGGGCGCAGCCGAAGACGAGGGCGGCCCAACCTGCGAAGGCGGCGGACGAGTAGCGGTCGGAGAGGATCGAGTCGAGCCAGACCGCGCTGGCGAGGACGGTCAGCGCGCCCGTGTAGACGAGGAACGACGCGCTCGTCCAGGGAGCACGGATTGCCTGCACGGGCTGAGCCTGAGCGAGGCGCCGGACGGCGCGCTTCTACCAGCCGCGCGTTTCGAGCAGCTCTTCTGGCGCGAGCGCGGCTGCGGACAGGCCCGCCATCGCGTCGCCGAGGCCGCCGGAGACCCGCGCCAGGATCTCGGCGTCCTCGAAGTGCGTCGTCGCCTCGACGATCGCCTTCGCGCGGGTCGAGGGATCGGAGGACTTGAAGATCCCCGAGCCAACGAAGACGCCGTCGGCGCCCAGCTGCATGCAGAGCGCCGCGTCGGCCGGGGTCGCGATCCCGCCGGCGGTGAACGTGACCACCGGTAGGCGGCCGTGCTCGGCGACCCAGCGCACGAGCTCGTGCGGCGCGCGAACCTCCTTCGCCTCCGAGTAGAGCTCGTCCTCGCGTAGCGACTGCAGCTTGCGGATGTGCCCGAAGACCGAGCGCATGTGCGTGACCGCGTTGACGATGTCGCCGGTGCCGGCCTCGCCCTTGGTGCGGATCATCGCTGCGCCTTCGGAGATGCGGCGCAGCGCCTCGCCGAGGTTCGTGCAGCCGCAGACGAACGGGACGGTGAACTTCCACTTGTCGACGTGGTTCTGGACGTCGGCCGGAGTGAGCACCTCGCTCTCGTCGATGTAGTCGACCTCGAGCGCCTCGAGCACCTGGGCCTCGACGAAGTGTCCGATACGGCACTTCGCCATGACAGGGATCGTGACCCCCTCCTGGATCTCGCGGATCTTGTCCGGGTCGGCCATGCGCGCGACCCCGCCCTCCTTGCGGATGTCGGCGGGCACGCGCTCCAGCGCCATCACGGCGACCGCGCCCGCGTCCTCGGCGATCCGCGCCTGGTCGGCGTCGGTGACGTCCATGATCACCCCGCCCTTGAGCATCTCGGCGAGGCCCGACTTGACCCTCATCGTCCCGGTCTCAGCCATCGCGGTGATTCTAGCTAGGAGGGCTTGGCGGGACCTCGCTCGTCGTCGGGGTGCGCTGGCCGTTCCGAGGCAAGGACGCAGGGAGGCCCAATAGTGGGTAGCTATTGGGCCGACTGAGGACGCCGCCTCGGGGCGGACAGCGCGGCCCGACGGCACAGACTAGGTGTCGGCAAGCCCTCCTTAGGCGAGCAGCCGCGCCAAACGCACCATGATCGAGATCTGTCGCCGCACCGAATCGGTGCCGGTCGCCTGGAGGTGGCGGACCCGCCAGAGCTTCCCGCGCACGCGAAGCGAGACGTGGTCGTCGGGCTCCAGTACGAGGTCGTACGTGCGCCAGTGACCGTCGAGGGCGAACGTGCCGGACTTGGCCGGCCGCCCGTTCACCATCGCGACGGCCTCCCCGGTCCGATCGCCGCCGAAGAAGCGCTCGGCGTTGCGGATGTCGACGCGGATCTCCGCTCCCTCGACCTTCTCGACGAAGGCCGCCCCCGGCGGCTGGTCGCGCATCTTCGTCGCGCTCGGCCCCCACTCGGCCGGAGACGGCGAGGCGAGATAACGCTTCGCGTCGCGATAGCCCATCGCGATCAGCGCGCTCGCGTCGATCCGGCCGAGGTAGAAGTCCGGGTCGAGCGGCAGGGGGTACTCGGGCTTGATCACATGGAGCACGGGCAAGTCGGAGCCGAGCTCGGCCCGTAGGTGGGCGAATTCCTCGGACAGACCGCCGTTCGCGCTCAGCTCGATCATGTGCACGTACTGGTTGAAGGCGCCGTCGCGGTAGCGCTCCGTGTTGCCGATGCACCAGACGAGCGAGAGCTCCTCCGCCCCGCGCCGGACCGCCTCGCTCGGGTTCGCGTCCTTGATCCAGACCGAGTCGACGAAGAGCTTCCCGTCACGCGCGACGGGCGGCATCAGCATCGGCAGCGAGACGCCTGCGACCAGCAGGTCCCGGTCGACCTCGCGGTGCGAGACGGCCCAGTTCGTCTTCTCGCCGAACTCGCAGACGTTGAAGGTGCCCTCGATGCCCTCCGCGGTGCGGATGCGCGCGGCGTCGATGCCGAGGTGCGGGTAGACCTTCTGGACGAGGCTGTCCGCCCCGCCAAACGCAGGCCAGTTAAGGCTGCGCAGGTACCGCTTGATCCGCAAGAACGAGACGAAGTCGCGGACGTTCAGGGTCCGCCAGCGCTCGCACATCTCGGCCGGGCTGAGACCCGAGAGGAGCATCGCGAGGTTCATCGTCCCGCCGGAGGTCCCGTCGCCGTGGAAGAAGGTCAGCCCCTCCTCCTCGAGCGCGAGCAGCGCCCCGGCCTGGTAGGCGACCCGCATCCCGCCACCCGCGAGGATCAGTGAGCGGCGGGGCCGCGACCCTTCAGAGGCCGCGAGGCTCAAGCGGGCATCACGCGCGGGCGCGTGTACAGGAAGATCGCAACGACCCCCGCCGACTCCCAGCCGAGGAAGGCGTACATCCAGACGGAAGGCGTGCCGTCGGCGCCCAGGCTCAGGAGGCGCGCCGCGACGCCGCAGGCCATGGCGGCCAGGAACACGTGGTTGTAGCTGCGGAGGCGGAAGATCTCGCGCCAGTAGCGGAACGCGAACAGGCCGAAGCCCAGCTCGATTGCACGCAGGAACCGGTACTGGCTGAGCAGGTTCGCCTGGGCACGGTGTGGGAGGTCGCCGAGGTGGACGCGCAGCAGCCACGGCATGTCGAGCCGCGCGCCGGCGATCCCCCAGGCGCCCGCGACGATCAGCGTGAGGACGTACCCGAAGAAGAAGACGAGCGCCACGCGCCTCACCTCCCGATGCGCAACCAGTAGCCGATTGCGAGCAGCGCCGAGCAGAAGTCGAAGCCGGCGAGGATGATCCCGTAGTACGAGAAGACCGACAGCGCGACGGCCAGCGACATCGCCGCCGACGCCCCGAGCTTCTGGAGCGCCGACCAGCCGACGACCAGTCGGCTCGGCCGCCGCAGCAGGTCCTGCGTCAGCGTCCCGCCGACGATCGCCATGAACATCCCGATGATCGCGAAGAAGAGGCGGTCGCTCGTGGTCGTCGGCGCCGAGAGCAGGTCGAGGATCCACCGCTGCAAGACGATCAGGAGCAGCCCGGAGAGGAACGTCCCGGCCGCGATCGCCAAGAGCGCCCGGCGCAGCCAGACAGTCACCCGAGGCGCACCGCGAACCAGCTCGTGATCGCGATCCACTGGCCCGTCCAGAGCAACGTCCGGATCCAGTTGAGACGAATCCACTTGCCGAGGACGACCTGAAGCTCAGCCGGGTCGCGGATATGGCCCTCCATCCGCTTGTTGTACGGGAAGATGAACTTGACCGTCAGCGCGGTGGCCGCGATCACGCCCGCCAGCAGCACGGCCGGAGCGATCACGTAGGCGCTGTGCCAGTCGGCCACGATCAGGACGATCGCCGCGGCCATCATCAGCGTCGTCATCCACGTGAAGAACTTCGTCGCGCGCTCGACCGGCGGCACGAACTGGTCGTAGTAGTTGTCGACCGTGAGCTTGTCGCGGCCCGGGAACGAGAAGAGCACCAGCGACCAGCCCGTGCCCAGGTACATCGACGCGCAGAGAAGCAACACGGATGCGTCGAGGATCTTCCACCAGCTCATGGCTGATGCGGCGCGCTCGGCGGCGGCGGCCACTCCTCGCCGAGGCCGAGGTTGATCACGCTTTCCATACCCTCCGGCCGCTGCTCCGGCGGCTTTTCGAACCCGACGAACCAGGACTCGTAGTGATCGTCGAGCACGCCGTGGGCCTCCGGGAAGAAGGCGGTGAAGAGCGGCTTCTCGAACGGGCCGAGCGCCTTGAGCTGGGCGAGGCGCGGGTGGTCGCCTACCTCGAACCGGCCGCGCGCCCCGCGCCCGAAGCCGACCTTGGCCCGCCCTTTGAAGTAGACCGTCGACTTCATCAGCATCCCGCGGAACGAGCAGTAGTTCGACGCCCCGAAGCGGAGCGGGAAGCCCAGGCGGGGCCGCGCGATCTCGGCGTACGCGGCCAACCGCCCGTCGAGGTCGTACTGGCTCGCGACCTTCCCGTCGCCGACCTCGAAGTCGAGGGGTGCCTGGTGCTTCGGCATCCCCCAGATCCCCTTGCCGCCCTTGACCGAGATCTCGGTGCTGACCGGCAGGTCGAGGACGTACTGCCCGAACCCGAAACGGCCATGGCGGCAGGCGAGCGCGATGCTGTACTCGATGTACTTGCCGATCACGGTCTCCTGGTAGTTGACGACCGTGACGGCGACCAGCGCCTTCCGCCACAGCCGGACCGCGCGGATGCCGTCGGGAAGGAGCGCCTGGGCTCCGGCGGGATCGACGGGGAATGCCGCCATCAGCGCCTGCATCCGCATCGAGCGCACCGGCAGCGTGAACGGGATCCCGTCGACCAGCGCGTAGCGGCTGGCCTCGCGGCGCAGTCGGCGGGGAATCGCTCCGAACACGCCTACCGTCCGTTCAGCGGGATCACGAAGTCGTCCTCGACCGGCGGGTTGAGCTCCTGCGCGCCGCAGCCCGTCGCCGCGAAGCAGCGGATGCGCACTTCCGCCGGGCTCACGTCGAGCCGCAGGAAGTGCTTGAAGAGCGGTGGGTCGACCCAGGTCGCGAACTCGGAGAGGTACTTGTGGAAGGTCTGGCCGCTCGGGAGCAGGCCGACGAAGGAGCCGCGCACCCTCGTCCTGAGCAGCGGCCGAGTCGTCCCGCCGCGCGTCGGAACGCTGTTGACGCGCGAGGCGATCAGCGCCGACGCTTGCTCCGGGACGATCTGGAGCGCCCGGCTCCGAAGGGCGATCTTCCGGCTGTAGAGCCGGCTGTAGAAGGCGAGCGAGTCGCCGCGCAGCGGGTAGCACTTGAAGTCGTCCTCGGAGACGCCGTTCACGTCGACCTTCGGGATCGTGTGCGTCGCGTGCATGAAGGCGCCGCCGCCGCCGGAGACGATGTACTGAATCGTGCGGCCGTCAACCGGGGCCGGGTACCGCTGGTAGTTGTGGATGTCGCCCCCGATCGCGGCCACGTAGTTGTTCTCGGGGTCGCGGACGACGTCGTCGACGGTGAAGTCTCGGCCGGCAATGAGGCCCGGCTCGCACTTGTTGTTGACGTAGAGGGGCTTGCCGGTAAGCAGGATCTTCGGCTTCGGCCCCCTGGACACTTCGCGCAGCCAGTCGCCTTGCTCGCCGTCGAGGTTGCCGACGATCCCGGTGTCGATGCCGACGAACCGCACCGGTCCCGTTTCCAAAGTCCAGTAAGGCCCCGGAAGTGTCGGCGGCTGCCCGAGCGCGGGCCGCAGCTCGCGGCAGCGGCCGAGCGTGTCCTCGGCGCAGATGCTGGGCTGGCGCCACAGCCGCCGGCGCAGCCGAGCCTTGAGGCCGGTACCGCGGATCTTTCCCGCAGGCCACTCGGCGCCGCAGAAGATCCGCATGAAGCCGCCGAGGCCGTCGTACCAGTCGTGGTTCCCCGGAACCGCGTAGATCGGCCCCGGGTAGGCCGCATACGGTCGCGCGAACTTGTCGACGTAGTCGTTGACGTCCCCGATCGGGTAGATCACGTCGCTGAGCGCGACGAGGAAGGCCGTGTCCTCGCCAACCTTGAGGAGGCCTGGGACGACTGCGTACTGCGGCGGCGTTCCTTCGCCCGTGTCGCCGGCGATCAGGCAGGAGAAGCTGTCGCCGAGATTGGTGCGGTCGATCGTCAGGTCGTCGGACCCGCGCCGCTCCCGTTGCGCCGCGACCCACTGCTGTCGCTGCTCGTCGGTCGGATCGCCGAGGTAGCGCACGAGCGGATCGTTCCGTGCCGACCAGAGGATCGAAGGCCGGAGCCAGGAGAACTTCGGCCGCGGTCCCGGCGGCATCAGCTTCCTGAACGTCCCCGGCTCGCTGCACTCCCAGCCGGCGAAGCGCTCGTCGTGTCGTGATGAGACGCGCTCCTCGGCCACGGGCTCGGTGTTGGTCACGAGCCGCCTCCGATCTTGTCCTTGCCGTAGCTCTCCCAGAGCGAGCCGAGGAAGACCTTGCCGAACTTGACCAGCGGCTCGACTCCGCCGCCGACCGGCCGCATCGTCGACATCATCCGCGTCAGCGCCTCGACGCCGAGGCTGAGGACCCCGGCTCCTGCGACGGGGCCGCTCTGGTCCGAGCCCTCGTGGAGCACGGTGTGGAGCGTGGTCGTGTCCTTCCAGACGTCGAAGCCGGGGTCGTCGTGGACGTGCTTGGCCCCGTCGAGGAAGTACGGCTTGCCGTCGTGCTCGAAGGCGAGCCGGTACTGCATCAGGCGCTCGTTCGGGCCGCCCGGCGAGAAGAGGTTGAAGATCCCGCGCGTGACCGGCAGCGTGCCGCCGAAGGGCTCGTACTCGACGCTGCCCGTGATCGAGCCCGTGTGCTCGCGGTCGGCGACGAAGCGGTCGATGTCGTCGATCGAGATCTCGCAGTGGATCGCGAGCGTGCTCGCGTTCGGGTCGGCCGCGCCCGCCTCGGGATCGGAGGCGCCGAGCGCGACCGGCCCCGACATCGTCTCTTTGAAGGTCAGCCCGCTCATGCCGCCGCCTCCTCCGCCTCCGGCTCCGTCGCGCGGGGGAAACCATGTTTCCCCCGCGGCCCCCCTTCTTCTTCTGGGCACGCCTCAGTCAGCGCGCCCCACAGGTGGGCGCGCAGCCTGAGGAACGCGATCCGGGGAACCTCCCGGTTCCCCATAACCCCCTCCCCGCAGCCGCTCATGCGGCTGCTCGCTCGAGCTCGTCGATCATCAGCGGGAAGACGTCGCGGCTCGCGTCCTTGCCCATGAAGACGTCGAGGTGGCTGTAGCCGTCCAGCTCGTGCATGGCGTGCCGGCCGGGCTGGTTGTGGTCGAACCAGCGGAACGTCTCCACCTGGCTCTCCGGCAGGAAGCAGCGGTTCTCGCGCCCCGCGAAGAAGGCGAAGCGCGCGTTCGTCCGCGGCGCCTGGGCGACGAAGTCGCGCGGCAGCGCGTCGTGGTACTCGACCGCGAGCAGGCGGCCGGCAGCGACGCACTTGCGCATCTGCGCGAAGAACGTGATCGGCACGTGCGCGAACTCGTCCCGCAGCCACTCGTGCGTCTCGGGGTTCAGGTTCTCGTGCTTCCAGAGGGCCGGGAAGCCGCTGCCGTACGTGAAGCTCACCTCCTTGCAGACGGGGTTGGAGCACTCGTGGTGCGTCGCCTGGACGAGCCCGTTGAGCACCTTCGGCGTCACGCCCGGCGCGCTCACGCCCCATTGCGGGTTGAGGTAGTGCGTGAACTTCCCGACGAACGGAAGCGCGTAGCCGATCTTGAGCCGCGACCAGCGCGGGATGACCGGGTGAAGCGAAACGGCGTTCGTGATCACAGTCGTCACCTTGGGGACGAGCCCCGCGACGGCGGACATCATGAAGCTGGTCGACCCCTGGCAGTGGATGATCGCCTTGACCTCCTCCGCCCCGGTCTCGCGGGCGACGGTCTCGACCGCCGCCGGGTGGTCGTGCACGGCGGCCTGGTCGAGGGTCCACTCGTTCGGCTCGAAGTCGATGCTCGCTCGCCAGTTCTCGAGCCAGACGTCGTAGCCCGCGTCGACGAGCGCATCCACGATGGTCCCGCCGCTCGGCGCGCGGAAGATGTTGGCGCGAACCCCGGCCCCGTGCACGAGCAGGACCGGGCCCTTCTCGGGCTTGGCCGTTCCGCGCACGTTGATCAGGTTCTCTTCGAAGCCGTCCCGTGCCCGGAACGGCACGACGCGTTCGTTCATGGCTGTGGCCTCCCCTCGATGATCCCGTCGGCGAAGCGGTCGGCAAGCGCCGCGATCGTCAGGCTCGGATTCGGCCCGACCGGCCCTGGCATGACCGACCCGTCGGCGACGTACAGGCCCGGAACGCCGAAGGCGCGGCCCCAATTGTCGACGACGCCTTCGCTCGGGTCGCGGCCCATCGGGCAGCCGCCCAGCGCGTGGACGGTGATGACCTTGCTGAGCCACCAGAGCGGGTTGTCCTGGAACTGGCCGCCGAGCTCGTCGGCGAGCGCATGCATCGTGTTGCGCAGCTTCTCGAAATAGGGCTTCGACGCGCCGTCCTTCGACCAGTCGACGTCGAGCAGGCCGTCGCGGAGGTGCATGCGCCCTTCTGGAACGTCGCGGCCCATCCCGAGCAGCGGCAGGAGGCCCGCGGAGAGCGCCGCGTCGCCGAAGAACGACGAGACCGCGCCGCTCACGTCCGGCTGCGGCTTTCGCTGGATCCACTTCACGAGGAGCCGCAGCGCGGCCTTGCGCCAGAGCCAGAGCGCGCGCGGCTCGTCGGCCGCCTGCAGCATCCAGCTGAGGAAGCTCGGGTAGCCGGCGTCCTCGATGTAGAAGCCGCGGCCGGTGGAGCCGTCGGCGTCGGCCGCGTCGCCCATGCGGATCGCGCTCGTGATCACGGGGCCGAAATCGGAGTTGATCTCTTCGCGGCAGCGGAGCGCGAAGGTCAAGAGGTCGCCGTTGCCGCAAAAGCGCATCCCGAGGGCGGGCGAGAGCGACGGAAACGCGTCGCGGTTGCTGAGCAGCAGGAAGGTGCTGCCGAGTGTTCCTGCCGAGAGGACGAGCGTGTCGGTCGTGATCGTCGCCGGCGCAGGCTCCGACCCTTCGCTGCCGGGCTCGTGCACGACGTAGTCGACCTCGAAGCCGCCGCCGTCGCGGGGCCTGAAGGCCTTCACCTCGCAACACGTCCGCAACTCGGCGCCGTGGCGCTTGGCCGCGCTCAGGTAGTTGTAGTCGAGCGAGTTCTTCGACCCGTAGTTGCAACCGACGTCGCATTCGCCGACGAGCCGGCACGTGTAGCGGGTGCGGCCGTGCAGGTTCGGGTGCTCCTCGCGGATCGGCTCCCCGGGCACCGGCGCCGCGCCCTCGTTCGCGAAGGTGACCGCGAGATCCGGCAGGAACCAGTCGTAGCCGAGCCGCTGCGCGGCGTCCCGGAAGGCCAGCGTCTTCCGGGTCGATGCGTACGGTTCGTCGTCGAGTGGGTACTTCTGGACGCCGAGCATTGACTCGCAGCGGTCGTAGTGCGGATCGAGGTCGGCACGGCTGATCGGCCAGTTCTCGCCGTCGTCGTGGACGAACCAGTGCTCGTCCTTGCGGATCATCACGTTCGCGTAGATCAGCGAGCCACCCCCGAGCCCGCTCGAGATCAGCGCGTCGATGCCGCTGAAATTCCAGACGTTGAACATCCCGTAGAGGCCTCGGCTCGGGTCCCAGAAGTTCTGCGAGAAGCCGAGCGGGCTGCGCGGGAACGAGCCGGGCGGGTACGGCTTCCCGCGCTCCAGCAGGCAGACGCGCTTGCCGGCCTCGGCGAGCCGGTAGGCGGTCACGGAGCCGCCGAAGCCCGATCCGACGATCACGGCCTCGAAATGGTCTTGCGCCCCGTTGTGACTCGCCGGTCTCATTCTTCCGGCCGCAGAACCCGAGCGTACCCCGCGGTGAGCGGGCATTCAACCTTGCCAAACGCACTCGATCGTCCTACGCTGGCTTTGCGGCCCAGCCTCGGGAGAGGAGGGGTTCATTGAACGCGGTAGGGGCGACCACCGTCGAGGCTCCTGGAGGGAGGAGCCTCCGGACGCTCTTTCGGAAACGGCGACGCACCGACCGAGGGGTCTCGTTCCCGGAGCTTGCGTGGGTTCACCACCTCCGGCAACAGGAGCTGAGCGCGGAACACCACGGCCCGTACGAGGGCCCTGCGGAGCAGCGTTACCGGGAGTTCGTCGAGCGCTTCGAGGCGACTAACGGTGAGATCGTCAGCCAGTACTGGTGCACGACCGAGGCGTCCGGCATCGCGCTGACGATCAAGCGGCGGCCGCTGCTGGTCACCGACACCGTCCGGCTGCACTGGGCGACCGACTGGTCGACAAAGGACAAGCCGAAGCTGATGCGGCTGCTCTACGAGTGCGAGACGCTGGCCGTTAAGGTGCAGGAGGTGCTGCGCGACACGAGCCGGCGCCTCGCGATCCAGTCGCTCTTCAACGTGATCAGCTTCGTGCTCGCCTTCGCGGAGACGCCGCACACAAGCGAGGAGAAAGCCGTCTCCGAGATCTCGCGCTCCACGCGGGCGGGCCTCAAGGAGATCGACACGTACTACCGGCACGCGGCCGAGCGCTCGGGCCAGATCACCTACGTCGGCGGGATGCTGTTCGGCATGCTCCCTCCGCTGTTGATCTCGGTCGCGGGCTGGATCGTGATCGGTCACAACAACTCGAGCGCGGTCGGGATCGGGCTCCTCTGCTTCAGCGTGGGCGCCGTGGGCGCACTGATGAGCGTTCTGTCGCGGCTCAGCTCCGGCAAGGTCAGCGTCGACTGGGAGTTCGGCAAGGACACGCTGCGCACACTCGGGTCGCTGCGCCCGTTCGTCGGCGCCGTGTTCGGCCTCATGACGTACCTCGCCCTGAAGAGCGGCGTAATCGGGATCGACCTCGCGAACAAGGCGGGCAGCTCGTACTACTTCGTCGTCTTCTCGTTCGCGGCCGGCTTCAGCGAGCGGCTCGCGCAGGACATGCTGCTTGCGACGACCCTCGAGTCGGTTGTCGGCAGCGGGAAGGGAGCGCAGCCGAAGGGCGACGACGAGACCGGCCTGACCACCACGAGCGTCTGAGGCCTTGCCCGCGCTGACGAATTCGCTTCGCCGCGAGTACACGCTGCTCTACAAGTCGTGCCTGGTCCGGCCGGCGCGGAGGACGGTCATCGACCGAATCGCGCGGGCCTCGCCGCGAGCCGGGCGCGCTACGAGAAGGTCGCCAGCGCCGTCGGCATGCCCTGGTACGTCGTCGCGGTGATCCACAGCATGGAGGCCGGCGGCGACTTCACGCGGCACCTCCACAACGGCGACCCGCTGACCGCCCGCACGACGCACGTCCCCGCAGGCCGGCCGCGCACCGGCAAGCCGCCGTTCACGTGGGAGGCGAGCGCGATCGACGCGCTCACCTACCAGGGCTTCGGGAACTGGAAGGACTGGAGCGTTCCGGGAACCCTCTACAAGCTCGAGGGCTACAACGGCTTTGGCTACCGGGACCACCATCCGCAGGTGCTCTCGCCCTACCTCTGGAGCTTCTCGAACCACTACGCGCGCGGGAAGTACGTCGCGGACGGCAGGTTCTCGCGGACCGCCGTCTCGCAGCAGTGCGGGGCCGCCGTCTTGCTGAAGCGCCTGCAGGAGGGCGGCCGGGCCGCTGTCGCGGAGGGCCCGCGCGTGCTCCAGCTCGCGAACCCGCACATGACCGGAGACGACATCGGCGCCGCGCAGCGGCTCCTCCTGAAGAACAAGTACGGCTCCTTCGACCCGGGCGGGACCGACGGCGAGTTCGGCGACCTCACGGCCGGCGCGGTGCGGCGCGCGAAGTGGGAGCTCGGCTACCCGCCGAGCGCGGTCAATGGATCGTTCGGTCCGCAGGTGGGCGCGCTCCTCTCAGGCAAGAAGACTCTCCCGGCCGCGTTCAAGAAGCTGCGCGCACAGCGGCTCAAGCAGGCGGGACCGGAGAAGACGGTCCGCAAGCGGATCGTCAACTGGGCGCTCTGGGGCGTCAAGAACTCCAACCGGATCGGCTACACGCGCGATGGGACCGTCCGGCTTAGCGCGATGAAGACTCCCGGCGCACTTCCGTTGGCGACAGATTGCTCCGGGTTCGCCACCTTCTGCTACGCGTGGGCCGGCGCCCCGAACCCAAACTGGCCGGGAGCCTACGACTCTCGCGCCGGCGGGTACACCGGGACGATGCTCGACCACTGCCGCCGGATCCCCAAGAGCGCTGCGCAGCCGGGCGACCTCGTCGTCTGGACGCCGCCGAGCCGCGGCCAGCACGTCGCGGTGGTGGCGGCGGGGGGCGCCGATCCGATGCTCGTCTCCCACGGCGACGACACCGGCCCGAAGCGGCTGCGCTTCTCGGCCGAGGACGCCTCTCAACGGCGCAGGGGTCACGGCACGGCCGTCTGGCTGACGGCGTTCTAGCGCGATTATCCAGGCGGCGAGTTCACGATCGTGCACTCGCCTCGAGAGACGAGCGGCACGTCCTGGCAGTCCGACGCGTCTCCCGAATAGCCGCTCGGGAGTTTGTTCTCGGTGGCGCTGCAGGTCACGCTTGTGACGAAGCCGGTGATCGTGAAGTCCGCGGGCGAGCTGGGCGAAGCGGTCTGTGTCGAGTCATCGATGGTGCCGCTACTGCAGGTCAGGCTAATGCTGACTGTGCTCGTGTTCTCGTCCGTGAACTCTTTGTGAACCGTCAAGGTGGTCGTGTTCAGGGTGTCGACGATCGTGCATGAGGGAGACGTGCGGTCGGCGATCGCGACTCGCCGGCAATCGCCCTCGTCCGCTTTGTAGCCGGGCGGCGGGTTTCCCTCCGTGGCCGTGCACGTCGCCCCTTTGCTGAAGCCGGTAATCGAAAACGTGGCGGGAACGCCCTCCGCTGCGGGGACCGGCGTCTCAGCGACCGTGCCGCTGTCGCAACTCAGCCCGATGCTCACCTTCAAGGTGCTGTCGTCGGAGAAGTCCTTCGTGACGGTGAAGGTTGCTGAGGAGACGCTGGCCCTCGTGTTGATGATCGTGCACGACGGCGAGGCCCCGCGACTGATCGCAACCTGTTGGCAGTCGCGCGCGTTCGGCGCATAACCGGAGGGGACTGAGCCCTCACTGGCCGTGCACGTCGCTCTCTTGCCGAACCGGGTGATCTTGAAGACGGCCGGCGCGGCTTCGGTCGCTGCCTTCTGCGGCTTGTCGGGCCTGCCGCCGTTCGTGCAACTGACGGAGACCGTCACGGATGCTCCGCGAACGTCGGGCACGAAGTCCTTGCGGACGATCAGCGTGGCGGAGCCGACTCCCTTGCGCCTGTTCGCGATCGTGCAGGAGCGGGACTCGCCTGCAGCAATCGATACGTCCCGGCAATCTCGCGCGGTCGCGGTGTAGCCGGCAGGCAACGGACGTTCGCCGGCTGTGCAGGTCGCGTCGTTCCCGAGGTGGGTGATCGTGAACACCGCCGGCGCGGCTTCCGAGGCGGTCTTCGGCGATTTGTCAGGCCTGCCGCCGTTCGTGCAGGTCACGGAGATCGTCACGGATGCGGCCGGAGCATTGGGCACGAAGTCCTTCCGGACGATCAGCGTGGCCGGCGAGTGATCGCGGCCACCGTCGTTTCCTCCAAAGACGAGCGCAAGCGCAGTTCCACCGCCGCCGCCGAGGAGGAAGGCGGCGGCAATGACAGCCGAGCGCAGGAGCCGGCGCGGTCGCCGAGCCCAGCCGCGTCTGGCGAGCGCGTCGCGACGTGCCGAGTCGAGGTTGTGGCGTGTCGCACACTGCCCGGCCAGGTCGCCGATCTGGCTCTCGAGCCGGAACGCTTCGCGGAGGTGCTCGGACCCCTCCTGGGCTCGGCCCGCGCAGAGGTTGAGCGAGCCGAGTTCGTGGTGGGCGAAGGCCTGTCCGGCCGCATGTCCCGCGGCTTCGGCCGAGCTCAGCAGGGACCGCAGCGACCGGATCAGGTCGAGCCAGCGGAGCGTCAGCGCGAGCAGGCCGTTCAGCGATCGCATCAGCTTCAGCTCCTCCTCGAATCGCCCGGCCCTGTCGAGCCGTGCGAACAGGTCGAGCAGGCCGTCGATCTCGCCGGTGACGTTGTCGAGCGCGAGCAGGTCGCCGGCCGCTGCCGCGCGGCGGAGCTTGTCGGCCTGCTCGATCCGTCCGGTGACCGCGTCGGCGGTCTCCTCGAACCGCTCCACAGCGGCGACCGCCGCGGGCGGTCTGCCGGCCTCCGCCTCGAGTGCAGCGTCGAGCGCCCTTGCGTTCTCGTCCTCCGGCTCGGGCTCGAACTGCGCGAACGAGCCCCCTAGGGTGGCGACCTCAAGCGAGTAGGCCCCCACCCGGACTGAGCCCGAGCCGGCGGGCGCTGTCACGAGACGGCCCTTGCCGCAGCACGAGACTCACTTCTGAACACCCTCTCCTCCCGTGCCGATCCTGCGCTCGACCGTACGCCTCTAGCTCAATTGGGTCAAGGATCCGCGAACGGCTCCTGTTCGTCGGCGTAGATGCCGTGCCCGGTCTCGGGATCGAAGAAATGGAGCCGATCGGTCCGCACCAGCAGCTCGATCTGCTCCCGCTCACGCGCGCGCGTGCCACGCTCGAGCCGGGCGACGAAGAGACTGCCCTTCTCCTTCGCGTGCTCCTCGGTTGCGGCCATGGCCTCCGCGCCGACCGCAGCGGTGACGTCCGCACCCCGAACCGGCGAGGCTCCAACTCCGAAGTGGACGAGGATCTCCGAGCCCATGTCCTCGCAGATGTCGACGACCGCCTTCAGGCGTCGCTCGTCCGGGGCGCCCGGGCCGGCAAGCGCGGCGTCCTCCAGGTCCTCGGGCCGAATCCCGAGGATCAGTCGTTTGCCCTCGAACCGCTCCAGCGCGGGCCGCTGGGCGCGAAGCGAGTCGTCCAGCCGCAGCCGATGCTCGCCGAACTGCGCCAGCAGCGATCCGTTCGAACGCTTCAGGTCGGCGCCTACGAGGTTCATCGCCGGCGAGCCGATGAATTCGGCGACGAACAGGTTGACCGGCCGCTCGTAGAGCACTGAGGGCCGGTCGAACTGCTGCAGGAGCCCGTCGCGCATCACGGCGACCCGGTCTCCGAGCGTCATCGCCTCGGTCTGGTCGTGCGTGACGTAGATCGTCGTCACCTCGAGATCGCGCTGCAGCCGGGCGATCTCGGCCCGCATCTCGACGCGGAGCTTCGCGTCAAGGTTCGAGAGCGGCTCATCCATCAAGAACGCCTGGGGCTCACGCACGATCGCGCGGCCCATCGCGACGCGCTGCCGCTGGCCGCCCGACAGCGTGCGGGGGCGCTTCTTCAGCACGCCGCTCAGTCCCAGAACCCGTGCCGCATGCTCGACCCTCGTCGCGATCGCGCGCTTCGGCACCTTCTGCATCTTGAGAGCAAACGCCATGTTCGCGTAGGCGGACATATGCGGATAGAGCGCGTAGTTCTGGAAGACCATCGCGATGTCCCGGTCCTTCGGCGGAACCCTGTTGACCATCCGCTCGCCGAGCCAGACCCGGCCCTCTGTGATCTCCTCGAGCCCGGCGACCATGCGCAGGGCCGAGGTCTTGCCGCAGCCCGACGGGCCGACGAGGACGACCAGCTCGCCGTCCCGGATCTCGAGGTCGAGCCCGTCGACGGCCTTGGTGCCGTCCGGGTAGATCTTCGTCAGCTGCTCGAGCCTGATCTCCGCCACTGGCGTCCTCGTCCGCGGCGAAACTGTACTTCCTTCTTGTAGCATCGCGTGGCGTTGGAAGGCGTGGCCCAGGGCCAGTCACGACGACGGCGCTGGGGGGACCTCCTCGAAGAGCGCCGTTTTCTCGCCCCCGCGCTGATTGGCCCAGCGGTCCTGTTCATCGTCCTGCTGGTCGGCGTCCCGCTCGGCCTTGCCGTCTACCTCAGTCTCACCAACGCGACGTCCGGCTCGCTCAGCGGCACATGGGTCGGCCTGCAGAACTTCGTCGATGTCTGGGACAGCTCGAACTTCCGCACGGCGCTTCAGAACACGATCGTCTTCACGCTCGCCTCACAGGTGCTTGTGATCGTCGGCGCCGCGATTCTCGCGCACGCGCTCCTCCGTCCCTTTCGCGGCCGCTGGCTGCTGCGCTTCCTGATCCTGCTCCCGTGGGCTGCACCGGTCGCGCTGAGCACGATCGGCTTCCTCTGGATCTTCGACTCGCAGTTCAGCGTCGTCAACTGGACCCTCGTACACGACCTGCTACCTGGTGGCGGCCACTTCTACCTTTACAAGCCGGTCAACTGGATGCTGGGCGTGGTCGACCACCTGCCGTGGGTCCACACCGGCAAGATCGATCCCTTCAATCCGCCGCAGTGGCTCGGGCAGGCGACGCTTGCGAAGCTCTCGATCATCGCCGTTCAGGCGTGGCGGATCCTGCCGTTCGCAACGGTGATCTTCCTCGCCGGCCTCTCCTCGATCCCAGCCGAGGTCGAGGACGCCGCTCGGATCGACGGGGCGACGGGCCTGCGGAAGTTCTGGCACGTGACGCTCCCGCTGCAGTTGCCGATCGCTGCCGTTGCGCTGCTGTTCGGGATCGTGTTCACCGCGACCGACATGACCGTGGTCTACGTCCTGACAAACGGCGGGCCGTTCAACAGCACGCAGGTGCTGACGACGTGGGCGTACCAAACGGGCATCGTCTCGAGCTCGCTCGGCCAGGGCGCCGCCGTCTCGCTCTACCTGCTGCCCGTGCTCGCGCTGGTGGCGATCCTGATGCTGCGGTTCGCGCGCAAGGTGGAGGTCTCCTAGGGGTGGCCTGGAGCAACATCCGCTCGCAGGGCCTCTCCTGGCTCATCGTCGGGCCGTTCGCGATCGTCCTAGCGTTCCCCTTTTACTGGATGCTGACGACGGCGCTGAAGACGAACGGCGACCTCTACAACGTCGCGAACGTCCCGTTCAAGTTCACGACGACGCAAGGCGACCCGGAGGGGCACTCGCCGACTCTCCGCCACGTCACCTACATCTTCCACCACACCCACTACGTGCGCTGGCTCGAGAACACGGCCTTCGTGGGAGCGCTGGTCGTGGTGATCACGCTCGTCCTGGCCGTCCCGGCCGGCTATGCGCTCGCGCGGCTGTCGGGCCGCTTCGGCCAGAGCGTCGGGGTCGGAATCTTCCTGACGTACCTCGTGCCTCCCACCCTGCTCTTCCTGCCCCTGTCTCGCGTGATCTCGAAGCTGGGGCTCGAAGACCGGCTCTGGTCGCTCGTCCTGGTCTACCCGTCGTTCACGATCCCCTTCTCGACCTGGCTGCTGATGGGTTTCTTCAGGACGATCCCGCTGGAGCTCGAGGACGCTGCCCTGATCGACGGCTGCTCCCGGCTGAAGGCGCTCTGGCGCGTGATCTTCCCGATCTCGCTCCCAGGGATCCTGACGGTCGTGATCTTCACGTTCTCGCTCTGCGTGAACGACTTCGTCTACGCGATCTCGTTCATCTCGAACTCGGCGAACCGCACGCTCTCGGTCGGCGTGCCGACCGACCTGATCAGGGGAGACGTCTTCTTCTGGCAGTCGCTGATGGCGGCGACGCTGATCCCCAGCATCCCGCTGGCGCTGCTCTACAACAGCTTCCTCAACCGTTTCATCGAGGGCTTCACGGGCGGGGCTTTCCGGTGAAGCACAACAGGGGTACCGAAAGGAGGGAGGTATGGCAGACAACGAGCTCGAACGGCTAGGGCTCACCGGCGGCCTCACCCGCCGCGAGGTGGTGCGCAGAGGACTGGCCGGGTTCGTGATCCTCTACGGCGGCGCACTCGCGAAGACGGCCGCCGCAGGGGTGCCGAAGTTCCCGCACAGGGAGCTCAAGAACACGCTCCGGATCATCCAGTGGAGTCACTTCGTGCCGGCGTACGACGAGTGGTTCGACGGCGTCTACACGAAGAGGTGGGGCCAGAAGCACGACACCGACGTCACGGTCGATCACATCAACCTCGCGCTGCTGCCCGCCCGGGCGAAGGCGGAGGTCGCGGCCCGTAGCGGGCACGACATCTTCGGCCATCTCTCGCCCCAGGCGGGCCTAGAGGACGACGTCATCAACCACCGCGACATCATCGAGGAGGTGCAGCACAAGGTCGGCAAGGTCGGAAAGGTCGGCTACAAGAGCTGCTACAACCCGAAGACGAAGAAGTGGCACGGGTTCCCGGAGAACTTCGTGCCGGACCCGGTCCACTACCGGACGGACCTCTTCCATCAGGTGGGCGTCAAGGCGCCGAACACCTGGCAGGACGTGCTCAAGGCGGCCCCGAAGCTGAAGGCGATCGGGCACCCGGTCGGGATCGGCATGTCAAACGAGCTCGACTCGAACATGGCCCTCATCGCCCTCCTGCAGTGCTTCGGCGGCTTCATCCAGGACGCGCACGCCCGCGTCACTATCAACAGCAAGGGGACCCGCGACGCGCTCAAGTTCATGAAGTCCCTGTTCACGCAGGGCATGACGAACGAGGTCTTCGCCTGGACGGCATCCTCGAACAACCAGGGCTATCTCTCGGGACGCCTCTCGCTCGCCCTGAACGCGATCTCGATCGTCCGCCTCGCAGAGGACCAGAACCCGACGCTCGCCAAGAGCACGGCGCTCGCGCCGATTCCGAAGGGGCCCGACCGGCGCCTCGGGCTCGAGCACGTGATGGGCGTCTACACGATCTGGAAGTTCACGAGCAAGCCACAGCAGAAGCTCGCCAAGCGATTCATCGCCGATCTGGAGAGCACCTACGCATCGGCGTTCAGGGCGAGCAAGTACTACAACTTTCCCGCTTTCCCGAAGGCGGTCTACGGCTACCGGAAGCGCCTCGGCGCGGATCGGCATCCGCCGAAGGGGAAGTACGTGATCCTCGACACGATCGCCCGGAAATACACGGCCAACGTTGGCTTCCCAGGCTCCTCGAACGCGGCCGTGGACGAGATCTTCAACACCTTCCTGATTCCGCAGATGTTCGCCCAGGTCGCGCAGGGCAAGATGACGCCTGCCGAGGCGGCGAAGTCCGCGGAGCACGACATGAAGGCGATCTTCGCCAAGTGGAGGAAGCTGGGAAAGATCTAGCTTGCGCGCGGGGGCCCGGCCACCGGGCCCCCGCCCAGGCCCCTGCCAGGGAGGTCAGACCGGGAACCCGTCCGGCGCTGCGGACACGAGAACTGCGAATTCCCGAGGGGCGCGAGGTCTCGGCCGCCTGGATCGAGCGTCACAGGGACTACCTGCTCGATGAGCTCGCCGGCGCGCCCGCGGCTCAGCGGCGCCGCCGTCGCGTCGTGATCGCGCTGGTTCCGGCCGTCGTGATCCTCCTCGCCGCGACCGCGTTCACCACGTACTCGCTGACCCGCGAGCCGAAGCACCTCGAGAGCATCGGCTGCTTCGACCGGGCGAGCCTGACCGCGAACACGGCGATCGTCAGCGCCGACGGCCGCGATCCTGTCGCCATCTGCTCGGAGGTGTGGCAGCAGGGCGCGCTCGGGGGGCATGCCCCGAAGCAGCTCGCGGCCTGCGTGCTCCACACGGGCGCGATCGGCGTCTTCCCGCGCACCGGCGAGAACACCTGCGGCGCTCTCGGCCTGGCTCCTCTGCCGGCGAGCTACGCGGCCGAGGCCAAGCGCTTCGCCGCGCTACAGAGCGCGATCGTCGCCCGCCTCGGCGAGCCCGCCAGCGGCTCCTCCAAGCGGGGGCCGCAGTGCGTCGGCGAGACGGAGGCGCTTGCGTTCGTGCGACGACAGCTCGACGTGCGCGGCTACAGCGACTGGGAGATCAAGATCGCCGGTGGGACTTTTACCGCGCAAAGTCCTTGCGCCGAGCCGTCGTTCGATACCGGCGCGAAGGCGGTCTACCTCATCCCGGCTTCGCGCTAGCGGGGACCCAGTCGGCGCCTTCGGCCTCGGCTTCGCCGCGGCGGTGGATCATCGTTCGCAGCTCGTCGAGAAAACGGGCGCAGTCGTCGCGCAGGTCCTCTGTGACGAACTCGCCCGGTAGCTCACGCGCACGCGAGCGCGCTGATTCGGCCTCTCGGCCCGGTCCAGTAATTGCTCCCCACCTCTTGTGGAAACTGTGGAAAACCCCTCGGTAAGGCCCCGCAGCCGCTGCGCTCATCCGTGCCAGCCCGGCAGCGCGTCGCCGACTCTACGACTCCCGGCGCCTGAACGGATCACTCCAACGGGTGACGCGCGCCAAGATCCTCGGAAAGAGCGCGAACTTCCTGAGATGATGCGCGAGCGTTGGCCGAGACGACCCGTGTAGCAGGCGAGACCCGCTCGATCGGCCTCTCGATCCTCTGGTTCATCTTGACGCTGTCGATCTACGGCTTCTACTGGGTCTACAAGACCCACGAGGAGATCAAGCGGTACTCCGGCAATGGCGTCGGCGGCGTCGTCGGGCTGGTGATCTTCATCGTCATCTCGCCCGTGACGTTCTTCGTAGTCCCGTCGGAAGTCCGGTACATGTACGAGGACCTCGACGGCGGCCGCAGCCCGGTCCGCGGCATTTATGGGCTGTGGTTCCTGCTTCCGATCATCGGCCACGTGGTCTGGTTCGTGCAGGTCCAGGGCGCCTTGAACCGCTACTGGGAGTCGAAGGGCGCTTCTCCGCCCTAGGTGGGCGCAGGCTACGTCGCGAGGTGACTTCCGGTGTGCGGCTAGGACTTCTTACCGAGTCCGAGCCACTTGCGAATCATCGCCATGAGGTTGGCCATGGGGCAACTCTACGCCCTCGGTTCGCGGCGGCTCAGAGGAGTAGACTGGTCTCCACTGGCCCTGTGGCCAGAACCCGGCCGAAAGCCCGAAGGCCGCCAACGCGCGTCGACGCGCGAGGCGATGAGCCTAGGCGAACAGAGTTCGAGTTGCAGGGCCAGCACCTCTCGGCCGCACCTGGCTCGCGACCGGACCTGAACATCAGCATGAGGGATGGGGTCCGCCACCGATCGGACCGATGATTGCTGCAAGCCCTTGTCTCTTCGGGTGGAGAAATGTGCTCGCTCTTGTGTGGGCTTGAACCGAGGAGGGAGGTGAATCAGATGCTGAAGCTTTCCGCCTTCGTGCAAGTTGCCGCCGACTCGCTGCGCAGCCGGGAGGAGGGGCAGACGATGGCCGAGTACGGCGTGGTTCTGGCCGTCATCGTGCTCGCCGTAATCGGTGCGATCACGCTCCTTTCGGACAACGTCCGGAGCGCCATCGAGAGCGTGGCCAACGTCCTGCCTTAAGTCGGGCGGGGTTCCACCTTTCGATACAGCGCCCGGGCGAATCGAACGCTCGGGCGCTTCGAGGGGGAGGACAAGGGTGCGGGGGCGAGCCCTGCCGCGTGATCCAGCCCCCCATCCCGCAGCCCGCCTTGGGGTTTCTCAATGGGCCCGCCTGGATTCGAACCAGGGACCAACGGATTATGAGTCCCTTCAGGCAGGTTGCAGCTAACCGCGACGAACGGAAAGAGCCTGCAAACGCTGGGCTTCTGTTCTGCACCTAGCTGCAGGGAAATACCCCCTGTAGAGACAAGCCCGTACGCGCAAACGTACGCGCACCGACGGCGTCGCTGGCGCGCGCAACTGGCGCGCGCAGCACTCGACCTAGTCTCTAACGCGCCGCATGCGCGGCCTGAGCAGCCGCCACGGTGGCTAGGAGTGGTTGCAAGCCAGCTGGCATTTGATGCGTCCAACGCCTAGACCACTCCTGCGAGCGCATGCGATTTTCGGCTGCGGCAAAGGGACGCGCATCGCCGAGAAGCTCGATCCCAATCTGCCAGCCTGGATGCTGCTGTAACCCGTACCGCGTTTGGCTTAGCGACATGAGGAGAATCCAGGCAGCTAGGGCGCGCGCTGCCACGTCCTGCATTCCCCTGTCTTCGGCTAACTGCTCGACGCGTGCAAGTTCTTCGGCGGGCTTGGCGTAGAGATTTATCCATCCGGATGGAGCGATCTGATGGATGGTGCTGGCCTGTTGCATCAATCCGTC
>WNGE01002292.1_pt1 | contig 27033 bp, 31 predicted proteins | sample 5400651 | NCBI WGS metagenome assembly WNGE01 (sample SAMN13153370, study PRJNA577476) | soil metagenome | isolation source: 60 cm soil or saprolite under grassland replicate 2 | place: USA:California | collected 2016-06-15 | reverse complement strand
TGTTTTGAGATACCGATAAGCTCGCACATTTGCGCGGTCGATAATTCAGTAGGAAGCGGCTTCATTGTAGCCTCGATCGATCATTTCGGTAACGTAACATCTCATTTTGTGAACTTTCTCTGCCCCTATGTCGCGGGCCCGCGGGACTCGAGGTGGAGGGGGGATCAAACAGGACCCCGAGCAAATATCTGGCTTGACCGCGGCTTTAGTGAGATCCTTGGATCATCCTTCATCTCGATCAGCTCTCGCTCTCTCGACGTCTCATCGTTGCGGGTGCCACCGACAACTCGTGCTCCAAGCCCACGGCGATTGCGAGATGTCGCTCTGCAGCTTGAGTATGACCGGCTTTGCGTTCCTCGTCAGCTCGCTCTAAATGCCAATTGGTCACGTTCACAAGCAACACGAGCGGATCAACTCCTACACTCATCGTCATCGCTTGGTCTCGCTGGTTAGCGGCTTGGCAGCACTGCGTCGCCGAGATGGTGTGAAGACAGCATGCTCAGAGAATACTTTTTCAGCGGCTTCGGGCTCGGCCCGCCAAGCACGTATGCGAGAGCGCGGCTTTCCTCTCACAACAGCCTTTGGCTTCTCGATTGGCAGTGCGTATTCGAGCTTGGCAAATCTGTGCGCATTCCACCCGAACTTGCTCATAGCCTCTGTGCCTCAGCATTCTCGAGACGTGTACGCCGGGCTTTGGCGCTTCGCGCGCTCTGCTCTTGGCGCCGCCTTTCACGAGTTCCAGCAGGGTCGCAACTCACCACCCCGCTTTCCGCTCCCGGCGGCAAAAACCAGGTAAACGACAACACCAATGCCCACCAGCGAATGTGCGGATCGTACTTTTTGGCTATGGCCTTCAGATCGCGCATGGCCTCGACAACCCCCGTCTTCGGATAGTCAGGCGTTGCAGCCAAATTATCTACCATTGTTTGCACTCCAACCTGAGCATCAAGCGTCCATGCGGTCTGACGATGTCTAGCGGCGGCAACCGGGCAGCAACGGACGACAGCTTCAGCGGCCGCTCGCCGATGACGATCGGCAAGGCGGCGAAGTCCGTCCCCATGGCCGGCCACAGCACGCGTGATGGAGAAGGCTTATACACGAAATGGAACGGTAGCGAAACTAATTACGCCATACGGTCATAAGCCATAGGTCGCCGGACGGTAGTCACCACGTTCTCATCAAGCCGTTTGAGGCGGCGAAACGCGGCGCGGCAACCGTGGTCGTTGCCGGCTTCCTCTACCACTGTGAGCATTCGCAAGCAACGATCCCGCTCCCTGGCCAGCGCAGCGAGAAGCCGGAGCCTATCGAAATCCGCGGGTGCGTACACCGCAGCCCACACCAACAGCCGGCAGGAGGCTTTGAAGCTGTGAGGCATCACACCTCTCTATCCGCGACTCTACTGTACCCTACACCACCAACTTAGTACCCTACTGTACACTACACTGCTGCCACCATGGGCACGCTACAATCACGGCAGTCCACACGCGCGTCGGGCTTGCCCCAAACATTAAGCCCACAATTGGGACACGAGAATTTGGTCTTGTAGTTCACCGTCACGGTCTGCCCGGCGCGTGGTGCTGATTGCAGCCGCAACTTCCAGCCCGACGCTTTGAGCTTCGCATACGCCCGAACGAACGGCCCGTTCGGAATGATGTAATCGGACATCCGCTGACCGGTGACGTTGCCACCAACCGCACCCGTCGATGACGGCATCAGACCAACCACAATCATCTTCTGTGCCCACTCTTTGTTGTGATAACCACGCGCCCCGGGTTTTCCGTATTTGTGCTGCCAAGCATGAACCATCTCATGCAGCAATGTCTGCACAACTTGCTGGTCGGTTTGGCGGATGAACACATCAGGATTAAGTGCTAACTCGTGATAGATGCCCTTTTTGCCAACACGATCGTTAAACCGCTTGGCGGCGAAGTATCCCATTGACCGTCGCCTTGCGGGCATAAACGATGAACGTATCGGCCGGTAGTGAACCATCAAACAAGGTCACGTTGAGATGGTCGAAGGCGGCTTGAAGCCCGCTAGCAACAACGGGAGTGATAGGGTTGGGACGCGACATAGTAGTTCTCCTTCTGGTGTACACTATAAAGGTCTTCACTCCTGCAGCAACCCGAGAGCTATCAACTCGGACTTAGCCTAGTCATACAGCTGCGGAAACTGCCGCAGCTCCTCCAGTGTCCACCTCGTCACTCGATTCTGGTCCACGGCGCAGGAAAGCCCAACCATCGTTTTCAACATGCATGATGATTGTGCCGTCTGGGCCTGACGATTACCCAACTCTCGTATGCTCCCATGATTCTATCGCTCCTCTATTGGTTGGAGAGTAGTAAGTAAGAAAGAGAAGAGGATAAGACAGGGACCGCATGCTTAGCGGAGACACAGGTTATAAAAATCTGTCCCGTCTGCGACACAGCCATCTGTCCCGTCTGCGACACAGAAATCACAACAGCTTCAAGGTTACGTTCGGCGACTTTCTCGGGCGCCGTTCGATCTCGATCAGCCCGGCCCGTTCGAGATCGCGAAGAACCCGCTGCTTCACATTGCGGCTGACTCCCCAAGACTTGAGCTTGGCGTTTGCCATCCGCACCGCGTCCCGACCTACGCTCTTGCGGTCCCGCCAACCCTGGTAAAGCAGCCAGATCCACACCAGCGCTCCGGATGTTCGCGTTGCCTTCGCCGCCTCCACCGCAAACCATAGCGGCACCTTTACAAACGGATCTTTGACTTTAGGCGCTTTGTAGGCGCGCTTTCGCTTCTTCATTCCTGTCCTCCTTATCGAGCAGCCTCACGACTTCATCCCAGATTTCCACGCCGCGTTTGTCGACATAGCGATCCGGATAGCAGACGATCTTCGCGTCCGTGCGGATCTCGTGCGGTATCCCGTCTGTGGCGTTGCCGAGCACAATTCTAGACGCCCGCCGCATGATCTCTTTCATCAACGCCACGTCGGCCTCGATCCGGCCGACCGGCGCCTCGATTAACGTCGCGTCATGCACTGGCCCCAAAAGCCGAATGCCGCGCCTGGTGGCCATGATGCAGGCCACCCGCAGGATCTCAGCGCCGGTCGCCTGGATGGGGAAATTGCGGATTGAGCGCTCGTTGAATTCGGTGATACCGGTGCGACAGGTCCAGCCGAGCGCGGTCCACATCTTGCCGGACTGCAGAGCGGTCTGCACCCAATCCTCGGACCACTGCCAATACTGGGCAAACACCGCCTTGTGCTGGTTGAGCATCTCGTGGCCTTCGAACGTGCTTACACCCACTCTCATCGCCAACGCCGAGTAGGACATGCCGTATTGGGTCGCGAGCAATAGGACCTTGTATTTGTCCCGAATGGCATCGACCCAAGGAGTCTTTCTGGTCTCCGATTCCGGAACGGCTCCCACTCGCTTCGCAAATGCCAAGTAGGGATCGCCAGACCGATATAACTCAAGCATGTTGTTGGTCGGCAGGCAGTGCCCGTCGGACAGCGCCGCGGCGATCATGAACTCCATCGACGAGTAGTCGAGATAGGCGACCGCCATTCCGGCGCTGGGCTTGATCAGCGAGCGCAACCACACGGCGGGCGAAAAAATCCACTCGGCCGCCTTGGGCTGCGTGCGCGATGTCTTGGCGACGAACGGCCACAAAACAGTTCTATTGCGCGCGTCGCGACCGACGGACAACTTGATTTTCCGCAATTTGCTTTGTGTGTAACGCAGCTGCCGCAGTGCATCCATTTCCGGAAAGACCTTGGCCATTCCATCGAATGTCTTCTGCCGCAAATTGAGCTTTCCGGTTTCCAACCTTGGCCAGTCGATGCCCCGCACCTTCACACAGTCCTCGAATAGCTTTTGATTGAACGACCACTCTCCGGCCGTGTTTCGCACATAGACGCCGTATTGCGCGTCCACTGCTGGAATCATGCTGTCGCGGATTGCGCGCCACGTGCGTTTGTTGCGCAGGCGACCAAACACCTCCATGTCTATGGGAACACCGCGGTGCTCCATCAGAGCGGAGACGGGGCCAGTGAATTCGCCACGGTAGAGCGCGATGGGTAGATCTATGGACGGCAGCATCTTTGGAAGCAACAACTTCAAGGCCAGCACATCGGACTCGCAATACTGTAGGATCTCGTCTTGCTCCTCCGCAGTGAACGGCCATCCCTGCAAGATCCGTTGGCGCATCGCATCTTTGAATTTCGCGCCGACAGTTTCGATGCCGTAGAAGCGCAGGGCGCCGATCAATCCCTTCCGACCCTTGCCCTTCTTGTCCGCGGGATCGTCCGGCAGATCAACGCCGTTCGTGACGTTTCGGAATTCCGGACTGAGATCGAGAACACGGGCGGGCGGTGGCCACCCGAGCGCTAAGTGGCAGCTGCACTCCGCGGACGCCACGAAGCTCACGAACAGAACACCAGCGTCGGTGCGATATGGTGGGGTTTCCGTCAACTTGTCCCGCCACAACCGAAGCGTCCGCCCCGAGCGCAATTCGTGCGCTACGAGGCAGACGACGTCGGGGTGCTCTCCAGGCAGCGAGATGAACTCGAAGTCAAACAGCCAGACTTCATCAAAGGCCGCGAGGAGTAGAAGAGCCTCAGTCGGTGTCACGAGCAGCCCATTTCTTGTAGACGGCGTGCTCGGTGCTGTTGATCAGCCTGCCCTTGTCGCGAAAGGCCAGTCGAAAGATCTTAGCCGGCTTCAGCTGCGGCCAGATCGGATCAGCAAACCTTCCTACCGGTGCCGGAAACACCTTGTAGCAATGGTTCTCCAGGTCCGTGTAGATCCGCTTCCATGCGTCCATCGCTTCCAGCAAGGCAATCTCTTTGCTGCGATGATACTCATTCTGATCACCACTGGAGTCAGCTTCGCGGACCGGGACAAGCCGGAATCCACCACGGGGAGTCACCGTCAGATAGAGACGATGGTCCGTGGTCGTGATGCCAATAGCCGCCAGCGCAACCTCCATGTCAGGAGTCACGGCGAAGAACTGGCGTTCCATCCCGACCTCGAGGTCGACGATCGCGGTAGTCATTCTGAATTCCTTGCTGGTGCGGAAGAACTCATTCTTCGGCGCCGGCAACTTTCCCACCGCGACCGCGACGATTCCGAGGGCACTGCTGCCCTTCACGCCAGGAACGTCCTTCCGGAGAGCCTGGAATTCACGCTCGTCCTCGTCGAGTTCCTCCTCTTGTTCGGGGGTAACCAACTTGAGGCGCGCGCGCTGCTCCTCCTCTTCAGCTTGCGCTCCATCGTCGTCCTCGTCGTCGAGCGGACGCTTCTTTACGTCTTTACCCATGGCACAAAGTCCCTTTCCTTACCGGAATACGCCGGTGCGCTACGCTGCTTTGGTTTTGGCTGCGGTGACGTCAACACCCCGGTTTGTGAGCCACTCCTCGGTCGTTGTGTCATCAAGCCATCCGCCGACGATTGCGAGGTCCCACAAGACGTGATCCTCGACGCGTTCACTATTGGCTCCGCACATCTCGAAGTGGGAGCATTCAGATTCCATCAGATAGTCCGTAAGCTTTGAGAAAGCGTGAGCTACTGCTTCAGTGGTCTTGGCCATTTCGGAATTCTCCTCTTACTGGCCTGCCGGAGTGCGCCGGCGCGCATTCGTCATTTTTGACGAAACTTGCTGATCTCATCTACTGCTGCCGCTGCGATGCCACTCGGAGACCCGTCCGAATTCCGGCTCAGGGCCGCGGCAATCGTGTCGACGCTGCATCCGTGTTGGAGCAAGAGACTGATAAGGATTCCGCAATCGCGTGCAGCAACATCGGCGGCGTTTCCGGATTTGTGATTGCTAATGAATGCCTCGGCCGGTGATCCATCGGGGAAGTATCCGATGGTTACTTTGTAATGGAGTCCGTTCAGCTCAGTATTGAAAGTCGTGGCGTGGCGCCGATTACCTAGGCGATTGCGCGTCATGTTTCGTCCCCTTATGGAATTGGTGCCTTTAGCCATTCGCCACCACGGCCGGACAATTGTTTGACCAGGCCGCGGGCTTTCAACGCCTGCAGACGGCCGGAGACGATGCCGTAAGGTTCGTTAGCTGCTGCTGCGATTTGTTTGATGGACAGAGGCTTGTCATAGAACATGTACTGCAGCACCTCGGCCATCTTCCCTAGTTTCGGTTCGCTGGGTGCCGACGCGGTGACTTCACCCTTCTTTGTCGGCGCCATCAACTCGACGATGAGGTCTTGGAGATCGGCCACTTCACGCTCCAAGCGTTCGACTCGACTGTCAGCGGCTCGACTGGCGCCGGCATGGCAATGATCTGCTGTGCGGCACGGCGCATGTTGTCTTTCGGCTTAGCGCCGTCTTCGCGCAGCACACGGCGAATTTGTGCACGGAAATTCCAGATGCCGCGGACGTCGCTGGGGGTGCCCGAGACGGGAATTACGCGTCGCGGCTGTCCCGGAACTTGCCATTCCAATTTTTGGTGGCGGCCGCCGTTGAGGACGCGCGGGGCAATGTCGTATTTGCGCAATTCGACTAGAGCCGCGTTCAGGTATTTGCTCATGCCACGCCCCGGGCCGGCAGCTTGAAGCGCAGCATCTTGGCCACGCGGCGGACCCTGCCGTGGGCACGGCTTGCGATGAGGAGGACCGTCGGCTCACCACGGCCCGGTTGGTGCGCGAGCTCGTCCGGCCGAAACTCATCCGGCTCCGGGAGGCGACAGCGAAAGTTTTGGGTGGGGTTAGCCCGAAACCACGACCGATCGGCGCGGTCGATAGGCGTTGGGGTAGAGGCTTGGGCCATTGGGACCTGCTCCTTGCCGCAAGGCGGCGAATGCGGTAGGAGACAAGTCGCCAGACTTAGTCCTACCAAGAAATCTCAAGACCTGCCGGCGGCGTCCTTCGGGGCGCCGGCCGTGCAACTCAATTGGTTGGCTCCTTCGGATTTCGATTGACGTCATCACCCCAGCGCGTGCGGCCTGTGGCCACGTCATCGAGCCATTTCTGGAGTTTCCGATAGAAGAGCGTGCGACCGGTCTCACCCCATTCTTCGGGCAAGTAGAACGGCCAGTCGGGATCGTGAATGGATCGCTTAGGCTTGGGTGGGCGAGGCATGCTCGGCTCAAGAATCGATTCACCGAGCAATCCAGTTAGAGCATTTTCAAGGGGGGCGGTACTGGCGAAACTCACTTTTCTCAGGAGTGCGTTTCGCCATGGCGAAACTCACTTTTCCCAGGAGTGCGTTTCGCCAGGGACCGAATGTCGCACCACCTCCCGTAACTGATAGCGAAGTTCCCCTTCCGTAAGTTCGACTACGGGTCGGATGACTGCCTGCAGAAAGCGGGCGGCGGGTCCGTCATGTTGCGTTCCAGGAAGGCGTCGGGAAATCTTTGTGTAGATGCGCAGGATTCTGGTGATGAGTGCGGGCAAAGCGTCGTCAGACAGGCTTCGATGCTGCCACTGAAATCCCTCGCCTGGTGCCTCACAGTCCTTGGGTGCAGCCGGCCCTGGGTAGGGTTCATTCGGATTTGATGTCGTCAGCCATTCTTCCCGCTCGGACAGAACCTCCAATAACTTCTCCATAATCAGGAGCATCCCCTTCGGACCGCCGCGATGCCCTTCCCACGGGAGCAAGTAAAGGCCGACCCCGGGCCGCCGCATAAGATTCAAAAGCTCCTCAGCTTTGCGCTTCAGTGCGCGCAGATCTGCTGCAATTCTGTATTTGGTCATGGCCGGATATCGACGGGTAAATTCGAGGCGGACGGCATATATCGACAGTTCGATTTCAAGAGCGTTCCTCAAGGGAATCTTCGCCGCGTCTAGTGGCCACTCGTCCCCGATAAATAATCCCAGCTCCGGGTCACAGCCCCAGCTGATTACCTCTTTTGCCACCTCTTGCCACGCCGATTTCGAGTAGCGGAATTTAATGTCGAGTTCGCTGAGCAGATCAAACACGTCATTCATCTCTCACCTCGGTCTTGGCGCCGTTTAGCGCCAGCTCGAACAGCATATTCCCGGTCGTATCGACACTATCAGTTGCCGGCGCAAGCGGTTGCTGGTCGCTTCTGGCCATCCCGGCTGCAATCCACGTCTCCGCCCGCGCATAGAGGAATCGCTCGCCCTTCGCGTCCTTGGCGCTGATGCCCTTACAAACAAACAGGCCGTTGCCGGCGGATAGATAGAACGTACGCGCTTCGATGAAATGATCGAGCACCGAATCGGCATCGGCCGCCATGAACGCGGTGTGTGCTTCCCACAGCACCGCACCAAGATCGCTCGACGGATCGCGCTGTAGCACGCGTGCCATGGCGTGATCGGGGCCTTCAAACGACCACGCGTAATTCAGGACGCGAGTTGACCGGCCAACCCGCTCGACCTGAGCGTAACGGACGACAATGCAATCTTGGCGCTGGCCAGGATTGTCGCTTTCAAGTATTGGCCCGCGCGGTTCCGGCCAAGCCCACGCGACGGTTCCGGCACCGGCGGTGACGATCGCAGTGGGAGTGATAAGCGCGACGAGACGAGCGATTGCGCGCTGCTGCCCGATGCCCTTCTTGTGCACTACGTCGACGGCCAATTGGTGCACATCTTGCAGCGCGTTCATCTGGGCCGCACCGGGCGCGATCGCACGCCTGAACGCGCGCACCTTCCGCCAGACATCTTCCGGGATGCGAGCTCGCGCCGGCTGGTGTTGCAGCCACGCCATGTCGGTCTGTTTGCCGATGCTGGTCATCGTCAGTGCGCCTGTGTCTTCGGCGGCAGTTCGACCTTGACACCCTCGATCGGCACGCCGCATGCGGCCAGGAAGGCCATGGCCATCGTGCCGAGCTTCTCGATCCCCATTTGTGCCTGGATGTCGGTAGCGTCGTGAATGCCAGCGTAGTGCGCCCACCATCGGACATAACGGGCGGCTTTCGGGATCTCCCAGATCTCGCGCGGGTCGTCGTCATAGCCGAGCAATGAAATAGTCTTCGGTGCGCCGGGAAACTTGCGGACGATGTCTTTCCAGACTCCCGCCGTGTGCTTAGCCTCGCTACGGCTGAGCATGTCGCGGCGACCGATGGTGAGGTGAATCGCTGTCTGTTTGTCAACTGGGACGCCGTCAACTGAGCTGGCGATTTCCACCGGGACGCCGAGGTCATGGGTGAGGCGCATCAGATTCTCGGCATCGCGCTGTGTTGCTTCCTTGGCAAGCTTTTTGTCTTCGGTCATTTGGTTAGGTTCCTTTGTGGCTGGCATCATCCGGGCCGGCGTGTGGTGTGGGACGCGGGCCGGAGCCCGCGCCTCACTGTTTGTTGGATCAGATCGGACGACCGAGATCGTCATGACGGAACGGCGGGCGATCGAGCGGCATGGTGGGCCACTCGAACACATCAGCCGTATTCCCGACGATGCGTTCAATCTCCTGGACCATCCTTGCGCTGATATCGTCGACGGCACCGGGCTCATCGATTTCGACATCCCGCCACGCTTCGACAAAGGCACCGATGCCGCACTCGTCCCGGTCCGGATGGTTTTCCGGCATGACGAGTGCCTCGAAGCCCGCCGCCCGCAGAGCTTCGGCGCCGAGCTCGGCCTCCGTGCCGTGCCATCGATCGTCCAAGGTACTGAACGTGCAAGTAGCCAAGATTCTTACTTTCATCTCAGTTCTCCGTCGTAATGCCGGTGCCGCCGGCACGGTCGATTTCATCACCCCAACAATCCCAGCCCGGCCTGTGGCGTCGCGCAAACAAGCTCACACCGCGGCACATTCGGGTACATTTCGTATGGCCACGGCGGATCAGGGCAAATCACGCCGTAGTGGTGCGGCACCAACGGCGCGAAGGGCCAATCGCGATTGGGTCCGATACTCATGCGAGGAGCTTTTGAAGGTGGCGCTGCATTTGCCGGCGAGCCGCTGCGAGCTTGCGCTCATATCGTGCAACGGCACTTTCAGGCACGTATTTGAGAATCGCTCGCCGGCACAACGCACGGCCAGCATCGGCCCGGACGACGAGAGCATTCGCTTCCACTTTTCGGGCGCCGAACTCCTCCAAATAGGACTGCACATACGATTTGTAGTGATCGTTGTGGCGCGGGTCATCGAGCCGCTTGCCGCTGCCCGTCTCCAGGTTATCGATCCACGTGAGACGGTGCTTGCGGATGAAGTCGGCGTTCAGTCCGAATCGATCGATCTTCAAGTCGTCAGGCAACCACCCGACCGCGCCGGTGAGATCGGCGAAATTGCTGCGCAGAAAATCCGAGATGTGCAACCCGCCCGGATCGTGGTCACCGCAGTGCAGGAGAACGCAGCGCTTATCGCGCATCTCCCAATAAGCAAAGCGCCGCATAATCTCCGCGCGCCGGTTGATATCATTCCATCCTGAAACGTTGGTGAGCGGGACGTGAAACTCACTGCATACAGGCTCAAACAATCCGACCAGGTCGATCTTCTCGACGGTCATCTCCAAATAAACGTCGAGCTCTTCCCAGAACGCGATGGGCCGATAAGAGAGGTAGGCATCGTTGCGGACGTAGTCAGCCCAATCCTCGGCCTCTTCTTCCGGCGTCGTACCGTTGATCTTGACGAGGCACGCGGTTGCCCGGCCTTCGTCGAGCGCGCAGATATCGATCGGCAGATCACCGGACTTTCGGCAGTCATTGATCAGCCGCTGGGCGGCGTCGAAGTCGCCCTTCCTGAGGCCGTGCTCCTCGAGGATGTAGCACCAACCGCGGGATGAGACTTTGAAATCGAGTCCTGATTCGATTTGCCGGATGGCGTCGCAGAACGCGGCCAGCTCCTTTTTGTGCTGCCGCTTGGCCTGGGCCGACGGCTGCCCCCGCGAACGCCTCGGAAAGTGGATCTTCATGGCGCGAGCTCAGACTGAGCCGCGCAGCAGACGGTGGCGGCCACGATCAATACACATTGTCTGGTCCCGCGTCGTCGAGCGCGCTGAAAAGATCGGCGAGAAACGTCAGCAGCTTGTTTCTATGCTGGGACGACAAAATCTTGTGCAGCTTGTGCGCAACCACCACAGCGTCGGCTCTTGTTGCGGTGTCAGCCAGGTCTTCAAACAGACTGACTGCATGCAAGTTGGCGCCGACGGCGGGCGCCGCCTCAGGCTTGGGATCGGGCGCGGGCACGGTGGCCGGCGGCGTAACGGTCTCGGCCGTCGCCACGGTTTGAATCCGGCCCTTCGGCTTCCTCGCCGGCGACTTCCGTCCCCTAGTGTCAGTCCGGGTTTCGACGTGGTGAATTTCACCACGTGCTTCCTTCTCGGACCGGACCGAGGCGACCGTGTTTTTGTCGGCCTTGGCCATCTTGCCAATTGCGCGGTCCGACTTCTCGGGCGCGGCCTTGAGCAGTTTCGCAATCAGCTCGCGCTTCTGCTCGGACGTGAGATGGCGCCGGTGAATATTGACCGAGAGCACGTATTCATAAGGATCGATGTCACGCTCGCGAAATTCTTTGGATTCAAGCGGTATGTAACCCTTACGATATTCATAGAGATAGACGACAGTAGCGCCGGCACGGATGCCCGGAAGTTGCGACCGGTTGCAAAGCCAGTGTTTGATCTTCCACTTCTTGTCCTCGTCCTGTTCGATTGTCTGCAGCCCGACTAGCTCCATGGCATCGAGCCGGTTACGGCCGTCGAGCAGCTGGAATTCCTCGTGAGTTTCATTATCTCCCACCGCCCACAGGGTGATCGAGGCTGTGAGCCCGCGCTTCTTGATGTCCTCACCGAGCGTCTTCAGCTCGGCTTCCGGCATCAGCGGGAAAAGCTCGGCTGCGGGGTGGATCGCGACGACGTCGCGCCAGGACCTCGGCTCGGCGACGTCTTTCTTGCGCTTCGTCATGACCGGCCACCCACGCGTGCGAGGCTGAGCATGCCGGAAATCATGTGCCGCAGGCGTGCCGCATGGCGCTTGTCGCGCTCGGAGTAATGCCGGCTCCGCTCCACCTGTCGGCAAAACTTGGCGGCGATCTTCAACTGCCCACGCTGGTCGGCGAGAAGCGCGATAATCGCGCCCACGTCCTCGTGGGTATCATGACGCAGCTTGATGGGAGTGCGGTGACTCGTGTATGAGAGAGACATTCGTTCGATCCTTGATTGACGTCGGGTGAAAAACGAAAAGGGCCGCTTCGGTGCGGGCGCACCGGGCGGCCTTGCTTTCAGGTGGACTCCTTGAGGATGCCGAGGCGAATCAGTTCCTCAACCGGGATCATCTCAACACCGAGCACTCGCTCGGTCCGGACCTGCCCTTTTTCTTTCTTCCGCCAAATCGTACTTCGGTGGCGCCCGAGCATCTGCCCGACTTCGGGAATCGAAAAATGCGTGCGGGCCGCACGCTTGCGGGGCTTAGAGGGGGATTTAGGCATTGGCATTGGCCTCGATCTCGCCCCGGCATTGCGCCTTGGGCGTGCTCGCCGCCTTGGTAGGGCGGCTGCTAGATCGGGCCTGCTTGCTTCGACGGGGCTCTCGTTGGGGCGAGAACTTGTCTTCCCGGGAGCAATTGGTGACCGCCTTCTTGAACGTGCGGTACAGGTATCTTCAGGCGCACCGGAACCACCGGTGCCGCCGTGAGCCATTTAACCAGCTCTGCCCACGACGACTCGTCGATTCGATCTTTGCGACGGTTTTCGCCGGGTGTCAACGGACAGCACCTAAAGAAACCCCCGCCGAAGCGGGGGCTGAGTTGGTGGTGGTGAAATCAGAGTTCAGGCGCGGCGGAGCGCCCGGACATTGTCTGCCGCGTCATCGCCGCAGTAAGCCGCCCAAGCCTCCATGACCGGAGCGCGGCGCGCCAACAGGTCACCGCGCCGATAGGCCGCCTCGGTCTTGTCCCGGACCGCGTGGGCCAGCGCCGCCTCGGCGACCTCGCCGTTCACGCCGCTATCGGCGCACCAGTCCCTGAAACTCGACCGAAACCCATGCGCGGTGATCGTGGCGTGGCCAAGCTGGCGCAGCAGCTTCACGAACGCGTTCTTGGCGATCGGGCGGCCAGGGCGCGTCCCAGGGAACAGCAGCCCAGCGCCGGGCGTGCCCAGCACCGCAAGAGCGGCGTCAGACAACGGCACGCGATGCGGGCGGGCGCCCTTCATGCGGCTAGCCGGAATCGTCCAGACCTTCGTCGCGATGTCGATCTCCGACCAATCAGCGCCGAAAACCTCTCCCGACCTTGAGGAGCAGAGGATGGAGAACTCCAAGGCGCGGGCAACGGTCGTGTTGACCGCCCGCAGCTGCGCCAGGAATCCAGCGACCTGAGCATGCGGCATCGAGGCGAAGTGCTCGACCTTGGCAACCTTGCTGCGCTTGGCCAGGAGATGCTGGAGGTTGCCGGACCACGCGGCCGGATTGGGGCCGCTGCGGTGCCCGGCCGCACGGGCGGCTTCGAGCACGGTCTCGATGCGCGAGCGAACACGGGAAGCGGTCTCAGTATGCGTGGACCAGATCGGTTGCAGCACCCGCATCACGTGCGCGACGTCGATCGTCTGGACGGGGAGGTCGCCGATGACGGGGCTGGCGTAGGCGGCAAGGCTGTTGCGCCACTGGTCGGCGTGCTTGCCTGTCTTCCAGTCCGCCTCGTGCGCGGTGATGTAGACGGCGGCCGCCTCGTCGAAGGTCACGGTCTTGGCGGCGGCGGCTCGGGCGGCGGCCACCTTCTCGCGGCGCGCCGTGATGGGGTCTTCACCGGCCTGCAGCTGGCGGCGGGCGGCCGCGGCGAGCTCGCGGGCTTGGGCAAGACCGACGGTGTGGAGGGCGCCGAGACCGAGATGGCGGCGGATCAAGCCGAAGCGGTACCGGAAGATCCAGGACCGGCTTCCGTCCTTGGCGACCTGGAGATACAGTCCGCCGCCGTCGGGGTACATGCCGCGGGCGGCCGCGCGACGGATGGCGGGGGTCGAGAGACGGTGGATGGCTCGGGTTCTCATGGTGGTTCTCCGGTGCCCGCCACCTACCTGGCGACGGCTCACGGGATGTATCGCTTTGCGGCGGAAAGCACAATGGGGGAAGGACGAAAATCGCTGCAGCACAAGGAGTTTGGCCACGATTTGCGACGGGATGCGACGAAGAACAACCTCAACCGGAAGGCTCCAGGGAGGGCCTCCCCATCCCTCCCCCGCAGGCGGGGAAGGGAGGCGCGTGCCGACCCACATCGCATTCATCGGGCGGCAGCACATCACGGTCGGATCTGGCCCGAACCCCGCACGCGGTATTTGAAGCTGCACAGCTGCTCGACCCCGACCGGCCCGCGGGCGTGCAGTCGCCCGGTGGCGATGCCGATCTCGGCCCCGAAGCCGAACTCGCCGCCATCGGCGAACTGCGTCGAGGCGTTGTGCAGCACGATCGCCGAGTCCACCTCGGCCAAGAATTTTTCCGCTGCCTGGCCGTCGGCAGTGACGATCGCATCGGTGTGATGCGAGCCGTAGCGCTCGATGTGCGCGATCGCCTCGTCGACGCCGTCGACGAGCTTCACGGCGATGATCGCGTCGAGATATTCGGTCGACCAATCCTCCTCGCTCGCGGCGTTCACGCGCGGGTCCACCATCTGCGCTGCGGTGTCGCCGCGAACCGCGCAGCCAGCGTCGAGCAGCACGGCTACGAGCGGCTCGAGCAATTGCGCGGTTCCGGCGCGGTCGACCAGCAAGGTCTCGGCCGCCCCGCACACCCCGGTGCGGCGCATTTTCGCATTGAGCACGATGTTCTTGGCCATCGCGAGGTCGGCGGCCTTGTCGACATAGACGTGGCACACGCCCTCGAGATGCGCGAACACCGGCACGCGGGCTTCCGCCTGGACCCGGCCGACCAGCCCCTTGCCGCCGCGCGGCACGATCACGTCGATCGTGCCGTCGAGCCCGGAGAGCATCAGGCCGACCGCGGCGCGATCGCGGGTGGGCACGAGCGCGATCGCGGCTTGCGGCAGGCCGGCCTGCTCGAGGCCGGCGGCGAGCGCCGCATGAATGGCGCGGCTCGAGCGGAACCCTTCCGAGCCGCCGCGCAGGATCACGGCATTGCCGGCCTTGAGGCACAACGCGCCGGCGTCGGCAGTCACGTTCGGGCGGCTCTCGTAGATCACCCCGACGACGCCGAGCGGCACCCGGACGCGCTCGATGCGCATGCCGTTCGGCCGGGTCCAGGCATCCGTCACGGTGCCGACCGGATCCGGCAATCGACGCACCAATGCGACGCCCGCCGCCATCGCCTCGATGCGCTTTTCATCGAGCGCGAGCCGATCGGCGAAGGCCTCGGTGGCGCCGGCAGCGCGCGCGTCGGCGAGATCCTCGGCATTGGCCGCAAGGATCGGCTTCGTGCGGGCGCGGATCGCATTCGCCATCGCGGCGAGCGCCGCATCCTTTTGCGCGGACGGCGCAAGCGCCAGCGTGCGCGCCGCGGTTTTCGCGCGTGCGCCGATCTCGCGCATCGCCTCGGCGATGTCGCGGCCTTCGATGGTTTTCAGCGGCGCCGTCATGGCGGTTGCATATCACGCGAGCAAAGTTGGGGCGAGGGCGGTCTGTCACCCGCAGCGTGTCATCGCCAGGCAAGGGCACCCGTCGCGCAAGCGCAACGGGGATCCCGTGTCCGGGCGACCCAGTAACCCGTTCAGGAGTTGCAGCGCGATACTTCAATGGCGGCGGATACTGGGTGGCCCGCATGCGCGGGCCATGACACCCATTGTTTGGCTCACTCCCGCCGCAGCACCAGATCGTCGCGATGGATCATCTCGGCGCGCCCGCCGAAGCCCAGGATCAGCACGATGTCGCCGGACGATTTGCCGAGAAGTTTCGCCGCGTCGCCGGCATCGTAGGCGGAAAGTCCGCGGCCGATCTCGTGGCCGTCGAGGTCGCGGATGACGACCGCGTCGCCGCGGGAAAACTCGCCCTCGACGCGCTTGACGCCGGCCGGCAGCAGGCTCTTGCCGGAGCGCAGCGCTGCAACCGCACCGGCGTCGATGAACAGAATGCCCCTGGGCTCGAGCGAGCCCGCGATCCATTTCTTGCGTGCGGTCACCGGATTGCCCGGCGCCAGGAACCAGGTGCAGGGTCCGCCCGCCGCGATCGCCTGCAGCGGATTGTCGACCGCGCCCGGCGCGATCACCATATGCGCCCCAGCCGCCGTCGCGATCTTGCCGGCCTCGATCTTGGTCTGCATGCCGCCGCGCGAGAGGTCGGAGCCGGCGACTCCCGCCATCGCCTCGATCTCGGGGGTGATTTTCGCGACCAGCGGAATGCGCTTGGCGTGCGGATTCCCCGCCGGCGGAGTGTCGTAGAGCCCGTCGACGTCGGAGAGCAGGATCAAGAGGTCGGCGCTCACCATGGTGGCGACCCGCGCGGCGAGCCGGTCGTTGTCGCCGTAGCGGATCTCGTTGGTCGCCACCGTGTCGTTCTCGTTGATGACCGGCACCGCGCGCCATTCGAGCAGCTTGTTCACGGTCGACCGCGCGTTGAGATAGCGTCTGCGCTCCTCGGTGTCGCCAAGCGTCAGCAGGATCTGGCCGGTGCTGATGGAATGCGCGCCGAGCATTTCTGACCAGGTGCGGGCGAGCGCGATTTGCCCAACCGCCGCCGCCGCCTGACTGTCCTCGAGCTTGAGCTGCGGCGGCAGCTTGAGCACGCTGCGGCCGAGCGCGATCGCGCCCGAGGAGACCACCAGAATATCGCGGCCCTTCCCGTGCAGCCCGGCGATGTCGGCCGCGAGCGAGGCGAGCCACGCCTGATTGAGCCGACCGGCGGCGGCGTCGACCAGCAGCGAGGAGCCGACTTTCACGATGATGCGGCGGAAATCGTCGATGGCTGGGGGTTTGCGCGACATGCCTTGTCCCGGTCCGGCAACCACCCGCCGGCGCCGAGGATTGTCTAGCATGTTCCGGAACAGCGGGGTTCTGCCGAAAAGGACCCTGTTTCGCGCGGAAGTCCACGAGCCAAGTGTCTGATTCCGATCGATAAAAGGCTTTCATTTTGCAAAAATACTTCTCATTCATTGTATTTTTTCGGTAAACAATGTTGGATTGAGGTTCGCAATGGGAGCTTCCCGGATTTCGCTTCGCTCCGCGAGGGTCGCGCCCATCGCCCGGGTCCGGATCGGCACCTCCGGCTGGCATTACGCCTCCTGGCGCGGGCCGTTCTTCCCCAACGAGCTCAGGGCCAAGGATCGCCTGCACTTCTATGCCGAGCATTTCTCGACGACCGAGCTCAACGGCGTGTTCTACCGCACGCCGACCGAGGCGGCGGTGCGCGGGTGGCGCGACGGCACGCCGGAGGATTTTCTGTTCGCCTGGAAGGCATCGAAATTCATCACGCATTGGAAGCGCCTGAGCGAGAAATCCTCGAACAGCATCGAGCTGATGGAGAGCCGGCTGAAAATTCTCGGCCGCAAGGCCGGCCCGGTGCTGTTCCAGCTGCCGCCGCGCATGACGGCCGACCGCGAGCGCATCGCGGCGTTCCTGAAAATGCTGCCGAAGCGGCGCCGCTGCGCCTTCGAGTTCCGCCACAAGAGCTGGTACGAGGCACCGATCTTCGATGTGCTGCGCGATCGCAACATCGCGCTGTGCCTGTCCGACCATCACGACGCGCCGGCGCCCTGGGAGCTGACGGCGAGCCACGTCTACATTCGCGGCCACGGGCCGGGCGGCCGGTACCGCGATCATTATTCGGACCGGACCTTGCGGGACTGGGCGCGCTTCATCGCGCGTTGCCGGCGGCAGGGCCGCGAGATCTTTTGTTACTTCGACAACGACCAGAAGAGCGCCGCCCCCGCCGATGCGCTGCGGCTGATGGGCATGGTAGGCAAGCCGGCAGAGTAGTCTTGCGAAGAGAGCAATGCGCGCGACTCCCTCCCCCGCTTGCGGGGGAGGGGTGGGGAGGGGGCAAATGGATTGCTAGATTAGGCGCGCACGCCCCCTCCCGACGCGCTTCGCGCGTCGACCTCCCCCGCGAGCGGGGGAGGTGATCGGAGCGAACCTCACGGCTGCCACGCCGCCGCGCGCGCCGGGCGATCGAGCGCGGCCGCGCGCGCGGTTTCGATGCCTCGCATGAGCGCGCGCAGCACGTCCTCGACGCCCGCGCCCGTCACCGCGGAGATCACGAACGGCGCGGTCTGTTTTTCCGCATGCGTGCCGCGCATCGCGTGCTTGAGCCGCGCGACCTGCTCGTGCACCGCATCCGGCGCGAGCGCGTCGGCCTTGGTGAGCGCGACGAGTTCCGGCTTTTGCGAGAGCCCGTGGCCATAGGCGTCGAGCTCGTGGCGGACGGTGCGGTAGGCGGCGCCGGCATCCTCGCCCGTGCCGTCGACGAGGTGGAGCAGCACGCGGCAGCGCTCGATGTGGCCGAGGAAGCGGTCGCCGAGGCCCGAGCCCTCGTGCGCGCCCTCGATCAGGCCCGGAATGTCGGCGAGCACGAATTCGCGCCCGTCGATCCGCGCCACGCCGAGCTGCGGATGCAAGGTCGTGAACGGATAATCGGCGATCTTGGGCTTGGCGGCGCTGACCGCGGCCAAAAACGTCGACTTTCCCGCATTGGGCAGGCCGACGATCCCAGCGTCGGCGATGAGCTTGAGCCGCAAGAAGATCGTGCGCTCCTCGCCGGGCTGGCCGGGATTGGCGTGCCGCGGCGCGCGGTTGGTCGAGGATTTGAAATGCGCGTTGCCGAAGCCGCCGTTGCCGCCGCGGGCGAGCACCGCGCGCTCGCCGACCTCGACCAGATCCGCCAGCAGCGTCTCGCCGTCCTCATCGAAGATCTGGGTGCCGGCCGGGATCTTGAGCACGACGTCGGCGCCGTTGGCGCCCGCGCGCTCCTGGCCCATGCCGTTTTGTCCGCGCCCCGCCTTGAAATGCTGGCGGTAGCGATAGTCGATCAGCGTGTTGAGGCCGGACACTGCCTCCGCCACCACATCGCCGCCGCGGCCGCCGTTGCCGCCGTTGGGGCCGCCGAACTCGATGAATTTCTCGCGCCGGAACGCGACGCAGCCGTTGCCGCCGTCGCCGGAGCGGATCTGGATCTTCGCCTGGTCGAGAAATTTCATGGTGGGAATATAAGGGACCGCGCGGCGCCCCAAAGTGCGAGCGCGCGTTATTTGCCTGAGCCTCGCCGCGCGCTTCACCTCTCCCCGCCGGGGAGGCCACCCCACCCCGCCGCCTTCGCGGCGACCCTCCCCTTCGGGGAGGGATACTCACGCCACCCGCCGCGAGGCACCCCAGCTCTTGAGCGAGGCCCAGATCGAGCGCTCCAGCCGGAAGCGGTCGATCGGTGCCGAGCTTTTCAGCGCACGGATGCGGTAGAGCCCGACGCCGGTCCACTGGAAGCCGCATTTCTCCAGCACCCGGCGCGAGGCCGGATTGGTGACCCGGGCGCCGGCCTGCAGCGTCTCCAATCCGAGGTCCGTGAACGCGTGGTCGATCAGCGCGCGCACCGCCTCGGTGGCAAAGCCGCGGCCCCAGTAGGGCACGCCGAGCCAGCAGCCGAGTTCCGGCATCAAGCCCGCAGTACCCGGGCCGTCGCGCAGCTCGAGCCCGCACGCCCCAATGAGGGTGCCGTCGGCGAGCGCGACCGCGAACGTCGTCTCCTGGTCCGACCGATTGGCCGCAGCCAGGAAGGCGTTGGCATCGGTGAGCGCATAGGGATGCGGAATGCGCGCCGTGTTCTCGGCGATGCGACGCTCGTTCGCGAGCATCGCGATCCTCTCCGCGTCCTCGAGACGCGGCGCGCGCAGCACGAGCCGCTCCGTCTCGAGGACGGGAATACTCGCCTCCCGCAGGCTCTCCGCGGCAATCGGTTCCAGCAGCGTCATGGCACGGGCTCCTTTGCTCCAAAAGCGAAGAGGGGAGCCGGCATCCCGTCTCCCCTCTTGGAACCCGATCGGGTCCGCCGGTTCGATGGATGCCGGCGGACGCACATAATTCCGCCGTTTTACTCCGCCGCAGCCTCCGTCATCGGGATCACGGATACATAGGTGCGGCCCTTGGTTTTGGTCTTGAACTCGACTCGTCCGTTGGTCAGTGCGAACAGCGTGTGATCCTTGCCTACGCCCACGTTTTGCCCGGGATGCCATTTGGTGCCGCGCTGGCGCGCAAGGATATTGCCGGCGAGCACCGCTTGGCCGCCGAACAATTTCACGCCGAGGCGTCGGCCCGCCGAGTCGCGACCGTTGCGCGAGGAACCGCCTGCTTTCTTGTGAGCCATGGGTTCGCTGCTTTCGTTAGCTCGGTCTTCTAACCCGATTCCATGACGGAATCATAATCACTTCTTTTTACCTTTGCGGGTGTCGGCGGCCGGCTTTTTCGCCGCGGGCTTTTTCGCGGGGGCAGCCGCTTTCTCCGCCTTGGGCTTGGCTGGCTTTTTCGCCGGCTTCGCCGCCTTGGGCTTGGCGGGTTTGGCCTGCGCCTTCTCGGCTTTCGGTTCTGCCTTGGCCTCGGGCGCGGGCTGGGTTTCGGCCTTCTTGGCCGGCGCTTTCGGCTTTGCCTCCGGCTGCGGCGCCGGCTGGGCGGGCGTCACCGCGGCCGGCTCGGCCCGCGCGGGCTGCGGTGCGGCTTCGACCCGCGGCGCGGCTTCGGCCTTCGGCCTGGGCTTTCTGCCCTCGGTGAGGATCTCGGTAATGCGGATCACCGAGAACTCCTGGCGATGGCCGCGCTTGCGGCGCGAATTCTTGCGCCGGCGCTTCTTGAACGCGATGACCTTTTCGCCGCGGCCCTGCTCGACGACCTCGCCGGCTACGGTGGCGCCGGACACATGGGGGCTGCCGATCAAAATGCTCTCGCCGCCGACGAGGAGCACTTCGGCGAACTGGACCGCGTCGCCCGGCTGGCCCGAAATCTTGTCGACCGTGACCAGGTCCTCCTCGGCGACCCGATATTGCTTCCCGCCGGTCCTGATGATTGCAAACATGGCTATGTCCCGCGCTGTTGCCGCGGCGCTCGGATCGCCGATCGGATCAAGTCTTTTGCCCGGCCGCCCGCGCGGCTTTCCGCGCAAAACGAACGGCGCGGAAAACCTCCGCGCCGGGCCGCGGCACTATAGAAATCAGGGCCTTGCTGTCAAGGCGCGCTGTTCGAGGTGTCGATAGCACACGTGTTGTCCGGGCGGTCGCTCCGATCACCTCCCCCTTAAGGGCCCCAAGGGGGAGGAAGCAGAATGTGGCCGCTCCGAGCCAACGCGATAGCGTCCCCATGGACGATCCCTGACGGAGCGTCGTAAGGATTGGACGCGCCCACCGAGACGCTATTCTGCGGACGTGCGCCGACGACCGAAACCAGGTGCCGTCGTGACGGATGCGTTGCTGCAGATCGAAGGACTGTCCAAACGCTTCCAAGGCATCGTTGCCTCGGATGGCGTCTCGCTCGAGGTATGCCAAGGCGAGCTCCACGCCCTGATCGGTCCCAACGGCGCCGGCAAGACCACCCTGATCAGTCAGCTCACGGGCGAGGTGACGCCGGACTCCGGCTCGATCCGTTTTGCCGATCGAGACATCACCGCGTTGCCGACGTATCGGCGCAGCGCCCTTGGGCTGGCCCGCACGTTTCAGATCACTTCGCTGTTTCTCGATTTCACCGCGCTCGACAATGTCGCGCTCGCGGTCCAGGCGCACGCCGGGCATTCGTTCCGTTTCTGGCGGGACGCGCGTCGGGATCCGGCCTTGCGCAAGCCGGCGCGTGCCGCGCTCGAGCGCGTCGGGCTTGCGCCGCGCGCCGACACGATCGCCTCCGAGCTCAGCCACGGCGAGCACCGCCAGCTCGAGATCGCGATGGCGCTGGTGGTCGAGCCGCGCGTGCTGCTGCTGGACGAGCCGCTGGCCGGCATGGGAGCCGAGGAATCCGGCCGCATGATCAAGACCCTGCTCGAGCTCAAAGGCCTGGTCACCATTCTGCTGGTCGAGCACGACATGGAGGCGGTGTTCGCGCTCGCCGACCGCATTACGGTCCTGGTCAACGGCCGCGTCATCGCCTCCGGCCCGCCCCAGGCGATTCGGTCGAACGCCGAGGTGCGCAGCTCCTATCTGGGGGATTGAGTAGTCCGCTATGGCGCAAGGGGCGCCGGCTGCCGAGGTTTCCGGAGCACGAATCGTTGAATCTTTCCCGTCGCGGTCTTCGGCAGCTCGGAAACGAAGTGGATCCAATGCGGGTACTTGTAGGGAGCAAGCGTCTTCTTGCATAGCTGCAGCAACTCGTCGGCGAGCACGTCGGAACCTCGCTCCTCCTGTTTCAAGACGACGAATGCTTCGGGCTTGACGAGGTCGTCCGCATCGGTCCGGCCGACGACCGCCGCCTCCATCACCGCCGGGTGCTCGACCAGCTTGGATTCGATCTCGAACGGCGAGCACCAGATGCCGCCGACTTTGAGCATATCGTCGCTGCGGCCGCAGTAATAGAAATAGCCCTGCGGGTCGCGCCGATAGGTATCGCCGGTATCGAGCCAGCCCTCCCGCATGGTTCGCGAGGTCCGTTCTGGATCGTTCCAGTAGCAGCGCGCGGCCGAGGCGCCGGCAATGAACAACCGCCCGCTCTCGCCGTCCGCGACCTCCGCGCCATGGTCGTCGACGATACGGGCGCGATAGCCCGGCACCGGCCGCCCGCTCGCCCCGGGTTTGATGTCGTCGGGCGTATTGGAAATGAAGATGTGCAGCGCTTCGGTCGAGCCGATCCCGTCCAGGATCCACAGTCCGGTCTTTTCGTGCCAGCGCCGGAGAATCTCCGCGGGCAGCGCCTCGCCGGCCGAAACGCAAAGTCGGATCGAGGAAAGATCCGGTCGATCCTTGTCGATCGCCTGCAGATGGGCGGCATAGAGGGTCGGAACTCCGAAATAGACGGTCGGCCGAAAGCGTTCGATGATCGGAAAGCTGGTCGCTGGACCGGGCCGATGCTCGTTGAGCACCGCGGTCGCGCCCACCCAGAGCGGCATCGTCATATTGTTCCCGAGCCCATAGGCGAAGAACAGCTTGGCCTCGGAATAGCAGATATCCTGCGAGCCCAATCCGAAAATGTCCACGCCCACGAGCTGGCTGGTCACGACCATGTCGCGATGACGATGAACCGCGGCCTTGGGTCGGCCGGTCGATCCGGAAGAGTAAAGCCAAAAACAATCATCTTCGGGCGCCGCCGGGACAGCAGCGAAATCGGCCGGCGACTCCCCCGACAAGGTCCGAAGCGACGGCCCCGGCCCTTCGGTTCGAAGCACGAAGCGAGGCGGATGGGCGGCTGCGGCGACTGCGGGCTCGACCTCCTCGGCATATTCCGGCGAATAGAACAGCGCGGCCGCGGCCGAATCGTCGATCATGAAGCTGTAGCTCGTCCGGCGGAGCAGGCGGATCGCGACTTTGGGCCCGCGTCCTTCGACGACGTGGCGATCGATGAAGGCAACGGCGACATTGAACGAGGACGGGAAGCGCAGCCGCGTCGGCCGTTGCGCCGCGTCGATTTCGACAATGTTGCTGTGCATGGCCACGTCTCCCGGCCCGGCGCAAAGCGCGCAATTCTCGGTACCAGGACCGCGTTGTCCATCCTTGACCTAGGTCAATTCGCTCAGGCTTTTTCGCAGCCATCGAGGCCGGTCCGGGGCCCTCCAAATCGATTTGATCTGGATCATGGTCGTCGGGGCCGAAACCGGGTGCTGTGGGGCGCCGCATCGGCCGCAGCAGAATTCGATGGGGTTGCAATGCAATCGGCAAGTCCGCAATCCGGAAAACGGCTATTGAGGCTCAAGCTCAATGGGCGCCGCCGCGAAGACGCGGTTGCGCAGAATCAGTTGTTGGCCGACTACCTTCGCGAGGTGGTCGGGCTCACCGGGGTAAAGACCGGTTGCGACGGCGGGGAATGCGGCGCCTGCGCGGTCCTCATCGACGGCAACGTGGTTCTCTCCTGCCTCACGCTTGTGGCGCGTTGCGAAGGTAAATCGATCGAGACGATCGAGGGACTTGCCGCGCAAGGCCGGCTGCATCCGCTGCAGCGCGCCTTCCACGAGAAGCTCGGCACGCAATGCGGCTATTGCACGCCCGGCATGATCCTCGCCGCCGAGGCGCTGCTCCGCCGCAATCCGCATCCCGACGACGAGCAGATCCGTGCGGCGCTCGCCGGCAACCTGTGCCGCTGCACAGGCTACGTCAAAATCCTCGAGTCGGTGCGCGCCGCCGCCGGCATGGCCGCGTCATGACCGCGCCGGTCGATGTCGGCGGTGCCGAACGGCGCAAAATTCCGCTGATCGACGGCATCGAGAAGGTGACGGGACGCGCCCGCTACGCCGCCGATCTCGATCATGCCGACGCGCTTGTCGGCCGCATCCTGCGCAGCCCCGTTAGCCATGCCGAGATCGTCCGCGTCGACGTCGCCAAGGCCCGCGCGCTCGAAGGCGTGGTGGCGATCGTCACCGGCGAGGATTGCGCGCTGACCTACGGGGTGCTGCCGGTCGCCATGAACGAATACCCGCTGGCGCGCGGCCGCGTGCGCTACCGCGGCGAGCCGATCGCCGCCGTTGCCGCCGTCGACGCGGCGACCGCCGAGCGCGCGCTCGAGCTGATCGAGCTGGAGCTACGCGAGCTTCCCGCCTATTTCAGCTCCGAGGCGGCGCGGGCCCAGGACGCGATGTTGCTGCACGACAACAAGCCCGGCAACCTCGAGCGCGAAGTGCATCATACGTTCGGCGACGTCGGCGAGGGCTTTGCCGCGGCCAATCTCGTGCGCGAGGCGAGCTTTTGCTGCGCGGAGGTCAATCACGCGCAGATCGAGCCGCATGCGATGCTGGCCGAGTACGACCCGCTGAGCGGCCGGCTGACCGTCCATTCCGTGTCCCAGGTCGGCTACTACCTGCATTTGATGCTCGCGCGCTGTCTCGACATGGACGCCTCGCGCATCCACGTGATCAAGCCGTTCATCGGCGGCGGCTTCGGGGCGCGCGTCGAAGTGCTCAATTTCGAGCTCGCCAACGCGCTGCTCGCCCGCGCCGCCGGCGGCAGGGTGCTGATGCGGCTCTCCCGCGAGGAGAATTTCCTCACCCACCGCGCCCGCCCGCACACCGATATTCGCCTGAAGCTCGGAATGCGACGGGATGGTCGCATCACCGCGTGCGAGTGCGAGGTGACGCAGCGCGGCGGCGCCTACGCGGGCTACGGCATCGTGACGATCCTCTACGCCGGCGCGCTGCTGCACGGCCTCTACGATATCCCGGCGGTGAAATACGACGGCTATCGGGTCTATACCAATCTGCCGCCTTGCGGCGCGATGCGCGGGCACGGCGCGGTCGACAGCCGCTACGCGTTCGAATGCCTGGTCGATCGCATGGCGCGCGAGCTTACTCTCGATCCCTTCGCGGTGCGCCGCGCGAACATGCTCCGCGCCCCCACCCGCACGCTCAACGACCTGACGGTGAACAGCTGCGGGCTCGCCGAATGCCTGGATCGGGTGGAGCAGGCAAGCCAGTGGCGCGAGCGCATCGGCAGGTTGCCGCGCGGCAAGGGCCTGGGGCTTGCCTGCTCGCATTACGTCAGCGGCGCGGCAAAGCCGATCCATTGGACCGGCGAGCCGCACGCGGTCGTCAACCTTCGGCTCGACTTTGATGGCGCGGTGACGGCGCTCACCGGCGCCGCGGACATCGGCCAGGGTTCCTCGACCATGGTGGCGATCGCCGTCGCCGAGACGCTCGGCGTGCCGCTCGACCGCGTTCGCGTGGTTGCGGCGGACAGCGCGATCACGCCCAAGGACAACGGCGCCTATTCGTCGCGCATCACCTTCATGGTCGGGAACGCGGCGATCGACGCCGCGAAGCACCTGAAGAGGAAGCTCGTCGAGGCCGCGGCCAAGAAACTCGAAGCCCGCCCCGAGGACATCCAATGCGCCGGCGCGACGTTCTTCGTCGGCAGCGGCGAGCAGTCGCGGCTTCCATTCGCCGAGGTGGTCGGGGCGGTGCTCGCCAACGAGGGGCCAGTGACCGTGAAAGGCTCGTTCACCTGCCCGCCGGACGCGCAAGGCGGCAAGCATCGCGGCGGCGCGGTCGGTTCCACGATGGGGTTCAGCTACGCCGCGCAGGTCGTCGAGGTGAGCGTCGACGAGGAGCTCGGCAAGATCAAGGTCGAGAAGGTGTGGGCGGCGCTCGACTGCGGCTGCGCCATCAATCCGCTCGCGGTCGAAGGCCAGATCCAGGGCTCGGTATGGATGGGCATGGGCCAGGCGCTGAGCGAGGAGACGCGCTATGCCGAGGGCCTGCCGCTGCACGCGAGCCTGCTCGAGTACCGGGTGCCGACGATAGCGGAATCGCCGCCGATCGAGACGCACATCGTGGAAAGCCACGACCCGTTCGGCCCGTTCGGCGCCAAGGAGGCGAGCGAAGGCGCGCTCGCCGGCTTTGCGCCGGCGCTCACCAACGCGGTTGCCAATGCCATCGGACTCGATCTCGGCGAGCTGCCGCTCACGCCGGATCGCGTCATGGAAGCGCTGGTCGAGCGTCGGCGCAAGGCGCGGCGTAGCGCATCGCGCGCGGCGGCATCATGACCGAGCTGCTTCCCGAGTTTCGCCTGGCCCAGCCGCACGACGTCGCGGCGGCGATCGCCGCACGCCGCGAGCACCGGACCAGCCGGTATCTGGCCGGCGGCAGCGATCTCGTCGTCAACATCCGTCACGGGATTGAAACTCCCGCCGTGCTGATCGACTTGATGGGGATCGAAGAGCTTTCGCAGTGGACATGGAGCCGCGAGGGCGCGCGCATCGGCGCCTGCGTGACGGTGTCGGAGCTCGCCGCTCAACCGGAACTCCGCCAGCGTTATCGGGCATTGGCCGAGGCTGCCGAGGCGATCGCCGGTCCGGCGCATCGAACGGCCGCGACGGTCGGCGGCAATCTTTGCCTCGACACGCGCTGCATCTATTACAACCAGAGCCAGTGGTGGCGGCGTGCCAACGCTTTTTGCCTCAAGCATCGGGGCGAGATCTGTCACGTCGCGCCGCAGGGAAAACGCTGTCATGCGGCGTTTTGCGGGGATCTGGCACCGGCGCTCATCGCGCTCGGGGGAGAAGTGGAGATCGCGGGACCGGGCGGCCGGCGGCGCATCGGGCTCGGCGAGCTCTACGTCGAGGACGGCAAGGCGCATCTCACGCTCGCCGTCGACGAGCTGGTCGTGGCCGTGCAT
>WNGE01005399.1_pt1 | contig 27048 bp, 22 predicted proteins | sample 5400651 | NCBI WGS metagenome assembly WNGE01 (sample SAMN13153370, study PRJNA577476) | soil metagenome | isolation source: 60 cm soil or saprolite under grassland replicate 2 | place: USA:California | collected 2016-06-15 | reverse complement strand
TTGGCCACGAGTTCGCGTCGGCTGCGCACGGCGACCTTGGCGAAGATGGATTTGAGGTGGTCCTGGACGGTGTGCCGGGAGATGAACAACATGCCTGTCAGCCTTGTCGTGTCGAGTCCGGACATGAGGAGCGCAACGACTTCGCGTTCACGGGGAGACAGCTCATAGGCCGCGCAGATGAGGTCGAGGAGGTCTGCCGGGGCGGCCGGCCGAATGCTCACAGCGATGCTGCCGGCGTCGGCGCCTACCAGCGGCGCGCTCTCGATGACGGCCCAGTGGCCGTTCAGCGTTCGCGCGCGCACGCGGTCGCCGGGGTGGGCCGCAATCCCTCGTCGGAGGGCGAGCAGGCGGCCGGCGACGCCGTAGACGATCGCCTCGGCGCCTGGCTGGCCTAGGGGAACCAACGCGTCGAGCCACGCGCGCGCGGCGGGGGTCCAGCTCCGGATCTCCAGGTCCTCATTGAGGATGAGCACGCCTGCGCCCGCCGGTCCAGGTCCCTGGGGCGCGGCAGGGTGCCGCATAGCACGCCGGCGCAATGCGGTGGCGAGCAGCGGCGCCAGTTGCTCGAGCATTTCAACGTCCTCAGGCTCGAAGGTCGGGTCGCCGCGATCACGCAACGCGTCGATAAAGCCCCACATGCCGACGTCGTCAGCCAGTGCGACGCGCAGCTCGTCACCAATGCCGAACGGGCGCATCGCCTCGTCCCACCGTACGCTGCGAGCGAGGTCGCCGCCGGTCGCCCCACTGAGGGTGCTGCCCAGGTGCCGGCTCTGCGCCAGCACCGGCATGGCATTGAAGTGGTCACAGGTCTGCTCGAGCAGGATCATGCGCGGCAGAGCCTGCCAATTGTCGAGCTCGCCGATGCCAGTCAGGTGGAGGGCCGCGGCCGGGTCGGCCAGCGGCCAGCACCAGCGGTCAAAGCCGATCGTGCGCCGCAGCACGTCGATCACCTCGAGGCGCAGTTCCATCGAGGAGACGCTGGAAGCGGCCAGTGCCTGCACTCGCTCTCGGCAACGAGCCCGCTCCCGCTCCGTCGTCACGCTGGCGAGGGTACGCCGAAGTCTTCGCCCCGAAAACCCCAACTAGTTGGGATTGTTCGCTGGCACAAGCGCGCGCAGGATCTCGGGCATCGACTCCTGCCACCAAGAGGTGCACATGATGACAACCCAACAGCCCGACGCCGTGGCCGCTCCGCCATCGTCACCCGAACCGCTGATCCAGATGATCCAGGGCCTACAGGTAACGGCGATCCTGCAAGCAGCCGTGCAGCTTGGCGTGTTCGACCGGATCGCCGAAGGGACCAACACGGTCGCCTCGATTGCGTCGTCCGTTGAGGCGGACGAGCGCGGTACTCGCATCCTGCTGGACGCCCTCGCGGCGTTGGCGCTGCTCGATACCCGAGACGGCGCCTACACGCTCGCCCCACTCGCCGACGCCTTTCTGGTCTCGAGCCGCTCCAGCTACCTCGGCGGGATGCTTGACCTCCTGGCAGGGAGCCCGGCCTGGGCCAGCTACGCGCGCCTGGCAGACGCGGTTCGCGCTGGAGGGACCATCCTCGAGGAGCACACCGATACACCCGGCTTCAAATATTGGGAGACGTTCGCACTGTCGAGCCCGGTCATCGCGGTGCCGGCCGCTCGCGTCTTGGCGGAGGTCCTCCAGCCATGGGCGGCCACGCACGAGCACCTCGAGGTCCTCGACATCGCCTGCGGGAGCGGACTGTACTCGCTCACGCTTGCGGCGCAGCACCCCGGCACCCGCACCACACTGCTGGACTGGGCCAACGTGCTCGAGCAGGCGCGCCGCAACGTGGTGGCGATGGGGCTGGTCAACCGGACGAGCTACCTCCCAGGCGACGTGTTCGAGGTCCCGCTCGGCGGACCGTACGACCTGATTATCGCGAGCCACATCTGCCACCAGTTTTCGAAGGAGCGCTGTATGGAGTTGCTGCGCCGTTTCTTCGACGCCCTGCAGCCCGGTGGACGCGTGGCAATCAACGATTTCATGCCGGCAAGCTCACGGCCGGCGGATGAGCCGTTCGCGGTCTTGTTTTCGATCATCTCGCTCGCCTGGAGCCGCGAGGGCGAGGCTTATCCGCTCGAGTCGTACCGGCGCATGGTTGCCGAGGCCGGGTTCGTTGGCGTCGAGGTCCATCCGAGTGCGGGTGTGCCGAGCACGTTCCTGATCGCCGACCGACCTGGCGACAGGGCCAACGGACACCAGCCATGACCGCCAACGCTCGGCCTCCGGTGGAAGACAGCCGGCCTCCTCGCCAGGTGCTTCGCTTCGTCAATCCGGTGATCAGGACGCTCCTCCGCTCCCCATTGCACCGGCCGCTCAGTGAGCAGCTCATGCTCTTGTCCGTCAGCGGCCGGAGGACTGGCCGCACTATTACCGTCCCGGTCGGACGCCACGAGTCCAATGGGATGCTGCTGGTTTCCGTAAGTGGCGGCTGGCGCTACAACCTGCGTGGGGGTGCCCCGGTCCGTGTCACCCTCGACGGCAGTGAGCTCGAGGGGTACGCCGACATCGAAGAAGACCCTGACCAGGTGGCACAGACCTTCAAGATGCTGCTGGACCGTCTCGGCCCCCGCGGCCCCAGTCTGCTCGGACTGAAGGTCAACGTCCAGCGCTCACCGACCGTAGAAGAGGTGCAGCCGGCAGTCGCTCAGCGCTGGATCGCGCGCGTTCGTCTGACCGACGAAGCCGCGCAAGGCACGGCCTCCTGAGCCGGCCGGACAGTCTGACACAGGAGAGGTTTCGAGTCATGTCAGCTCATTCGCAAGCACGCTTCAGCTTCACGGTGGTCCACAAACATCTCATCCTGACCTCGATCGGCGCACTCGGCTTGATCGCCGGGGCCACGTCCGCCATCGCGCAGCCCACTTCGCCGCCGGCCGGCCCTCCGTCCATCACGGTCACCGAGCCGCCCGAGTTCGCCGCCGTCCGAGCGAAGTTCGAAACTCTAACCACGCCGGACCTGGCAGAGGCCGGGTATCAGATCGAGCCGGTGTGCATCACCGCCGCCATGGCCGGCGCGCCGCCACAGCTCGGCAGCATGGGTTACCACGCCGCGCATCCGACGCTGCACAAGGTGCAGTTCGGGAGCGGCCGGCCCGACCCGGAGCAACCGCCGATCGTACTGGTGGACGCCAACCAACGGGTAGTCGGCTTGGAGTGGGAGTCAAATCAGCACGCGCCGGCGCCGGTTCTGTTCGGACAAACTCTCGTGGTCCAGCCGGGTCATCCCGGCCTGGAGGAGCCCCACTACATGCTCCACGCCTACTTCCGCCCCAGCAGTCAAGTACTGTTCTCGGTATTTCTGGACAAGCAATCCGCCGCCACGCAGGCACTGTTCAGTGGCGTCTGGGGCGCCGCGGCCGCTGAGCGCTGGGCGCTCGAGCACAACATCGAGCTGACACGAGCAGGGCAGTAGCACCACTGCTCGATGGTGTTGAGTCGCCATTTGAACTGCGGCTAACACAGACATCGGCTAACCCGAGATGTCGTCAATCCGCCCGATCTTCGTCCCGCACGTCGGTGATGAACATATGGCCCGGCGCGTGGGTGATCATGAGTGGCAGGCGCGCGGCCTCAGCCGCTGCTTGTGGGGTAACGCCGCACGCCCAGAACACGGGCGTCTCGCCCGGGCGAACCGGCAGCGGGTCCCCGTAGTCGGGGCGCTCGAAATCCGTGATGCCCAATGCAGCTGGGTTACCAACATGCACCGGCGCACCGTGGGCCGCTGGGAAGCGCGTGGTGATCCGCACAACCTCGAGCACCAGCGACTCTGGAATGGGCCGCATTGAGACTACGAGCGGACCATGGAACGGCCCGGCAGGTTCACAGCGCCAGTTGGTGCGATACATCGCCACGTTGCAGCCAAGCTCGATATGTCGCAGCGGCACACCCACGGCCGCCAACGCCGACTCGAATGTGAAGCTGCATCCGAGCAGGAATGAAACGAGATCGGGCTGCCACAGCTCGTTCACGCTCGCCAGCTCTTCCACGAGGCGGCCATCGCGGTACACGCGATAGCGCGGCAGGTCCATACGCAGGTCGGCGCCAGGCGCCACGTGTCGTGGGTCGAACGACCCCGGCTCGGTAAGCTCGAGTAACGGGCACGGGCGCGGGTTGCGGGCGCAGAAGGTTCGAAAATCCTCTGCGAACCGCGAAGCCAGGATGACCAGGTTCGCCTGGACGAAGCCGGCGGCGACGCCCGCCGTCGGACGGCGCCACTGGCCGCTGCGTATCAGCCCTCGCGCTTCGGCACCAGTGACACAAGCCAGGTCCGACAAATCCGCAGCGCTCACCATGGCCGCTGTTGGGGCAGCGTAGCATCTCCGCAAGTCCGTGAAGCGGCAGTAGAATTGGTCAGCCTTGCCGAAGGTAAGGAGAAAGCCATGCCAAGGGGCGTTGGATTCCCTCTGTTAGGCGCCGCTCTGCTGACTGTTGGCCTGCTGGCCAGTGCGTGTATCCCCGGCCAACCGGGCGCGGGAGGTCAGAAACCGGCCGAGCTGAAGGTCGCGATGGTCGACTTCATGTCCGGTGGCGCAGCCAAGTTCGGGACGGCTGCGCTCAACGCGGGCTCTCTGGTGTTCGATCAGCTCAATGCTGAGGGCGGGATCGGCGGCGTCAAGGTCAACTACCAGAAGGTGAACGAGGATGGTCCGGTCGACCAGGTGGTCACCAATTACCGCCGGCTGGTGACCGACGAAAGGGTCGACGCCGTAATTGGCTACACCTCGAGTGCCAACTGTCTGGCAGTTGCTCCTGTCGCCGACGAGTTGAAGCGGCTCACGATCATCCACATCTGTGGCACCTATCACCTCTTCGAGGACACGCCACGCAAGTATGTGGTGCGGGCCTCATCTCACGGCGTGTCGGACAGTGTGGCTTCGGCGCTGTACGCCCTCGTGCTCAAGCCCGACCTCAAAACGGTCGCCGCGATCAACGACGACTATGCCTGGGGTCGCGACTCCTGGGAACTGTTCAGTCACGCGCTGAAGAAGCTCAAGCCGGACGTCCAGATCCTCGAGGATGCTGTCCTGTGGCCGAAGGCGTTCATCGGCGAGTACTCGGCTGAACTGACGAAGCTCGAGGCTGCCCACCCGGATATCATCCACACCAGCTTGTGGGGCGGCCACATGGACAGCTTTATCAAGCAGGCGCAAACGCGCGGGCTGTTCCAGAAGAGCCAGGTCCTCATGACCACGGGCGAGACCGCCTTGTTGACCCTGAGCAAGGACGTACCGCAGGGCATCGCTCTCACGGGGCGCGGCCAGTACATGTACGTACCCGATCCCGAGCAGAATCCGCAGAATAAGAAGTTCCTGGCGGATTACCAGGCAAAGTACAACGAGATCCCGGTCTATCCCGCGTACCGCATGGCCCAGGCGGTGTATGGCTACAAAAACGCCGTTGAGAAAGCCATGCAGACAAAGAACGGCGCCTGGCCAAGTCAGGAAGAGATCGTCGCCGCCTTCAAGGATCTCGGGTTCGAGACGCCCTCCGGGTCGATAAAGATCACCTCCGCCCAGGACGGCAACCAGCAGGCGGTCTACGGCTTGAGCTCCGGGCGGCCGGATCCGAAGTTTGGGTTCCCGTTGTTGGAGAAGGTGCAGACGTGGCCAGCCGCGGCCGTCAACCCGCCGCCGGGCAAGAAGACCCTCGACTGGATCGACCAGGAATTTAAGAAGCCGTGACTTCACCGCCCGCGCGGCACGCTGCACTACACGGTTAGAGCGGATAGCCGCGGGCCGTGGACGAAGTCATCATCGTCGTCCTCAACGGAGTCCTCTTCGCGTCATACCTGTTCCTGGTTTCCGCAGGGCTGACGTTCATCTACGGCGTCATGCGCATCCTGAATGTCGCGCACGGCAGCCTGTACGGCCTCGGCGCCTACACAGGCGCGTGGCTCATCCTGCGCCTGTGGCCTGGTGGTCAGGGAGTGTTGCCGCCGGGCTGGAGCTATCTCGTTCTGCTAGTAGCCGGTGTCCTGGTGGGCATCACAGCAGGTCCCCTGCTAGAGCGAGCGTTCATTCGCCGTGTCGCCGATCGCGGCGAAGTCATCTCGTTGATCCTGACCTTTGCTCTATTTCTCATCCTCGAAGACGTCATGAAGCTGGTCTGGGGCGTTGACCCGTATCTGGCCGACATGCCGTACTCCATGCTCGGCGCGACAAACCTGGCGGGTGTCAGCTATCCCGTCTACCAGCTGCTGCTGCCTTTCATAGCGATGCTGGCGGCCCTGTGGATGTGGTTCATCGTCAATGGGACCCGCTTCGGCAAGCTCGTCATCGCGGTCATTGCCGACCGCGAGGTCAGCGCCGCGCTCGGAGTGAACGTCCCGAGGATCTACACCTTTGCATTCACGCTGGGCGCCATGCTGGCAGCGATCGGTGGCGCATTCATCGCCCCGATGAGCTCGGTCGTGCCTGGCGTCTCAGTCGAGGTCATCATCCTGGCGTTCGCGGTAACAACAATTGGCGGGCTGGGCAGTGTGCCAGGCGCAGCCATCGGCGCCATCCTCGTGGGACTCCTGCGGGCCGTGGCAGTGCAGCGGTTTCCAGAATTCGACCTGTTCGTGGTGTACGCGTTGATGGCGTCGATCCTGCTCATCAAACCACGCGGGCTCTTCGGCGGAGTCGAAGTCCGACGCATATGACCATGTTCCGCGGCCGGACACCGATCCTCGCGGCCCTGGTGCTGCTGGTGTTGCTCGCGCCCTTGCTGCCCAGTTGGTTGCTGTTCTTGCTAACTGTGGCCTTCGCCAAGGGGCTGGTGGTGCTCGGAGTCGTTCTGTTGTTGCGGGGCGACCTGGTGTCGTTCGGACACGGAGTGTTCTATGCCGGTGGCGCCTACGCTATTGGCATAGCCCTCAAGAACGGATTCCCGGTCCGCGAGGCGGTGGTGCTGGTCCTGATCGGGGTCGTCTCTACAGTGCTGCTCGCGCTAATCCTCGGGCTGTTCGTCGCGCGTTATCGCGGCATCTTTTTCGGCATGATCAGCACGGCATTCACCATGATTCTTTACTCGCTGCTGGTGAAGCTGCGGTGGCTGTCCGGTGGCACCGACGGCATCCCCGTGCGCGCGACGACATTTGTCGGATTGGAGACCTCCGCTGACACGGTCCGTCTCATTCAGTACTACTTCGTGCTCGTTCTGGCCGCGGCGGCGGTTTATGCCACGTTTCGCGTGGCCGCATCGCCACTCGGGTATGTCATGCGGGCAATCGCGGATAACGAGATTCGCGTCGAATATATGGGCGCCTCGGTCCGCAGAGCCATTTATCGCACATACGTGCTCTCAGGCGCACTCGCCGGACTCGGCGGCTCACTGACCGCCGTCACCATCGGTCACATTTCGCCGGACATGTCCTACTGGACGATCTCCGGCGAGTTCGTATTCGTGGCCCTGTTCGGCGGCGTCGGGAGCGTGTTTGCACCGATGGTTGCGTCGGTCGCCTTTGAGTTCGTGCGCAATTATGCGTTCAAGATCTCGCCGTACACATGGCAGATGCTGCTTGGCGGAGTGCTGCTGATAATCATCCTGTTCGCGCCCGGCGGGCTGTGGAGCATCTTCGAGCGCTTCAAGGCGGCGCGGATACGTCGAATGGGTCGACCGACGCCCGAGGCAGGCACGATCCGCCCTACGCCGGTGGAACAACCGTGAATACAGTCCTGGAGACCAGGGAGGTCACGCACACCTTCGGTGCGGTCAAGGCGGCCGAGCGCCTGAGCGTGCAACTGGGGCTGGGACAGATTGTCGGAATCGTAGGACCGAACGGTTCGGGCAAGACAACCTTCGTCAACATCGTTACCGGCTACGTCAAGCCTGCTCGGGGCCAGGTGCTGTTCAACGGCAAGGATGTGACCGGGCTTAATCCGCGCCAGCTGGCCGGCCTTGGCATCAGCCGGTCGTTCCAGGTCCCGCAGCTCTATACGCATTTGTCGATTCTCGAAAATATGCTCCTGGCGCTGTCGATCCGTGCTGCGCAGCACTGGCAGTTCTGGCAGCCATTGAAGACCCAACCGACTGTAGACCAGGCGATGCGGACGCTGGCCAGGTTCGGCTTTGTCAACGGAGTTGAGCAGCGCGTTTCGACACTCCCGGAAGGTGGCCGCAAACTGTTGGACGTTGCCTTGTCCTTCGCCCTGGATCCAACGTTGCTGCTCCTCGACGAGCCGACCAGCGGAGTCAGTGTCGACGAGAAGTTCGGCGTAATGGACACCCTGGTTGGGGTGCTGAAGGGCAGCGGCATGACAGCGGTGTTTGTCGAGCACGATATGGACGTCGTCGAGCGGTACGCCGATCGCGTGCTGGTGTTCTCCGAAGGCGCCATCCTTGCCGATGGCCGGCCGGAGCGGGTCTTTGCCAGCGAGGAGGTTCGCCGCCACGTGCTCGGCGAAGGTGTGTAGGCGGTGCTCAATATTCAGCAGGTTAGCCTGAAGATCGACGGTTTCAGTGTGCTGCGGGGACTGAGCCTGGACGTGCCGACCGGCACGATCGTTGGGCTGATCGGCCGCAACGGCGCGGGCAAGACTTCGACGCTGCGCAGCATCATGGGGCTGCTGCCGCTCGAGTCCGGCTGTATCGAGTTCGATGGGCAGGACCTGAGGCGGCTCGCCGCGCACCAGCGCGCCGCGTTGGGCATCGGCTATATGCCTGAAGACCGGCGGCTGATTCCGACCTTGAGCGTACGCGACAACCTGTTGGTGCCGGCCTGGGCGCGCCAGGCCAAGGAGGCGGAGCGGCGCCTGGGCGTCATCTACGAGTTGATGCCGGAAGTGCGAGCGCTTGCTGCACGGCCGGCGACTCAGCTCAGCGGAGGCCAGCAAAAGCTGGTTGCGCTGGCACGCTGCTTCATGGCTGGTCGCCGTCTCCTGCTGCTCGATGAACCCTTCGAGGGTGTCGCGCCAGCGCTGGCGAACCGACTGGTGCGCGCCGTCCATGAGCTTGCTCAGGCGCAGCAGGGCCTCTCGGTGCTGCTCGCCGAGTCAGAATTCAAGTGGCCTCGACTGCTAGCAAGCCGCATCTACGTGATCGAACGTGGCGAGACCGCCGCCGCTACCCCCGCCATGTCGGCTACCTAGGGACAGACGCGAGCCTTTTGCCTACCATGGCGGCCGAAGCCACGCGGCCCTCGGGAGGACACCCCATGCACGCTTCACGTCTCGTACGCCGCAAGGTCCTGAAAGCGATCACGGCCACCGCCGGCCTCGGACTCCTGGCGGCCTGCGCGCCAGCCCCCGCGGCGCCCACCGCCGCCCCGCCAGCAGGCCAGCCAACGGCACCGCCCAAGACCGCGCCTGCGACCAGCGCACCGGCCCCAGCCGCGCCGACGTCTGCGCCCGCGCCGGCCACCGCCGTCCCCGCGCAGGCAGCGCCGAAGGCGGCGCCCTCCGCAAGCAGTCGCACGCTGGTCATGACCTATACCGCCAACGACCCGACCACGATGGACCCCGGTGTAGCCAACGAGTCGCAGGCGAACATCATTGTGCTGGCCGCCTACGAACCGCTCGTGTCCTACAAATCCGGGACTTCCGACATCGGTCCGGCGCTGGCCACCGAGTGGCGCATGGCGCCCGACGGCAAGACCTACACCTTCAAGCTGCGCCCAAACGTGAAGTTCCACGACGGCTCAGCATTCAACGCGGAGGCGGTCAAGTTCTCGTTCGACCGCCTGAACAGCATGGGCAAGGGCCCGGCGTTCGTGTTGGCCGGCATCTTCGACCGCGTGGACGTCGTCGACGAGCTCACGGTCGACGTCGTCCTCAAGACCCCGGTCGGCCATTTTCTGAGCATGCTGCCCAAGGTCTTCATCTTGAACCCAAAGGCGGTGAAGGAGCACGCTACCGCGGACGACCGCTTTGCTGAGAAGTGGCTGTACGACCACGTGGACGGCACCGGCCCATTCAAGGTCGAGCGATGGGACCACAACAGCCAGGTGGTCTTCGTCAAGAATGACACGTACTGGGGTCTGCCGGATCGACCAAAGGTCGACCGAGCGGTGCTTCGGGTTATTCCAGACCTGCAAAGCGCGCGCTTGCTTATCGAGCGTGGCGAGATCGACGTGTGGGGTACGGGCATCCCGCTGGACGCGCTGCCTGCGCTCAAAGCGAACCCCAACGTCGTCGTGACGGAGGACAAGACCATCACCGCGCTGTACATCCAGGTCTCACAGGTCAAACCGCCACTGGACAACCTGAAGGTGCGCCAGGCGCTTGTGCATGCCTTTGACTACCAGGGCTTCCTCGACGGGGTGTATCTGGGCCACGCGGTGCAGGGCCAGGGCCCTGTGGCGCGCGGGATCCCATTCCACGACCCCACACTGCCGCTGTCGCAGAAGGACATCTCGCGCGCCAAGCAGCTCCTTGCCGAGGCAGGGTTCCCCAATGGCGGGTTCGAGCTCGAGTACGTGGCCGTACAGGGTGACCCACCGGAGCGTGGCGCTGGTCTGGTTCTCCAGGAGGGGCTGAAGGAGCTCGGCATCAATCTGAAGGTGATCGAGCAGACCTGGCCCACCATGGTGGGCCGCATGCAGACCGAGGACAAGAACCAACTCATGCACCTGTACGGCTACTACCGTTTCCCGCCATACGCCGATCCCGACGCGTACTTCTACGGTCCGTGGCACACCTCGCAGCAGATCAAGGGCTACAACGGCACCTTCTATGGCGATGCCGAGACGGACGCTCTGATGGACAAGGGCCGCACGGCCACTGACCCGAAGGAGCGCGAGCAGATCTACCAGCAGCTCCAGAAACGCCTGGTCGACGACGTGGCAGCCCTATACCTTGCCAACCCCACCGCCATCGTCGCGACGCGGTCCTGGGTCAAGGGTTACAAGTACACCCCTGCCTGGAACCAGACCCTCAACCTGGCCGAGATCTCGCTCGAAGGCAAAGCCTGACCTGGTCCGGTGATGATCCGCTATATCGCGCACCGGCTGCTGTGGCTGTTCGTTGTCGCCGTGGGGATGACGCTGCTCACGTTCGTCCTGACGCATCTCATTCCCGCCGACCCGGCCAAGTACGCCGCCGGTCTGGACGCCACCGCCGATCAGATTGAACGGGTCAAGCGCGACCTGGGGCTCGACCGGCCGTTGCACGAGCAGTACCTGATCTATCTGCGCAACCTGGCGTCTGGCGACCTCGGGATGTCGATCATCACCAAGCGGCCGGTTCGTGACGATCTGACTGACTACTTTCCCGCCACTCTGGAGTTGGCGCTGTCGTCGATCATCGTAACCGTGTTGATTGGCGTGCCGCTGGGCGTCATCTCAGCGGTACGCCGCGGCGGACTCACGGACTTGCTCACTCGGCTGTTCGCCACGTTCTGGGTCGCGGTTCCCGTCTTCTGGTTTGGTCTGCTCCTGCAGTTGATCTTCTATGTCCGACTCGGGTGGCTGCCCATAGGCGGCCGAATCGACCCCGCGTTTACGCTCGAGCGCGTCACGGGTCTGCTCACGCTGGACGCCGTGCTGCAGGGGCAGCCTGCTGCGCTGGCTAGTGCGCTGCACCACCTGCTGCTGCCGGTGCTGGCACTGGCGCTGGCCCGGGTGGCGGTGGTGGCGCGTATGACGCGTGCGGGCATGCTCGAGGTGTTGTCTTCCGAATACATCCGCACCGCCCGTGCCAAAGGACTGCGGGAGCGCGCGGTGCTATACCACCACGCGCTGCGCAACGCCGCCCTGCCGGTGCTGACCACGCTGGGTACGCAGATCGGTTTCCTGCTGGGCGGGGCCATCCTCGTGGAGGCGATCTTCCAGTGGCCAGGCATGGGTCGCTATGCGGTCTCGTCAATCACGAGCGTCGACTTCCCGGCCATCATGGGTGTGGCGCTCCTGTCTGGGATCATCTTCGTGCTGGTCAACCTGCTGGTGGACCTGGCCTACCTGGCGCTGGATCCGCGCATCAGCTACTGACCGTGACTGCCGCTACCACTTCTCCAGTGGCTACGCCGTCTTCGTTGGTGATCGCGCCACTCGCCGCTGAGCGCCCGCGGCGGCGTCGCTTCCGAGTGCGTGGAAACGAGTTGGCCATCATCGGGTCGGTGATCGTAGTGCTTCTGGTTCTGACCGCGATTGTGGCTCCGTTAGTGGCGCCATACGACCCGGTCAAGCTGAGCCTGACGCAGCGACTACGGCCGCCGAGCACTCAGTACTTCTTCGGTACCGACGAGTTCGGACGCGACATTTTCTCGCGCGTATTGTTCGGCGCACAGATCTCGCTGCAGGTAGCCGGCACTGTGATTCTCCTGGCCGCCGGCGTTGGCGTGACGTTAGGTGCGATCGGCGGCTACCGCGGCGGACGCTGGGATGAAACGGTCATGCGTGTCTCAGACATCTTCATGGCGTTCCCGGATCTCGTCCTGGCCATGGCACTCTCGGCAGCCCTTGGCGCCAATCTCACCTCCGCGATCATCGCCGTGTCGATCGTCTGGTGGCCAACCTACGCTCGGCTGGTACGCGGCCAGATCCTGTCGCTCAAGCAGCACGCGTTTGTGGAGGCGGCGCGGGGGCTTGGCGCTTCCGAGGCGCGTATTATCGCGCGCCATCTGCTGCCGAATACGCTGTCGCCGCTGCTGGTCCGCATCAGCACCGACGTGGGCTACGCGATCCTCTACACAGCTAGCCTGGGATTCATCGGACTCGGCGCACAGGAGCCGACGCCGGAGTGGGGCCGCATGGTCGCCACCGGACGTGCCTACCTGCTGGACCAGTGGTGGTATCCCACGCTGCCAGGTCTGGCTATCTTTCTGGCCGTGCTGGGCTTCACTTGGGTTGGCGACGCACTCCGAGACTGGCTTGATCCGCACCTGCATGGTGGCAACGCGTGAGCAGCTTCCGAATCGGCATTGACATTGGCGGCACCTTCACAGATTTCGCCATGCTCGACACTGCTACGGGCGGCCTGAGCATCTACAAGACACTCACCACCCCCTCGCGGCCGGCCGAAGGCGCGCTCGACGGGCTGCGTGCCTTGCTGCAGCGCGAAGGCGTTGGGGCCGATCAGGTCACGCACGTTGTGCACGGCACGACGCTCGTGGCCAACGCGCTCATCGAGCAGCGCGGCGCGCGAGTGGGCCTCATCACCACGCGCGGTTTCCGAGACACGCTCGAGATGCGTACTGAGCAGCGCTACGACATCTACGATTTGTTCCTGCGTCACCCCGACCCGCTGGTGCCGCGCTGGTTGCGCCGCGGCGTGGTCGAGCGAACGGATCGTAATGGTCGCATCCTCCAGGCGCCCGACCCGGGGGAGATCCGCGCCGTGCTTGCTGATTTCCGCGTCGCGGGTGTCCAGTCAGTGGCAGTGTGTTTCTTGCATGCCTTCCGCAACCCCGCGAACGAGCGCGCCGTAAAGGAGCTGGTGCGCCAGGAGTGGCCGGAGGTTGCGATTTCGCTGTCCTGCGAGGTGGCTCCGCAGATTCGTGAATACGAGCGCACCTCCACGACCGTGGCCAACGCTTTTGTCCAGCCGTTGCTGGAGGAGTACCTCGCGACTATTCAGCGCACGCTGTCGGCGATCGGCTTCAACGGCGCCTTCTACCCGATGCTGTCGTCAGGTGGCACTGCCTCCGTGCAAACGGCCATCCAGATCCCCATCCAACTGGTGGAGTCGGGTCCGGCGGCCGGCGCCACTGCCGCGGCCTACTTCGGAGAGCTCAGCGGCCGGCAGAACCTGGTGTCCTTCGACATGGGCGGCACGACGGCGAAACTGTGCCTGATCGAGAACGGTCGGCCTACCGTGGCGCCGACGTTAGAGGTGGCTCGCGTCAATCGCTTTCAGAAGGGCAGTGGCATTCCGCTGCAGATACCCACGGTGGAGATGCTGGAGATTGGAGCCGGCGGCGGCAGCATCGCCTGGGTTGACTCGCTAGACCTGATGCGCGTGGGGCCACAGAGCGCGGGAGCGGATCCTGGCCCAGCTTGCTATGGCCTGGGTGGGACCGAGCCAACGGTTACAGATGCGGACCTGCTGCTGGGCTACCTGAACCCGGACTACTTCCTGGGTGGCGCGATGCGGCTGAACACTCCCGCCGCCGAGGCGGCCACAGATCGCCTTGCGCAGCGGCTGAATCAGTCGCGCATCGAGACCGCCTGGGCGATCCACCAGCTCGTCAACGAGCATATGGCGGCCGCGGCTAGGATCCACGTCATCGAGCGATCGCAGGATCCGCGTCGGTTCGCCATGCTGGCCTACGGCGGGGGCGGTCCGGTGCACGCGGCCGGCGTGGCGCGGACCCTGGCCATCTCGCAAGTGATCTGTCCGCCAGGAGCTGGCGTCGCATCAGCCATCGGCCTGTTGGTGGCGCCGCCTTCCCTTGAGCTGGCCCGATCGTACCCGGTGCTACTCGAGCGGCTCGACTGGACCGAGATCGCCGAGCTGTTCCGCGGTCTAGAGGAACGGGCACTGACGGCCCTTGGCGAGGTCGGCGTGCCGCCCGGCGAGGTGACCTTCGAGCGAGCCGTCGATGGTCGATTCGCGGGTCAGCTCCACGAGCTCATCGTGCCGCTCTTGGCCGACGGGCTCGATGGGGCGCTTTCATCCACCGCCGACCTCGAGCGGACCTTCTTTACCCTCTATCGCGAGCAGTACCGCCATCTGCCGCGCGGCATGCCCGTGGAGCTGCTGAGCTGGCGACTGACGGCCCGCGGTCCGCGCCCGCCAATTAGCCTCGCCACGATCGATCAGGACGGCGCAACGCCCGACGCACGCGCCGCGTACAAGGTGTCACGTCCGATGTACTTCGGCTCGACGAACGGTTTCGTCGAGACGCCGGTTTACGATCGGTACCGGTTGCGACCAGGCATGCGCGTGGACGGCCCGGCGGTCGTAGAGGAGCGGGAATCGACAACCGTGGTCTGGCCTGATATGTGGGCCGAATCCGACGCGTATCTGAACCTGGTGGTGCATCTGTGACGATCACGCAGCCCTTCGTGCGGGCCTTTGACCCGCTCACCCTGGAGATACTCTGGCATCGCTTGATTGCCGCGGCCGACGAGATGGCGACCATTCTGGTCAAAACCTCATTTTCTACCGTCGTCGGCGCCGCCAATGACTTCGGCTGCGAGCTGATGGACGCCCGCGGGCGATCGCTGGCGCATGCCACGCGCAGCATGCCCGTCTTCAATCGCACTCTGCCACTCGTGACGCGCGCCTTCATCGACAAGTTCGGCCTGGATCGGATGCGGCCAGGCGACGTCTTCATCTGCAACGACCCGTGGTTGGCGGCGGGTCACGGCTACGACATCGCGGTGGTGACGCCGTTTTTCCGCGATGGCAAGGTGGCTGGATTCGCTGGCAGCATTGCCAATGTCTCGGATATCGGCGGCGTGCTCAACGACAACCTGGCGCGCGAGGCGTACGAAGAGGGGCTACTGATTCCGATGGCCTATCTCTTCGAGGCGGGCGAGCCAAATGAGCTGGTGATCGAATTCTTGCGATGGAATGTGCGCGTGCCAGACATGGTGATTGGCGACGTCTACGCCGAGGCCGCGGCGAACGAAGCGGGCGCTCGCAAGCTCGTGGCGCTGCTTGACGAGTACGGGCTCGACAACCTGGAGGATGTCGCCGCCGAAATCCAGGGCCGAACCGACGCGGCAATGCGGAACGCCATCGCTCTGGTTCCAGCTGGCCAGTACCGCCACGCGGTAGAGTTCGACGAGATCAACGTGCTGCGCATTGAGGCGTGCGTCACGTTCGACGGACGCGAAGTGACGGTGGATTTCACGGGTACGTCGCCCCAACAGCCGATGGGCGGCATCAACTGCACCCTCTCGTACACCACCGGCCAGACCTCTTATGCCATCAAGTACCTGCTCATTCCTGAGGTGCCGGAGAACGAGGGCTGCTACGGCGCGGTACGCATCGTCGCCCCAGAGAAGAGCCTCCTCAACTGCGTGTTCCCGGCCTCCGTACGGACACGCACCCGCTCCGGGTGGTACATCCACTCCGCGCTGGCGGGCGCGCTGGCGTCCGTACTTCCCGATCGGGTGATGGCACCCAACGGACTGATGGGCGGCATCATCGCCTATGGCGCCGATGCCGGCGGTCGCTCGTATTACGCACACTTCTTCGACGGCGGCGGGATGGGCGCTGGGCAGCGGAGCGATGGCAACCCGACACTGATCTTCCCAAGCAGTGCGTCGAACGTGCCGATCGAGATGTTCGAGGTGGCGGCACCGGTACTGGTGCACGAAAAGGAGTTTGTGACGGACTCCGGCGGCGCCGGGTTGCACCGCGGCGGGCTGGGCCAGCGCGTTAGCTACTCACGGCTGCCCGGCTGGAGGCAAGCGGTGATCACGAACTTTTGGGCGCACAGAATGCGTGTGCCGCCGTTTGGGCTGAGCGGAGGTGGCGCAGCGACGCCGTCACGTGTGTACATCGATGGTCAGGAGCTGTCGCGGGAGGAGTTCCTGACCAAGACCGAGGGCTTCCCCCTTGCTGACGACGTCACGACGTGCACGGCCGAAATCGCCGGCGGTGGCGGCTTCGGCCCAGCGCACGACCGACCAGTCGAGCGCGTGATTGACGATGTGCGAAACGGGGTGGTATCGACACAGAGCGCTGAGCGCGATTACGGTGTCGCGTTGGACCCGCAAGACCTTAGCCTGCGTGCGGGAGCCACCCGCGCCGGCCGAGCCGAATTGGCCAGCGGCCCGCGAGGCTGACACTCGCGTAGCTCTGCCTCGCGGTCGGTGAAGAAACGGCCCGTGGCGACATCGCCGTAAGCGAACTGCATTCTTGGCTGGAGTCACCCCACGTGGCATGCAGCTCCAGTGAAAAGGAGTTTCAGTGAACACCTTTCAGTGAAACTATTGAACTCGCATTCAAATGCTCCTGTCGGCTCTGGCGTCATGCAGCTTGCGACTGGTGCCGATCGAGCTGCCGCTGGCCAGCTTGTCGCCGTCGGCGTTCCCCAGTTGGACCGCGATACGGCCGAGAAAAGGGCGGCCCCCACGGCCGGCGGGTCCACTTCGGCGCACGGGATGCAAGCAGCATTCGGGAGGCTAGCTCTCGCGTCCTTGAAACTCGGGTGCTAGCTAAAGTAGGAGACGTACGCGACTTAGCCGGCCTGTACAGCCGCGGGAAGCGACTCGAGGCCCGCAGATAGAAGTGCTCGCGCCGCCGTACTGATCCAGCGAGCTCGATGCGGCTGAAAGTGCGCACGACGTTCCCGATCGCGATCTGCGCCTCGAGGCGGGCCCAACGGCGCCCCGAGGCAGAAGCGCAGCCCCAGCGCGAACGCAAGATGGCGATACTCCCGGCGCCCGATGTCCAGGTCGTCTGGGCTGGCGAACTGTGCCGGGTGGCGGTTGGCAGTCCCGATAACCGGCGTCAGGAAATCGCCCGCTGCAACCCGACAGCCAACAATCCCGACCTCCGTGGTCGCACGGCGGCCGGTCGCTTGCACCGGCGAATCGAAACGCAAAACTCCTCCACGGCAGTTACGATAAGTTCTGGCTCAGCCCGCAGGCGCTCCAGCTGCCGCGCATGCTCCAAGAGCGCAAGCAAGCCGTTGCCGATGAGGTGCGTCGTCGTCTCGTGTCCGCGAACAGGAGCACACACACACACACACAGACGCTGATCAGTTGATCGTCGTCGAGCATGCTGCCACCGTCCTCCGGCTCGATCAGCGCGGTCAGAAGGCGACGGACGCTACCAGCAGGCCGACAACCGGTATCCGAGAGGAGGGCACCTCCGGCTCGATCAGCGCGGTCAGAAGGCGACGGACGCTACCAGCAGGCCGACAACCGGTATCCGAGAGGAGGGCACAACATGGACAGGTGCGTTGTCGAGCTCGAGCCGACCGACACTGGCGAGTCCTCGCTCTTCGCGCCACCCTTGCCGGGCCTCTTGATTCTTGGTCAGAGCACCGACGAAGTGCTCGATCGTGCCCGGGCGGCGATTCACTTCCACAAGAGGGAGAAGCAGACCGGGTTGGCCAGGCTGAAGTGGTACTCTCACCTCAGCCCCCGACACTGCCTGATGGAGGATAGGGCCCTGCGAAGTGGCCCGTAGGCGCAGCCTCGGTTTGCGAGCCAGGTGGCATGCCGCACTCGCAGTGCGACATCACCACCGCGGCCGCGATAGGCACCGCGACATGATGACTACCCAACCGCCGCTCCATCGCGGACGCAAGCCCCGGACAGCTCACGAGGTGCCGACCATCCATGCATTCCACCGATACGATCCTAGGCCTGGACTGACCACTAAACTGACCACTAATTCTGGCGACCGCTGCGTAAACGTGGGTACCCAGACGGAGTGGCGACCTAACTGTGCATCTCGCCAGAGGCGCCTGGAGCCCCGTATGTAAGGTGAACCACTTCTCTGGCAGGCAAGGGGTCGGCGGTTCGAATCCGCCATGCTCCACCGACGACTTCTGAACTCGAAATTAGCACTCTGCGACGGAGAGTGGCCAGACTAAACCGCCGGGTTCAACGCCGTCCAAGTTCAGGGTGACCCCTTGCTTGTGTGGCAAGGGGTCAGCGAAAACTGCGGAACGTCTGAACTCAGCGGTGTATCAGTCATGGCGGCGTACCGCAGTTCCTACCGCAGTTCGAGACCATTGAGACGTTGATCGGCTCCACTCGTGCGCCACACCGCTGAGTACGGCCCTGGTTGGGTCGCCGACAACTTAGGCGTCGACGAGCGAACCGTAATCGTTCCGGTCTGCACGCCATCGCATGGCGTCGCGCCGAATTGGCGTCAGAGTTGGCGTCAACCCGCCTAACTAATAGCACCTGCGTTCTACTTTCGAACTCGGTTTCAGACCGATTTCGGAATTTTGGTGCGGAAGGGGGAATTGGTCACTAGGCCTGCCAGACCCCGCCACAGCGTGCCTCCCGAACACGCACTGCCCTGCGCACCGCCCCAAATAGTGCCTCAGAGTGCCAGCGCATGTCGTCGGGTTGCTAGAGGAATTGCTACAGAAACCGCCGTGAGATGACCGCTCTCTACCAGTTGGTCTTCCCACCTGTAGCCAGCGGCGCGCGTCGGCGTCGCACTTCGTCCCATCGGGCGCTTGGTCGGGTTCGTCGGAAGACAAGCTCCTGCTGCGTTTGACTTGACGGCGGTAGCGGCGCAGTCGGCGTCGGTCCTTGTTGGTCACCTTCATCCTCGGCGACGACAAGATATTCGGTGTGGCGTCGACGACCGCGCAGCACCTCGTCCATGGCAGCCCCAGCGTTGGCGCTTAGATGGAATCGATCCGCTATCAGGTTCGCAGCCCGCGCGCCCTTGCGTCCGCCCTCGGCGTACGCACCGGCTCGATCTCGGACGATGATCTCGACGCCGGGGTCGTATGCGCGGCAATTGGCGAAGACGATCTTCGCATGACTCCGCTGGCACGTACGGACACCGCCAGCATACGTTCAGCAGTGCGATCGTCGAGCAGTCAATCGATCGGTGCGTCTGGAGGTCGAGCAGCAACGTCCCGCTCGTGGTCCGACTCTGACCTGGATGAGCCGGACGCGGTCTACGCGGTGTGGAAGTAACCCAGCTCGAAAATCTGCCCGAGATCACGCCGCCGCGTCGCGATGATCATCCGGAATTTCTCACTGGCAGGTCCACGCCAAGCTTCGTGGCGGTCTCGCGGATCGCAACCCACGTATCTTCAGCCACGGGTATTCCCTCCCGCAGGCGACGAGCGTAACTCATCACCTCTGGTTCGCCGGGGATCAACACAGCAGTGTGTCCCGCGGCGGGCAGGACGGACTTGATCTTCTGGAACACCGCGTCTGCGTCGCGTTCGACGTCGGTCCGGGGTCGGAAGATCGCACTGTCGATGGCCAGGAAGAAGGCCGCACTCTGCCCGTTCTCATCGGCATAGGCGGGAACGTTCACCAACACCTGGTTCAGCAACGCGGAGAGAATTGACAAGCCAGAGCCCTTGTGCGCGCCGAACGGGACGAGCGCTCCGCCTTCGAGGAGAGCGTTGGGATTTGTCGTCGGGTTCCCCTCCTGGTCGAGCAGCACGCCTGGCGGAAGCTGCTCGTGCTTTGCTTGGGCCACCATCACCTTGCCCGCGGCGACCATGCTGGTCGCGAAGTCGAGCATGAAATCGGTGTGCTCTGCTGCCGGGAACCCGATCGAGAATGGGTTGGTGGCCAGCGCGCCGGACTTGCCGCCGTACGGCGCAACGGCGCGAGCCATCCCTCCGACGCTCACGATCAGCACCACTCCGTCGGCCGCCGCGCGCGACGTGTACTCACCGAGGCGACCGATGTGATTGGCCCGCTGCAGAGCGACGAGGCACAGCCCTCGCTCCTTCGCACGAGCGGTGGCTAACTCGGCGGCAAACAAGGCTGAGATCTGGCCGAACGTCCACGCGCCGTCCACAATCGCGGCGACCCCGCGATCCTCGGCGAGGTCGGGCCGCGCGTTCGGGCGAATCTTGCCGCGCTGAATGGAGCCCACATACCCGGGGATGTGCTGGACGCCGTGCGAATCGTGTCCTGTCAGATTGGCATTGATCAGGTGGTCGACAAGGATGGCCGCCTGCGCCGCTTTCGGTCCCGGCGGCGACAAAGACCCGCTCGGCAAAATGCCGCAGCTCGTCGGCCTGGAACAAGAGCATTACTCCACCTCGCGGGCGCTGCGCCGGTCCGTCAGTGTCAGAGATGGTAGCGTCATGTCACATGCTCCTGGCTGCCCTGGGATTCACCCACGAAACCAACACCTTCGCCAACCATCCAACTCACTACGCCGCGTTTCAGGAAAGCTGCATTTTTGCGCGGCCACAAAGATCGCGCGAGCGTACGGCGAGTCGCACGTGGCCACGGCTAGCTTCCTGGACGCTCGCGAGCTGCAGGGGTCGAGGCGGTGCCACTGTTGTTCACCTACACCAACCCAACCGGCACTATCTCCGTCGACGCACTGGGATCGACTGCAGGTACCAGACGCCTCGAAGGTTGCCCCTTCGCTCAGGAACCGTCGGAATATCGACGCGAAAGCTATCTCCACGGCTACAGCACGTCAGAGGAGCAACGCCTGGCGGCACGGACGGCACGGACGGCGACAGGGGGGCGCGGCGCCGTGTGCATGTCAGGCAGCAGGAACGGCAACGCGTGGCCGAGGCCACCAAGAGGGTGGCCAGGCCCTCGATGAGTCCGCGCCGCCAGTGATTACCGCGGCCGGTGATCGAACCGTCATCTGAGAGCGCCTAACAGGATACGGAAAAACGGTGGTGCGGCGGTTGCCACCGGCAAGGAGGTGGTCGTGGTGACCATGAATGATGCGTCCACCGCTCGCGCGATCTTCGCCATCGATCCGAACAACACCAACTGGCACCAGTGATGACACGGACCGGGGCATGCAATTCGGCCAGAGTTGCTGCCCCGCTTCGTCACACTCTAGCGAACGGGCGCGGCCTGCCCCATGTCACCCTCGCGACCACCGTGAGCTCCAGTCGACCGTCATGGCGGGCCAGGACGCCGGTGGTGCACAGGTCGTCGAGGGTTCCGCGCAGTTCGGCATCGAAGGCAGCGACGGCCGCTTCGCCCATATGCGTGCGAGAGAGTCCACGCTGCGAATGGCGGCACTCCAGGTACTCGTCGATCGTCGGTCGCCAGGCGTCCGGACCGAAGCGCTGCTGTCCCGCAACGTCAAACAGACCCCGCTGACGTAACTCGTCGACGAGGTCGTAGGGACGATAGTCTTTGACTGGCGAATAGCGCTCGATGATTGGCAGCTCGCGCTCAACGAACGCGGGGTCGGTGTCCCAAGAGCGACCCGCAATCGCCAGCACGGCATCTGGCGCGAGGATTCTGGCGAAACGCGGCATCACCACCTCCCAGTTCATCCAGTGCAGCGATTCGCCGGCGGTGATGAGCGCATAGGGTCCACTGAGCTGGACCTCCTCCGCGGCGCCAAGAATCCAGTTGACGTTGCGTGCGCCGTCTCCGGCCAGTCGTCGCCCCAGCTCCAGCATGCCCGCCGAAAAATCCACGGCGTCCACGCGCTTCACGTTTAGCGCCAGCCTGCGCGCCAGCTCGCCAGTGCCGCAGCCGACGTCCAGCACCACGCGCGGCTCACCGGCGATGAGCGCCGTGAGATGGTCGATCAGGGCAGCCGGATAGGCCGGACGCGACGGATACGCCGCCACCAGCAGCGGATCCTTGAACCACGCGCCATAGTCCCCGCTGAGATGGCTCGGCTTCGGCTCCGCCGCCGACATGCCACAATTCTACTGGACGTCTTCTACGGACTCTTAACCTCTCGCAGGACACGGAAAACGCCCACTCCGGGCACACTTGGCTCTTCCGGATGGGGCGGGTGGGATCCTGGCAGCCTACGACTTCTCATCGATCCGGGCGCTAGTCGACGTCGGGGGTGGCTACGGCATCTTCCTGGCGGCCATTCTCGGCGCCTATCCGGCGATGCGCGGCATCCTGTTCGATCAGGCCCAGGAGACAGCCCACGCGGAACCCTTGCTCGAGTCATACGGCGTCGCGAAGCGCTGTGAAACACTGAGTGGGGACCTGTTTGGGGAGGTCCCCAGCGGGCCGATGGCTACCTCCCCAAGCTGATTCTCCACGACTGGAACGACGAGCAGGCGCACCAGATCCTTATCAATCTTCGATGCGCCATGACCAGTTCGGCGAGGCTCCTCCTGGTCGAGCGAGTCGCTTTGCCGGGGAACGAGCCACAGGTAGCCAAGCTCCTGGACCTGGCGATGCTGTCCTTCCCCGGCGGCCGCGAACGGACCGCCACCGAATGGGAGGCCCTGCTGCGGGGCGCCGGCTTCGCGCTGACAAGAATTGTCCCTACCGAGGCGGGAGTGAGCATCATCGAGAGCCAACTGGATATGAGCGGGTGCGAGTGCCGAGTGCGTTGGTCAGTGCGTAGGTTGCTGCACATGGGTAGGTGTGCGGATTGGCCCTAATGTCGGAGCATGATCAACCCCATGATCCGCTATGAACTGGAGATGGCGAACCGAGAGCAGGAACAGTTGCGCACCAGGGCTGCTCTCTGGAGCTTGCGCGAAGTACCCATACCGACCGCACACCGTCGCCACGCCCGCGCTGGCTTACGGCGGTGCTAGTGTTCTGCTCACACGCTCGGCCCCCCAATAGCCCGCTGACCCGCCCGCCAGAGTCCGGGAGAAGACGAGGTTGCTCGCGGCGAGTTGCTAGCGCCACATCGCACCGAGAATTGGATGCCGCATAAACACAGAGTTGGCGGAGGATCATTCAGACAGTACCGAAGCGATGACGCGTGCATTGCCCGTTCCAGCGTTGGCCACCTCCAGGAACTCGCCTGAATTGGCGGTGAACGTGCTTCCTGCCGGAACCGTGTCTACGGGCCCGCCCGCCATGCGTGTTGAGATCTCGCCTTGGATCAACATGTAGAGTGAGCCGCCGGGTGCGTGCGACGCGTCCAAGCGCCGCTCGGGAAGTCGATGATCATGAGCACCCAGTCGAACTCTGCGGGCGCGTCGACAACGTCGAAGCGAGCCGCACAGTGGCTCACCGGGCCTGGCGGCACGGCAATTGGCACCGGAGTGGGCGTCTGTTGCGCCAAAGCAGCGCTGCCAGGAGCGAGGCTCAGTAGCAGCGCTGTCGGGCCAAGACGATGTCGTCCTAACCACGAATTGCGACGCGTTCCTCAGGCCCCGCGTTCACGACGATCGCGTCACTCCTCACCCACCAGTTTCCGCAGCAACACCGATTCCTCGGTCAGCATCCAGTGCAGTGCGGACATTAGGCAGCTCGAGACCGAGCTCGACCAGGGTCGCGGCTCCCGCCGGTACAAACCAACCACCTCAGTACCTGCGGCCGGTCTTTGGGGTGCGAACCTGGCCACAATTAGGACCACAATTGGGGCGACAGGGGGCGGCAGAATGAGGCCCTGACGGGCGTGAGCTAATCTTGCTGAACGAGAATCGAAGTTAGCTGCACTTGCCTGGCGGGCAAGGGGTCGGCGGTTCGAATCCGCCATGCTCCCAGCGAGCGCCGCAAAAGCCTCATACGCTTCCTCCGCCTGATCGGCTGGATATCCCAAAACGAAGAAGTCGGGCACAGTGAGTCCGCGCGCCCGCGCGCTCGCAGACTTACTTCGTAGCGAGCGACAGATCCGTGTGGCGACCCAACTGCTAACGCCCGCCACGGTTATGGAAAGCCGAACCAGCCTTCCGGCTACGACGGCGCGTACCAATCCGTACGGGTAAGTGGCATATAGCTCTTGCCGCGGTCCTGTTTCACCAGCAGTGTCTGGTATACATTCAGCCGCCCAGACTCGAAACCCTGCGCCGACCCGGCCATGTAGACGCGCCACACGCGGTAGGTTGTTTCGTCCGTAGCAGCTACGGCTGCAGCATGGTTCGACTCCAGCCGCCGCACCCAGTGGCGGAGCGTGAGAGCGTAATGCTCGCGCAGACTCTCTACGTCGCGCACCTCGAAGCCGTTCGTCTCGGCCGCCCGCACCGTCGTACTGATCGGCAGCAACTCGCCGTCCGGAAAGACATACCGATCGACAAACGATTGGCCACGCGGCTCTCGGTGCGTCGGGTTTGGAGCGATCGCGTGGTTCAGGAAGACGCCACCGGGCCGCAGCACCCGCCACGCACGTGCGAAGTACTCGCCGATCCTGCCTTCGCCGACATGCTCGGCCATCCCCACGCTCACCAGGGCGTCGTACCCATCGGGCTCCGCCAGCTCGCGGTAATCGGCCACCTCAACGGTGCACTGCTCGTCCAAGCCTTCGGCATGGATGCGCTCCCACGCCAGTTCAGCTTGCGGGCGGCTGAGGGTGATGCCGCGCGTCTGCACACCATAAGCCCGCGCCGCGTACCGCACCAGCGCGCCCCAGCCGCAGCCGATATCCAGTAGACGCATGCCCGGCCGCAGGCGCAACTTGCGGCAAACGTAGTCCAGCTTGCGCCGCTGCGCGCTATCCAAGTCCTCATTCGGCGACGCGAAGTAAGCGCACGAGTAGACCATCTGCTCGTCCAGATACACCGCGTAGAAGTCGTTAGACGTGTCGTAGTGGTACGTGACCGCGGCGTGGTCGCGTCGCCGCGAGTGGCGAACGCCGCCCAGTCGCGCCGCTTGCCGGCCCTTCCGATCGCGCCGCGGCGTCGGCAAGCGGAGGAGCTGCATCGCCAGCTTCATCTGCTCGGCTGCTGTCCAAGAGTGCGCCAGCACGTGCTCCACCACGGGAAAAACCGCATGGACGTCCCCTTCGATATCGACGTCGTCGTAGATGTACGCCTCGCCAAACGATAGCGAGCTCGGCCCTCCTGGCCGCAGCAACATGGAACGCAGCGCGCCGGGGTGGCGCAGGACGAGCGTGAACCGCGGCACGATGGCTGTCTCGGACGGCCAACACGTGCCATCCCATAGCCGCACGGCAAAGTCGCGGGGTTGATAGCTGGCCAGCAGCCGCTCCAAGAACGCTAAGGTCGAGCGCGGCGCGTCGCGCCGGTCGGTGGTCGGCGGCGCGTCTCCTGCGTCCGCCGTTTCTTGTGGTCTCGCAACTGGAGCCGTCAGCTCTGGCATCGCCGGTGCGCACCCATAAGGCCTCCTAGGGATCGTCCCGCTGTGAAGTGCACGAAGCGTCAGATCTCGTCCGCAGTTTGTCAAGTGTCTGGTGCGCGGACGCGCGCCGACACGTCGGCCGAGGGCTTCGATTTCGATTGGTTTTTCCAGCAATTGGATGTGGTGGCGGAGCTGCACGGCCGCCGAACCACTCTCGAGGTGGATGCTGGTCGAGCAACCGTTTTGAACACGGCATAGACCTTGTCCTCGGTCGCGTGGGCTACGTTCGCCCTCGTTGTCCCATGGTTTCCGCCATTTGGCGGCAACCCTGGCGAAAAAATGGCCTTGGTTCGATGGCAACAGTCCGAAGCCCCACGAGACCCGCTACATCTTCCTAGTCGAGAGCTAGTGGGTCGCTTGACACCGGGGTTGCCATGGTCATCGATAATCCGGTAAACCTCCGGGGCAGTCTCGATGCACTGCCCGAGGAGGGCAGTTGTGCGCCAGAAAGATCCGCTTCGTCCGTTGAGCAGTTCGGAGCGCCGTGCGCTCGAGCAATTGGCGCGCAGCCACAGCGCGCCAGCCTTATCGGTAGCCAGAGCGCGTGCACTGCTCGCGGTGAGCCAAGGTGCCTCATATACCGAAGCCGCACAGCTGGTCGGGCGGGCGGTGGGCGATTCGATCGCGCAATGGGTGACGCTTTTCAACCAGGTCGGATTGGGAGCGGTGGAACGGCAGCCTGGTGGTCGACCACCAACCGAGTACGGTCCACAGCAGCGCGAACGGATTCTGGCGGAGTTTCGGCGTCCGCCAGATCGCGAGCGCGATGGTACGGCGACGTGGTCGTTGAATACCTTACAGCGTGCTCTGCGGCGCGCAGCGGATGGTCTGCCAAAGGTCAGCACGTACACGATCTGGGCGGTGCTGCACGACGCCGGCATCACCTGGCAGAGCGACCGGACCTGGTGCCAAACCGGCGTGGCCATTCGCCAGCGCAAACGTGGCGAGGTCAAGGTCCAGGACCCGGACGCCAGCGCGAAAAAAGGCTGATCGAGCAGGCCTACACCGAGGGGGAGCGGATGGGGTTGGCGGTATGGGGCATGGACGAAGCCGGCCCCTACCAGGCGATCCCTCAGCCAGGCGTTCACTGGCAACCTGTCGGTCGGCCTGCTCGGTACCCGCATGAACATGTGCGCCATGGCACCGCCAAGTTGCTGACGCTGTTCCATCCAGCGACCGGCCAGGTGCGTGTCAAGGGCGTCACCAGTTGCCCGAATGTGGTGTTGCACGCCTGGTTGGAAGCGGAGTTGTTGGCTGTCCTGGACTCGATGCCACCCGCCAAGATCTTGCCGGCGCACGAGAACCGTGCAGCATGGGAGCATTGGCAGGCTGGACTGACGGTCAAGCCAACGTTGCCTGACACGCTGCCACCACTTCGGATGCTGTTGGTCATGGACAACCTCGCCGGACACCTCACCACTCGGTTCGTGGTGTGGCTGTTCGAACACGGCATCATGCCGCTGTACACGCCGCTGAGCGGATCGTGGCTGAACATG
>WNGE01001773.1_pt1 | contig 27057 bp, 26 predicted proteins | sample 5400651 | NCBI WGS metagenome assembly WNGE01 (sample SAMN13153370, study PRJNA577476) | soil metagenome | isolation source: 60 cm soil or saprolite under grassland replicate 2 | place: USA:California | collected 2016-06-15 | reverse complement strand
GCACGACATCGACATCTCCGACCTCGTCTTCGCTGCGAGGCTCAGGCGCGAGCCCGAGCTCCGCAGGGCCGTCGACGGCTGGCTCGTCGGCGCCGACGACCTCGCGTGGGTGGAGTGGGAGCAGCGAAAGCACGAGCGGCTGCTGGCCGCCTAACCGAAAGGGAACATGGCTGTTACGAAGCGTTACGACGTCAAGGACCTTGCACTCGCAGCCGAGGGCAAGCGTCGAATCGAGTGGGCCGACCGGCAGATGCCGGTGCTGGCTGCGATCCGCGATCGGTTCACGGAGGAGCAGCCTCTGAGCGGCTACCGCGTCGCCGCGTGCCTGCACGTGACGACCGAGACCGCGAACCTGATGCGAACACTGAAGGCTGGCGGGGCGGACGTCGTCCTGTGCGCGTCGAACCCGCTCTCGACCCAGGACGATGTCGCCGCATCGCTCGTCGAGGACTACGACATCTCGGTCTTCGCAATCAAGGGCGAGGACCACGACACGTACTACTCCCACATCGAGGCTGCGGTGGACCACAAACCGCACTTCACGATGGACGACGGCGCCGACGTGATCGGCGTCCTCCACTCCGCCCGCCGCGAGCAGCTCGGCGACATCATCGCCGGCACCGAGGAGACGACGACCGGTGTCATCCGGCTGAAGGCGCTCGAGGCGGAGGGGAAGCTCGGCTTCCCGATCATCGCCGTCAACGAGGCGCAGACGAAGCACCTCTTCGACAACCGCTACGGAACCGGGCAGTCGACGATCGACGGCATCATCCGCGCGACGAACGTCCTGCTCGCCGGCAAGAAGTTCGTCGTCGCCGGCTACGGCTGGGTCGGGCGCGGCGTCGCCTCGCGGGCTCGCGGAATGGGCGCGCACGTAATCGTGACCGAGGTCGATCCGATGCGGGCGCTCGAGGCCGTCATGGACGGGTTCGAGGTGCTCACGATGGAGGCCGCCGCGCGCATCGGCGAGATCTTCTGCACGGCGACGGGCGACAAGAACGTGATCGCGCGTGAGCACTTCGAGGTGATGAAGGACGGCGCGATCCTCTCGAATACCGGGCACTTCAACGTCGAGATCGAGATCCCGGCGCTCCGTCAGCTCGCGTCCGAGACGCGCATGGCGCGCGAGTTCGTCGAGGAGTTCACGCTCGCCGACGGCCGCCGCCTCTATCTGCTCGCGGACGGCCGCCTGATCAACCTCTCGGCCGCCGAGGGGCACCCGGCACTCGTGATGGACATGTCCTTCGCGAACCAGGCGCTCGGCGTCGAGTACGCGGCCCAGCACGCGGGCGAGCTCGAGCGGCGCGTCTACCCGGTCCCGTCCGCGATCGACAAGGAGATCGCCCGGTTGAAGCTCGCGACGATGGGCATCGACATCGACGTGCTCACCGAGGAGCAGGCGAAATACCTGGCCTCGTGGGACGAAGGGACCTAGGGCCCCTCGAGGTGATGTGGCCACGCTTCTGGGGCGCGATCACCAAGCGATGGAAGGACGCAGGGCGCGTCGATAGTTCTACTATCGGCGCGCCCGAGGACGCCCCAGCGCGCCGCGTGAGCGCGTTCCAGAAGCCTGGAGGACATTGCCTCGGGGGGCCCTAAGCCCGGAACAGATCGTTCGGTTGGAGGAGGGCGACCCGCCCCGGGTCGTCCTCCTCGACCAGCGGCGCCTTCCCGACGAGGTGGTCGACCTCGAATGCCGCTCCGCCGCCGACGTGGCGGCTGCGATCGCGACGCTCGCGGTACGCGGCGCGCCGGCGATCGGCGTGGCGGCGGCGTACGGGCTCGCACTCGCGGCGCTTCGCGGCGAAGACCTCGCGGAGGCCGAACAGGTGCTCGCGGCATCCCGTCCGACGGCTGTGAACCTCTTCTGGGCGCTCGCGCGCATGCGCGACGATCCGACGCCGGAGCGGGCACGGGCGCTGCACCGCGAAGAGGTCGACCGCTGCAGGCGGATGTCCGCCCATGCCGCCGAGCTCTTCGAGCCCGGGACACGCGCGCTGACGCACTGCAACGCCGGGGGCCTCGCAACGGGGGGTTACGGCTCGGCGATCGGCGCGCTTCGCGCGGCGTGGGAGCGCGGCCTGCTCGAGCGCGTGCTCGTCGATGAGACACGCCCGCTCCTCCAGGGCTCCCGCCTGACTGCATGGGAGCTCGAGACCGTCGGGATCCCGCACGCCGTGATCGCGGACTCCGCCGCGGCTTCGATGATGGCGCGCGGCGAGGTCGACCTGATCGTCACCGGCGCCGACCGCATCGCCGCAAACGGCGACACTGCCAACAAGATCGGCACGTACGGGCTCGCCGTGCTCGCCGCGCACCACCGGATCCCGCTTTACGTCGTCGCACCGACCTCGACCATCGATCTCGCGACGCCGACGGGCGGGGACATCCCGATCGAGGAGCGCGACCCGACCGAGATCTCGGCTCGGTTTCCGGCGCAAAACCCCGCCTTCGACGTGACACCCGCAGCGCTCATCACGGCGATCGTCACCGAGGACGGCGTCAGCCGGCCTCCCTACGCTGAGACACTGGCTCCGTGAAGGCGATCATCCTCGCGGCCGGCTACGCCACCCGGTTGTACCCGCTCACGGAGACGCTCGCGAAGCCGCTGCTTCCCGTCGGCGGCCGGCCGATGGTCGACTACCTGCTCGATCGCATCCGTGAGGTGGACGAGATCGACACCGTGCACGTCGTCACGAACCACAAGTTCGCCGACGCGTTCGCCGACTGGGCGCGGACGCGCGATGTTCGAGTGCACGACGACGGCACCGCGAGCGAGGACGAACGTCTCGGCGCGATCGGCGACATCGCCTTCGTGATCGAGCAGGCCGGACTCGAGGATGAGGACCTGTTCGTTGTTGCGGGCGACAACCTCTTCGACTACAGCCTCGCCGACTACCTCCGCTGGTGGCGCGACAAGGGCGAGGCGAGCGCCGTCGCGCTCTACGACGTCGGCAGCCTCGAGCTCGTGAAGCAGTACAGCAGCGTCGAACTCGACGAGGCAGGACGCCTGCGCTCGTTCGTCGAGAAACCCGAGGATCCGAAGTCCTCGCTCGTCGCGACAGCGTCGTACATCTACCACCGCGCCCACGCGCCGCTCATCCGGCGCTACCTCGAGGAGGGTAACGCGCCCGACCAGCCGGGCCGCTTCGTCGCCTGGCTCGTGCCGCGGGTGCCGGTCTACGGCTACACCGTCACGGGCGATTGGCGGGACATCGGAGACGCCGGCCAGTTGCTCGAGGCCGACAACCGGCTGCGCGGCCTCGCCGGGCTGCCCGCCCGAGACTCGTATGCCCTTGACTAGAGTGCCGCCCGTGGCAAGCACCGAGCTCCAGGCCGAGGACATCCGCTGGGACCTGACCGATCTCGCGCCGGACGCCGAGACGGCACGGTCGCAGTGGGCGGACCTCGTGGAGCGGGCCGAGGACTTTGCCTCCCGCTACCGCGGCGCGATCGCCTCGCTCGACGCTCCTCGCATGCGCGCGATGCTCGACGAGGACGACGAGCTCGAGCAAGAGCTCTCGCGCCTCCAGGTCTACTCCTACCTGCGCCTCAGCATGGCGGCCGCCGAGGTCGAGGCGAACGACCTCGCGACGTTCTCGCGCGACCGTGGCGCCGAGGTCGAGAACGCGCTCGTCTTCCTGGGCCTCGAGTGGATTGCCGTCGACGACGACCGGGCCGAAGAGCTGCTCGAGTCGCCCGAGCTCGAGCCGTACGAGCACAAGCTGCGCGTCGAGCGGCAGGAGAAGCCGTACGTTCTGAGCGAGCTGGAGGAGCAGGCGCTGAACGCACGCCGGCCCACGGTCTCGGCCTGGCAGGCGCTCCACGACCGGCACGTCTCGACCCTCGAGGTGCCGTTCGACGCCGGGGAGGGCGAGCAGCCGCACACGATCAGCCAGCTCCTCTCCTACCTGTATCGCCCCGAGCGCGACATCCGCCTGCGAGCGGTCACGTCGCTGTTCGAAGGCCTTGCGCCGCGCGCCGACGTGCTTGCAGCCGCCTACGACGCGCTGGTCGGCGACCGCCTCAGCACCGATCGCCTGCGCGGCTACGAAGATCCGATGCAGCCCACGAACATGAGCAACGAGCTCGACGGAGAGACCGTCGAGGCGATGATGACCGCGATCGAGGAGGCGTACCCGATCGCGCGCAAGTGGTTCGTGGCGAAGGCGCGGCTGCTCGGACTCGACAAGCTCGAGCTCGCCGACCAGTACGCGCCGATCGGCGAGGCCCGGCAGTTCTCGTGGAACGAGGCGGTCGAGATCGTCGACTCCTCGTTCGCCCGCTTCTCGCCGCGGCTCGCGGAGATCTTCCGTTCGTGTCTCGAGGCCGGCCACGTCGACGTTCTCCCGCGCGCCGGCAAAGCCGCGGGTGCGTACTGCACGTCGGTGTCGAAGACGATCCTGCCGTACGTCCTCATGAATTACACCGAGCGGCTGCGCGACGTGAGCACGCTCGCGCACGAGTTCGGCCACGCGACGCACAACGTGCTCTCGCTCGAGCAGCAGACCTGGCGCTCGCACCGGACAGGGATTCCGATGGCGGAGGTGCCGTCGACGTTCGCGCAGGCGCTCGCGGACGACTTCCTGCTCGAGAACGAGGCCGACCCCGCCACGCGCGCCGCGCTCGCGGCCGACCGGCTCGAGAACGCCTTCGCAGCGATCTACCGGCAGACGGTGCTCGCGCGCTTCGAGCAGCGGGCGTACGCGTTGCGTTCGGAGGGCCGGTCGCTCGCCGTCGAGCGGCTCAACGAGATCTGGGCCGAGGAGAACGGCAAGTACTACGGCGACGCGCTCCTGATGCCGGAGGGCTATGCGTACGGGTGGTCGTACATCCCGCACTTCATCCACGTCCGCTTCTACACGTACGCGTACTCGTTCGCGCAGCTCGTCGCACTGCTCCTGTACCGGCGCTATCGCCAGGATCCCGAGTCGTTCGCGCCGAGATACCTCGAGCTGCTCGCGGCCGGCGGCGCCGCATCTCCGGCCGACCTCGTCCAGCCGTTCGGGCTCGATCTCCACTCGGTCGAGACGTGGCGTGAGGCTTTCGTAGAGCTCGACGCGCTCCGCGAAGAGGCCGACACGCTCTCGACGCAGGCCGCGGGCTAACCCTCTCCAGAGCTGCGACGGACCCGTGACGGGTCGCGGCGTAGCGTCGGTGACGTGCTCGAGCTGCTCCTCCCGCAGCGCTGCCTCGTCTGCGGAACCGGCGGGACGCAGCTCTGCCCGGCGTGCCGCGCGCGGCTACCGCCGATGCAGCCGCCCCTCTGCGAGCGCTGCGGCGCGCCTACTGCGTGGCCGGTGAAGCGCTGCCGCGAGTGCGCCGGCCGGCGCCTCGCGTTCGAGACCGCCCGGGCTGCGGCCCCTTACGAGGCGGGTGTCGTGTTGCTCGTCGCAGCCTGGAAGGAGCACGGGCTCCGGCGCCTCGCTGACGATGCAGGGGCGCTCGTCGCCGAGCGAGTGCCTCAGCCGGTGGCCGACACGCTGACGTTCGTTCCGCCCGACCCGGAGCGGCGGCTCGTGCGTGGCTACAACCCGGCGCTGCGGCTCGCCGAGACGCTCGCGAGACGCTGGGAGCTGCCTTGCGAGCAGTTGCTCGTTCGGACAGGGCCGTCTCGCCGCCAGCGTGGGCTGCCGCTCGCGGAGCGGCGGCGGAACGTTCGCTCGGCCTTCGCGGCCGCGCGAGCTCGCGGCACCGTGATCCTCGTCGACGACGTCTATACGAGCGGAGCCACGGCAAACGCGGCCGCCGCGGCGCTTCGCGCCGGTGGGGCCCGCCGCGTGGACATCGTGACCTTCGCCCGCACCGTACGGTCCTCGCGAGTAGGGTTAGAGCGAAGGCGATAGCCGACCTGAGGAGGCGCTATGCAGCTTCAAGTCAAGGGCAAGAACCTCGAGGTGAGCGACTCGATCCGAAGCTATGCGGAGCGAAAGCTGGCCAAGCTCGAGCGGCAGCTGCACGACGCGACGCGCGTCGAGATCGAGCTCGCGGTCGAGAAGAACCCGTCCGTCGCCAACAACCAGGTTGCGGAGGCGACCGTCTGGCTGAAAGGGCACACGCTACGTGTACGCGAGGCGACGCGCGACATGAAGGCCTCGATCGATGAGCTCGCTGAGAAGCTGCTGCGCCAGGTGCACGAGGAGCGCGACAAGAAGGTGCGCCGTCGCAAGATCGACAAGCACGCACTCGACGCGGACGGCACCGCACCGGACTTCTAGACTTCCGGGCGTGGGCTTCTTCCGGCGGCGCGAGCCGCTGCACGAACGGCTCGCGCGCGAGGGCGGGCTCACACCCAGGCCGGAACCGGCGCCGCGGCCACTCTGGCAGGAGCCGGGAATCACCGGCCACTTCCGTCCGCGTGCCGCCGACACGGTCGTCACGGTGGACGCGCCGGACATCGGTGCGGACACGGTGCGCTTCGTGTCGCTCCCCGACGGCTCGCTTCTCGTCGAAGAGGGGCCCGACGACGCCCTCGACGTGCTGGCCCAGGCGGTCGAGCAGGAGCTCCGCCCGCCGTATCGCGCGCGCGGCGTCCGGCACGACGAGTCGCTCTGGGGCGTCGAGGCGAGCCGGATCGAGGTCCTGGAGCTTCCGGACGCGCCCGGCGGCGACACGCTCGACCTCGTCCGAACGGCCGACGGCACGGTCGAGCTGGCCGTCGACGGGCAGCAGGTCTTCGGCACGCTGCCGGCCCTCGAGCGGCGGGGAGAGCGCGAGGGGCCGCAGTACGCGATCCACGCGGAGCGCCTGGAAGGCGACCTCTGGGAGATCCGGGCAGCCGCCCTTTAGCCGGTACCCTGTTCTCCGTATGGCCCAGCAGCTTGGCTCCTTCGAGAAGGTTCTCCGCGTCGGTGAAGGCCGGCGCCTCAAGCGACTCGCCGAGCAGGCGAAGTACATCACGACGCTCGAGCCCGACTTCGAGAAGCTGTCCGACGAGCAGCTCGCCGCGAAGACCGCCGAGTTCAAGCAGCGCGTCGAGAACGGCGAGCACCTCGACGACATCCTCTTCGAGGGCTTCGCTGCTGTCCGGGAGGCGTTCAAGCGCACGATCGGGGTCCGCCTCTTCGACGTCCAGCTGATGGGCGGCATCGTCCTCCACGAGGGCGACATCGCGGAGATGAAGACGGGAGAGGGCAAGACCTTCGTCGCGACGCAGGCGCTCTATCTGAACGCGCTCGCAGGAGGCGGTACGCACCTTGTGACCGTGAACGACTATCTCGCCAAGCGCGACCAGGAGTGGACGGAGCCCGTCTTCAACCTGCTCGGCATGCGGACCGCCCACATCGAGAACATGATGCCGTTCGGCCCCCGCAAGGAGGCCTACGACTCGGACGTCACGTACGGGACGAACTCGGAGTTCGGCTTCGACTACCTGCGTGACAACATGTCCGTCTCGCTCGACGGCGTCGTGCAGCGTGGGCACCCGTTCGCGATCGTGGACGAGGTCGACTCGATCCTCGTCGACGAGGCTCGGACGCCGCTGATCATCTCCGGCGAGCCGGAGACCGCCGCGCAGATCTACTACGACTTCGCGCGCGTCGCGAAGCAGCTGATCCCGTATCAGTCTCACCCCGGCGATCCGAAGGGCGCCGCCGAGGCCGCGGGCGCCGACTACGAATACGACGAGAAACACAAGACCGTCGCCATCACCGAGCAGGGCATCGCCAAGATCGAGCGCGCGCTGCGGATCGAGAGCCTCTACGCACCGCAGAACTCGCAGCTCGTCAACCACGCCGTGCAGGCGCTCAAGGCGGAGTCGCTCTACAACCGCGACGTCGAATACGTCATTCAGGACGGCGAGGTGAAGATCGTCGACGAGTTCACCGGCCGGATCATGGAGGGGCGCCGCTGGAGCGAAGGGCTCCACCAGGCGGTCGAGGCGAAGGAGGGCGTCCGCATCCAGGAGGAGCACCTCACGCTCGCGACGATCACGCTGCAGAACTACTTCCGTCTCTACAAGAAGCTCGGCGGCATGACCGGCACGGCGAAGACCGAGGAGAAGGAGTTCGTCGAGATCTACAACCTCGGCGTCGTCGAGATCCCCACGAACGTTCCGGTCGCGCGCATCGACGGGCAGGATCAGGTCTTCAAGTCGAAGGAAGGCAAGTTCGCGGCCGTCGCGCGCGATATCAAGGAGCGCAGCGACAAGGGGCAGCCGGTGCTTGTCGGCACGATCGCCGTCGAGACGTCGGAGTACCTCTCGCAGCTGCTCACGCGGCAGGGGGTCAAGCACAACGTCCTGAACGCGAAGGAGCATGCGCGCGAGGCGGAGATCATCAAGGACGCGGGCCAGGTCGGCGCGGTCACGATCGCGACGAACATGGCGGGCCGCGGCGTCGATATCAAGCTCGCCGAAGGAGTGCGCGAGCTCGGCGGCCTGTACGTGCTCGGCACCGAGCGCCACGAGTCGCGGCGGATCGACAACCAGCTGCGCGGCCGCTCCGGCCGCCAGGGCGATCCCGGCGAGACGCGGTTCTACCTCTCCGGCGAGGACGATCTCGTGCGCCTGTTCGCCGGCGACCGGATCAAGGGGATCATGGAGCGCTTCAAGATCCCGGATGACCAGCCGATGGAGGCGAAGATCCTCAGCCGGCAGATCGAGGGCGCGCAGAAGAAGGTCGAGGAGCAGAACTTCGTCATGCGCAAAAACGTCCTCAAGTACGACGACGTGATGAACCGCCACCGCGGCCGGATCTACGAGCAACGCAACCAGGTGCTCGCCGGCGAGGACATGTCGGAGCAGGTGACGCTCTGGATCGACGAGGTCATCGAGAACGTCGTCCACAACTTCACGCAGGAGGAGTACGCGGAGGATTGGGACCTCGACGGGCTCGTGAACGCGATGGATTCGCTCTACAAGCAGCCGAAGGACGAGCCGATCACCGCGCAGGAGCTCCGTGAGGACATCGCCGACCTCAGCCGGGAAGGGCTGATCGAGGACTTCCAGGAGGAGGCGCGCGAGATCTACGCGGCGAAGGAGGAGGAGTTCGGTTCAGAGCTCATGCGTGAGCTCGAGCGGTTCGTGATCCTCCAGGTCGTCGATGTCCGCTGGCGCGAGCATCTCGAGAACATGGACTACCTTCGCGAGGGCGTGCATCTGCGCTCGATGGCGCAGAAGGATCCGCTCGTCGAGTACACGGCCGAGGGCGAGCGCATGTTCACCGATCTCGGCGCGGCAATCCGCAGCGAGGTCGTGCTGCACCTCTTCCATGCGGAGCTCGCGCCGGAGGAGGCGCAGCAGTTGACGCAGACGCAGACCACGAACGGCAATCTCCAGTACGAGCACGAGATCACCGCCGGCGCGGACGCGATTGCGGCCGCAGGCGGAGGAGAGGCGGTCGCCGCAGGCATCCCCTCCGCAACCGGCGTGCTCCAGCAGGCGGTGCAGGCTTCGCCGCACGAGAAGATCGGCCGCAACGACCCGTGCTGGTGCGGCAGCGGCAAGAAGTTCAAAAAGTGCCACGGCGCATAGCCGGGTCAGAAGCTGCGCTTCTTTCCCGGGTGGGGCCACGCGTGACGGAGCCGTTCGTTGGCTACGGGGAGAGCGCGGTCTCCCCTTCGCCGCCGTGATGGCGACGTCCCAAGAACGCAAGTCCCGACCCGACGCGGCCCGGGTGACGAAACCGTCAATTCCCCTGCGTGCGAGCCGACGGCAAGGGCCAGGCCCTGTTACGGAACCGTCACGACGAGCACGACGTGGAGCTCGATCGCCGGCAGTCCCCCGAACCGGACGCGGTACCATCCGCCTCCGCATGGCCGAACAGGAACAACTCTCGCTTCAGGAGCAGCTCGAAGGAATCGGGGCCCAGCTGGACTGGGTCCGTGGTTACCTTTGACCCGGATCGGCTGAGGGAACGGCAGGTTGAGCTCGAAGCAGAGCTCGGGCAGCCGGGATTCTGGGACGACCAGCAGCGCGCTGCCGCCGTCAGCTCCGAGCACGCGCGCGTCGCGAAACGCCTCGAGCGATACGACCGGCTCACGCACGAGTACGAGGACGCGAAGGAGCTGCTCGAGCTCGACGAGGGTCTCGCCGACGACGTCGAGGCGAGCATCGTCCCGCTCCGCCGCGAGCTCGAGCGCCTCCAGGAGGACGCGCTCTTCTCCGGCGAGTACGACGCCGGCGACGCCGTCGTCACGATCCAGGCCGACGCGGGCGGCACGGACGCGCAGGACTGGGCCGAGATCCTGCTGCGCATGTACCTGCGCTGGGCGGCCGATCGCGGCTTCCAGACCGAGATCCTCGAGACGAGCCCAGGGGAGGAGTACGGAATCAAGTCGGCGACGTTCACCGTGAAGGGCGACAACGCATACGGGATCCTCAAGGCCGAGCGCGGCAAGCATCGGCTCGTGCGCCTGTCGCCGTTCGACCAGGCGCACCGCCGGCACACGAGCTTCGGACAGGTCATCGTCGCGCCGCTGCTCGACGAGGCGGCGGACATCGTCATCGACGACGACGACATCCGGATCGACACATTCCGCTCTTCCGGCGCGGGGGGTCAGCACGTGAACAAGACGGACTCCGCGGTGCGCATCACGCATCTCCCCTCGAACATCGTCGTCTCGGTGCAGAACGAACGGAGCCAGACGGCGAACAAGGACACCGCGATGAAGATCCTCCGCTCGCGGCTCGCGGAGAAGGCCGTCGAGGAGCGCGAGGCGGAGCTCGCCCGCGAGCGCGGCGGCGTGAACATGGGCTTCGGCGGCAGCGCCGTCCGCAGCTACGTGCTCCACCCGTACCAGCTCGTGAAGGACCACCGCACGGATTACGAGATGGGAAACACCCAGGGCGTCCTCGACGGCGACCTGGACGGCTTCATCCGCGCGTATCTCCTGCAAGCGGCAGGAAACGGGAGCTAGGCCGCCGAAGGGTCAGCTAGGATGGGGGCCGCCGCCAACTGACCGGCGCGGGGCCACTTGCCCGCCGACGCTGCGCCACCGGTACAGGACGTTGACAGACCTGCAGATAGAACCCGCGGAGCAACTGGCCGAGACCCCCGTACGTACGGCGGTGCCTGGACCGGGGACGATGATCGTCTTCGAGCAGGTCCGCAAGGTCTACGAGCCCGACGTGGTCGCGTTGCATGACGTTTCCTTCGTGATCGACAAGGGCGAATTCGTCTTCATCGTCGGCGCCTCCGGCTCGGGCAAGTCGACGCTCATCAAGCTGCTCTTGAAGGAGATCGACCCGACAATGGGCCGGATCTTCGTCGGCGGCCGCGACCTGACCCGCCTCAAGCACAGCAAGGTGCCTCTGCTTCGTCGAAACGTCGGCTGCGTCTTCCAGGACTTCAAGCTGCTGCCGAGTCGCACCGCTGCCGAGAACGTCGCCTACGCGCTCAAGGTACAGGGTGAAGGCCGTACGTCGATCCGCCGCAAGGTACCCGAGGTGATGAACATGGTGGGCCTCGCGCACCGCATGAACAACTATCCAGACGAGCTCTCGGGGGGTGAGCAGCAGCGCGTATCGATTGCGCGCGCTGTCGTCAACCATCCGCCGCTCCTCGTCTGCGACGAGCCGACCGGCAACCTCGATCCTGACACGTCGGTCGGGATCATGCAGTTGCTCTACCGGATCAACCGCGCCGGGACGACGATCCTGATGGTGACCCACGACCGCGAGATGGTGGACAAGATGCGCAAGCGCGTCATCGCCCTCGAGGAAGGACGCCTCGCGCGCGACGAGCGGCGCGGCGGCTACGCGTCCGAATGACCGCGCGCGTTCGATTGCTCTTCTCCGAGGCGTGGTCGTCGATCACCTCGAGCATCTCGACGACATTCGCCGCGATCATCACCGTCTTGATTTCGATGTTCCTCCTCGGGCTGCTCATCGCGCTCGGCACCTGGCTCCTCTCGTACAGCGACCACGTGAAGAAGGGCGTGCTCGTCAAGGTCTACTTCGCTACCGGCGCGACCGACGCGCAGGAAGCCACGGTAGGACAGCGGCTGCAGCGCGACCCGCGCGTGCAAAACGCGACCTACATCTCCAAGGAACGCGCATTCGCGGACGAGCAGAAGAAGTATCCGTCGCTCTACAAGAACGTTCCGTCCAATCCGTTGCCTGACTCGTGGGTCGTGAAGCCCGAGAAGGCGGAGGACGCTCCCCTGATCGGCAAGGAGATTCAGCGTGACCTTTCCCGACACGGCGCGGAGTCCGTTCGCTGGCCTGCGGTGAACGACGTCAAGTGGGGGGATCAGACGACGAAGCGCGTCCTGACCGTCGCGAAGTGGATATCCGTCGTCTTCCTCGTCGCGATCGTGCTCCTCGTCACGGCGTCGACGCTCCTGATCGCGAATACGATCCGGCTGTCGATCTTCGCCCGGAGGCGCGAGATCGAGGTCATGAAGCTCGTCGGCGCGACGAACTGGTTCGTTCGCGGCCCGTTCATGCTCGAAGGGCTGCTCCAGGGCCTCGGGGGCTCCATCCTCGCGGTGATCCTGCTCGTGCTGGGAAAGGAGGTCGCGCTGCCGGCGATCCTGCCGCACCTCCACGGAGGCTCCGACGTGCATCCGCTCCCGTTCGCGCTGAACGCGCTCGCGCTACTTGCCGCCGGGCTCCTGCTCGGAGCCGCCGGCTCCGGCCTGACGCTCCGCCGCTTCCTGCAAGTCTGACGGACCGATGACTAGCGGTCCGCGCCGCCTGGCTCTATGCTCGGCGCGATCCAGATGCGGCGCACCCTGATCCTGCTGGCAGCCGGGCTTGTGCTCGCCGGGCCCTTCTTCCTGGGCTACAGGCTCTCTGAGGGAAGCCGTGCCACGACGCCCGTCGCGGTCTCGAGCCTCGTGGACGAGGTGCGGAATGCACTCGCCGCCCGGTACTACCGACCGGTGCCGCCCGCGGTGCTGAAGCTCGGCTCGGTCGACAAGATCATCTCCGCCCTCGGCGACCCGTACACCGCGTATCTCGCGCCTCCGGACTACAAGCTCGTCCGCCAGGAGACGGCGTCGTCGTACACGGGCATCGGCTTGAGAGTGCTGCCCTCGCCGCACGGCTCCGAGGACGAGGCGCTCGCGACTGCGTTGAAGGTCCTCGCCCGTCCGGCGAGCTAAGCCGGGTCCATCGGCACCCAGCAGCGTGTTCTCCCCCGTAGGCGCGCCGGTACCGTGGCCCCGTGGCCCAGCACAGACGCCAGAAACGCCCGAGCCGCAGCCAGCGTCACCAGCGCCGACCGCAGCCCCCGAGGGGCAAGTCCGTTGCGGACCTGACCGTCCGCCTGCCCGAGCGCACCTCCGAGCCTGAGACGGTGATCGCCCACCTCGGCCCCACGAACTCGGGCAAGACCCATGACGCGCTGCGTTTCCTCGTCGAGAACGGGCGCGGCGTCTACGCGGCGCCGCTGCGGATGCTCGCCCAGGAGGCCCACCGGCGGCTGGCGGCGGAGATCGGGGAGGAACTGGTCGGGCTCGTGACCGGCGAGGAGCGCGTGAATCCGGACGCGCCGATCGTCTGCTGCACGGCGGAAATGGCGCCGATGCACGGCGAGACCCTCGTGCTCGACGAGGTGCAGTGGGCAGAGGACGAGGAGCGCGGCTCGGCGTGGACGCGGCTGATGCTCGGCGGCGAGTACCGGCACATCCTCCTGCTCGGGGCTGTCGAGGCGCTCCCGCTCGTCCGGCATGCATTCCCGCAGGTCGAGTTGCGCTTCTTCGAGCGCAAGGCGCCGCTCGACTGGATCGGCAAGCGCGGGATCCGAGGCCTTGGCCCGGGAACGGTCGTCGTCGCCTTCAGCCGCCGCGCCGTGATCGGGCTCGCGGGTGAGTTGAACCAGATGCATCCGGGCAAGGTCGCCGTGCTATACGGAGCGATGCCGCTCGCGTCGCGGCGCGAGGAGATCGACCGCTTCATCTCCGGCTCCGCCGAGGTGTGCGCCGCGACCGACGTCCTCGGGCACGGGGTCAATCTCCCGTGCGAGACCCTGCTCTTCGCCGAGACCGACAAGTTCGACGGCCGTGAGCGTCGCGACCTCGAGCCCTGGGAGATCGCGCAGATCGCGGGTCGAGCCGGCCGCTTCGGGTTTCACGAGCGCGGCAGCGTCGGTGTCCTGACCGGTGTGCCGTGGGCGCATCCGGAGCCCTCGCTCGTCGAGGAGGCGCTGACGCCTCACGTGCAGATCGAGGACGGCCAGTACGGATACCGGGTCGTCGACACGGGTCGGCTGCGGCCGCAGCTCGCCGACCTGAACATCGCGCGCGTCGACGAGATCGAGCCCGCATTGCACGCGTGGCGTCAGGCCGCGCTGCGCTACTGGAGCATCGACGGCTGGCTCACCGTCGAGTCGATCCAGCCGCTGCTTGCGCGCCTCGACGCGGTGCGCGAAGCGCTGCACCATGCCCGGCGGCGACTCGAGCTCCCCGACGTCTGGAAGCTCATGCAGGCGCCGATCGACGAGGACGGGCTCGACCTGCTCGGGACACTCGCGTGCGCGGTCGCCGGCGACACCCCGCAGCGGACGGTCATCCAGTGGATCCTCGACCCGCAGCGGCTGCGCTCGGCGAGCCTCACGGAGGCGGAGCAGGCAGCTCGCGAAGCCTCGATCCTGCGGTGGTTCGCGCTGCAGTATCCGGGCGTCGCCGGGGTCACAATCGAGAAGGCGGCTGCGCTCGAGGAGATCGCCGCCGCCCGCGTCGTCCAGGAGCTGCGGGCCGAGATCGACGCTCCGACGATCGGTCGCTGCCGTGCCTGCGGCTCGCGCACGGCACCGTGGGCGACGCTGTGCGATCGCTGCTTCATGGCGCGGGGCTACAAAGACCGTCGCTAGCGAAGGACGAGCTGCGTGCAGCGGAAGAGCGCCATCGGGCGGCCGTCCGGGGCGTTCACGGTCGCATCCCAGAGCTGTGTCGTGCGCCCGCCGTGCACGAGTCGCGCCTCGCAGGTGATCGTGCCCTGTTGTGCGCTCCGGATGAAGTTCGTCTTGAGCTCGATCGTCGTGAAGCCGATTCCGCCCTCGGGCAGGCTGAGGATGCACCCGTAGCCGCAGGAGGTGTCGGCGAGGCCGACGACCGCAGCCGCGTGGAGGAAGCCGTTCGGGGCCATGAGCTCGTCGCGCAGCGGCATGTGCGCGTGGACGACGCCATCGAGCAGCGAGTCGACCTCGACGCCGATCAGACCTGGAAAGAGCCCGTCGCCGGCCGCTTTCAGCTGGTCGAGCGTGAGCTCCACTCGCTCGACCCTACACTTCGGCCCGATGGCGAAGTCGCAGGGAGAGAAGCTGATCGTCGACAACCGGCGAGCCCGGCACGACTACCACCTCACCGACAAGGTCGAGGCGGGCCTCGTGCTGGCCGGGACCGAGGTGAAGGCCCTGCGCGACGGCAAGTCGACCCTGCAGCAGGCGTACGCGGAGATCCGCGACGGCGAGGCGTGGCTCGTCGGCCTCCACATTCCCGAGTACGGGCAGGGCAACCGTGCGAACCACGAACCCGACCGGCCGCGGAAGCTGCTCATGCACCGCCGCGAGATCGACCGCCTGTACGCCCAGGTGCGCGAGAAGGGCTTCACGCTCGTGCCGACCCGTCTCTACTTCAAGGACGGCCGGGTGAAAGCCGAGATCGCGCTCGCGCGCGGCAAGGAGCTTCGCGACAAGCGGCGCTCGATCGCCGACCGCGACTCCAAGCGCCAGCTCGAGCGCGAGCTCAAGGCTCGGCGCTAGGCGTTATGCTCGCCCCGAGGCGGCCGCTGCGCCGCCACGGGTCCGAAAGGAGGCGGCGGTGAGGAACGTGTCCCTCACGGTCAACGACGTCCCGTACGAGCTCGAGCTCGAACCGCGCGAGCTGCTCGTCTACGTCCTGCGCGAGCGCCTTGGGCTGAACGGGACCGTCGTCGGCTGCGACACCTCGTCGTGCGGTGCATGCACGGTGCTGCTCGACGGCGAGTCGGTGAAGTCGTGCACCGTCCTCGGCGTCCAGGCCGACGGCGGGGCGATCACGACGATCGAAGGGCTGGCCGAGAACGGCTCGCTCCATCCGCTGCAGGAGTCGTTCCACCAGCACCATGCGCTCCAATGCGGCTACTGCACGAGCGGGATGGTGCTCGCCGCCGCGAGCCTGCTCGCAGAGAACCCGAGCCCGACCGGGGACGAGATCCGGCACGCGCTCGAGGGGAACATCTGTCGCTGCACCGGGTACCAGAACATCGTCGACGCGATCGAGGCGGTGGCGCGATGAGCGCTCCCGCAGAGGTCGAAGTCGGCCGCATCGTCGGCGCGCCCGTCGATCGCAAAGAGGACAAGAAGCTTCTCCAGGGACAGGCGGAGTGGGTGGACAACATGCGCCTGCCCGGGATGGTGTTCCTCGGCGTCGTGCGCAGCCCGTACGCAAACGCACGCATCACGAAGGTGAACATCGATCCGGCTCTCGCGCATGCCGGTGTCGTCGCGGCGTGGTCCGGCGCCGACATCGATGACGAGTGGCAGGGTTCGCTTCCGTGCGCGTGGATCCCGACCGAGGACACGAACGCACCCGAGCACAAGCCGGTCGCGGTCGACAAGGCGCGCTACGTCGGCGACGCGGTTGCCGTGATCGCGGCGACGAGCCGCGGCGCCGCCGAGGACGCGGCGGAGCTCGTCGAGGTGGAATATGAGCCCCTGCCCGCTGTCGTCGATGTCGAGGCGGCGCTCGCAGACGGCGCGCCGCTCGTGCACGAGGAGTTCGGCACGAACGAGTGCTACACGTGGAAGCTGGACGCCGGCGATGTCGACCGGCTGTTCGCCGAATCTGACGTTACGGTCACGGAGCGATACCGCCAGAACCGGCTGATCCCGAACGCGATCGAGCCACGCGCGGTGTTCGTCACGCCGATTCCGGCGACCGGCGAGTTCACGCTCTGGTCGACGACGCAGGTTCCGCACATCGCGCGCGTCACCCTCAGCGGCGTCACCGGCATCCCAGAGACAAAGCTGCGCGTGATCGCGCCCGACGTCGGCGGCGGCTTCGGTTCGAAGCTGAACATCTACGCGGAGGAGGCGCTCGCGCTCGCAATCGCGCGCCGGCTCGGACGCGCGGTGAAGTGGACGGAAACCCGCAGTGAGGGCTACGTCTCGACGATCCACGGTCGCGACGTGATCCAGGAGATCGCGCTGGCGGCGACCGCGGACGGGAAGATCACCGCAGTCCGCGTGAAGCTGACCGCCGGCATGGGCGCGTACCTCCAGCTCGTAACGCCGGGGATTCCGCTCCTCGGTGCGTGGCTGTATGCGGGCGCCTACGACGTCGAGGGCTACAGCTTCGAGTGCACCGGCGTCTTCACGAATACGGTTCCGACCGATGCGTATCGCGGCGCGGGCAGACCGGAGGCGACGTACGCGATCGAGCGTGCGGTCGACGCGCTCGCACGCAAGCTCGGCAAGGACCCGGTCGAGGTCCGCCGGCTGAACTTCATCCGCGAGTTCCCGGCGACCATTGCGTCGGGTCTGACGATCGACTCCGGCGACTACGACGCGTGCCTCGACCTCGCGCTCGAGAAGTCCGGATACGACGAGGTGCGCGCGGAGCAGCAGTCCCGCCGCACGGCCGGCGACCCGAAGCGGCTCGGTATCGGGCTCTCGACGTACGTCGAGATGTGCGGGCTTGCTCCATCGGCGATTCTCGGGGCGATCCGCTACGGGGCCGGCGGGTGGGAGGCCGCGACGATCCGCTGCCTGCCGGCGGGAACCGCGCTGGTGCTGTCCGGGTCGACGCCGCACGGGCAGGGGCACGAGACGGCGTGGTCCCAGATCGTGGCCGACCGGCTCGGCTACGAGCTCGACGAGATCGAGGTGCTCCACGGCGACACAGCAGTCGTCCCGCTCGGGATGGACACGTACGGCAGCCGCTCGCTCGCGGTCGGCGGTATCGCGCTCTACTACGCGGCGGAGCGCATCGTCGAGAAGGCGAAGAAGATCGCCGCGCACCTCCTGGAGGTTGACGAGTCGAAGGTCGAGCACGTTCGCGGCGTGTTCCAGGGCCCGGAGGCGTCAATGACGCTGAAGGAGATCGCGTTCGCTGCGTGGACCGCCCACAACCTGCCGGAGGGTCTCGAGCCGGGCCTCGAGGCGACCTACGTGTACGACCCGCCGAACTTCTCCTGGCCGGCGGGCGCGCACGTCGCGATCGTGGAGGTCGACACCGAGACGGGCGCGGTCGAGCTGCTCCGCTACATCGCCGTCGACGACGTCGGCACCGTGGTGAACCCGACGATCGTCGAGGGGCAGATCCACGGGGGTCTCGCGCAGGGCGTCGCGCAGGCGCTGTACGAGGAGGCGATCTACGACGACGACGGCAACCTGCTGACCTCGAACATGGTCACCTATCTCGTCCCGTCGGCGACCGAGTTCCCACCCTGGGAGCTCCACCGGACCGAGACGCCGAGCCCGACGAACCCGCTCGGCGTGAAGGGCGTGGGGGAGACGGGTGCGATCGCCTCGCCGGCGGCGGTGATGAACGCGGTCGTCGACGCACTCGCGGAGGACGGCATCACCGACATCGACATGCCGGCGACGCCGGAACGAGTCTGGCGCGCGCTCGAGGAGGTGCGGCGATGATCCCGGCACCGTTCGACTACGAGGTTGCGGAGTCCACCGACCATGCCATCGAGCTGCTCGGCGACCGTGAGGACGCCAAGGTGCTCGCGGGCGGGCATTCACTCCTGCCGCTGCTGCGGCTGCGGCTCACCAGGCCGTCGCTCCTTGTCGACGTGGGACGCCTCGAGGAGTTGTCGTACGTGCGCGATGCGGGTGCGTCGATTGCGATCGGCGCGCTGACACGGCATCACGACGTTGCCACCGCGCCGCTCGTCCAGGAGCACAACCCGCTCGTCTCCTACGCGGCCGGGCTGATCGGCGATCCGCAGGTGCGGCATCGCGGGACGATCGGGGGGTCGCTCGCGCACGGCGACCCGGCGTCGGACCTACCGGCAATCCTGCTCGCGCTCGACGGCGAGGTCGACATCGCCGGGCCCGGCGGCGTCCGCACGGTCGGCGCGGCGGATTTCTTCCGCGGCGTGTTCGAGACGGCGCTCGGCCCGCAGGAGCTCGTGACCGAGGTGCGGGTGCGGAAGCTCAGCGGCGACCACGGCTGGAGCTACCTGAAGTTCCGGCGGCGCTTGCAGGACTGGGCGACGGTCGGCGTGGCCGCGGTGGCGCGCCGCTCGAACGGCGGGGTCGCGGAGCCGGCGATCGGGCTCGTCAGCATGGGCGCCACGCCGCTCCGCGCGTGGGCGTCGGAGGAGGCGTGGGCGGCGGGCGAAGCGGATCCCGGCGCGGTCGCCGACGACGGCACGGATCCGCCGAGCGACACGAACGGGAGCGCCGAGTACCGGCGGCATCTCGTCAAGGTGCTCGTGCGGCGGGCGGTAGAGGAGACAAATCGCCGCTAGACTGAAGGTAACGAACATACGGGGGCGACCTGGTTTCGACGTGGTCGATAATCCGGATGAGCTGCAAGCCGAGGTCGCCGGTAGGCCTCGTTAATCCACCGGCACCAATCAAATGCGGATCAGCGTGATCTCGCACTCGCTGCCTAAGGCAACTTAGTCCAGCGACAGCCGGTCGAGTTGGGCCCGTGACTCGACCCGCTGCTAACTAACGGGCTCGGCGCCGAAGAAGAGCCAATCGTCGGAGGCGCGACATTTCAGGATGGCTGGCCCGTCGGCAGGGCGGCTGCACTCCGGCCGGCGGGTGAGATAAAGGGCAGCCTACGCTTGTAGATGCTCAGCCGGTGCGGCTGCGGACGCGGGTTCGATTCCCGCCGCCTCCACTTTCGGCTCAACGATGCTCCTGCGCAGCGCATCCGCCGGGAGCGATTCGCTTAATCATCGACGACTCCGAGCGGCGTCTCGGCGAACTGGTCGATGTTCCCGTCCGTGCACAGTGAGGAGCTACCCTCGGGAACGTGAAGCTCCTCGCGGCCGTCTCCGCCGCGCTCGCTCTTGCTCCCGCCGCGGGGTCGGCGAGGGTCGGGTTCCCAACCTTCGGAGCGGGCTGCGCGCGAGCTGACTTCCGAAGCGGCGCTGCGTCCGTCCGCGCCGAGTTCTGTCACGCGAGCGGGAGTGCCGGTCGGGCGGTCGTCCTGCTCCACGGCTGCGGCGGGTTCTCGACGTTCGACCACCGGCTGGCAGTCGAGCTGCCACGCCAAGGCATCTCGACGCTCGACGTCGACTACTTCGCACGCACGCCGCCGCCGAGCACGAAGGGGTTTTGCGGCGGTCGTGGGTCCGGCTCCGATCCCTTCTCGACCTGGACGCGAATCGCGCGCGACGCAGCGGCGGCGCTCCGCCACACGACGGGACTCAACCCGCATCGCGTCGGGGCAGTTGGCTGGTCGCTGGGCGGCGCCGTGGTGCTGGCGGCGGCTCAGGGACGCCCTGCCGACAGACCGTTCGCAGCCGTCGCCGGGTTCTCCACAGCGGGCCGGGACGTCGACGCAGCGCAGATGCCGCCGACGATTCTCCTTTCCGGGGGCGCGACGGATGCGATCCCGCTCGCCGATACGCTGCCGCTCTACCAGGCGTTGCACCGGGCAGGTGTTGCGTCGAGCCTCTTCGTCTATCCGCACGGCTCCCATAGCTGGTCGGGGCGCCAGGGTGCGCTTGGGATCGAGCGCGCGTCCGCGTTTCTCCGGCGCTACCTCCGCTGATTTACAGGTCGAGGGTCGCCGAAGTGCCGAGCGGAGCGCCGGCACGGTCGAGCGCGACGACGGCCGCCCTGCGCGTCTGCGGTGCGAGCGGCAGCATCGTCTCGAATCCCGTCCGCGGGACGGGCGGACTGTTCTGGAGATCAGAGGCGCTCGCGCCTTGCAGCAGCTGCCACGACGCCACCTCGGTGGCACCGTTCCAGCTCGCGTGCAGCACGTGTGCGCGCGCCGCGACCGTCGGCCGGTCGATCGGACGCCCCACCCAGGGGAAGCGGAATGCGCGGTAGCTTTGGCCGCCGTGCGGCAAGCGGGCGTCAAACGCGATCGCGCCGCTCCGCGTGAACTCCGTCACGTACTGGGCGCCGCCCCAACCGACGAAGACGTCGCCGTTGCCCAGCATCTGCGCATTGCCCAGGAAGTGGGACAGCACCCGGTCCGGCCGGTGCGTATAGGCGTGCTGGACCGAGGCGTGCCTCCGTTTCGTGTCGAGTGCGAGCAGCAGCGCGCGCGACTGTGGCCCCTCCTGCGGCGCCGCCGCGTTGTCGAAGACGCTAACCAAGCCGTGAGCGTGCTCGCGCACGTCGTGCTGCCACTCGAACCGCGCGCCCGTGCCGAGCGTGAAGTCGCTGCGCTTGCCGCCGAGGCGCCAGAGAATCCGGCCCGTGTGCCGGCTCACCTTGTAGGCGGCCCACGTGTTGCGTGCGGAGACGATCAGGTTTCCGTCCGGGGCGACGTCGATCGAGTTGATGTGGAAGTAGTCGAAGCGCGGCCCGGGCTTGCCCCTGATCTCCGTCTCGTCGACGGCGACGTGCTCGAGGCTGCGCCACTCCCAGATCAAGCGGCCGCTCGGAACCGCCAGCTCCTGGACGACACCGCCGACGACCTGACCGCGTCGACTCCCTCCGACGCTGGTCAGATTCCACGCCACTGTCTCATTGCTGGTCACGAGTGCGGTGTCGTCCGACGTGATGACGAGTTCGTGCAGGTCGCCGCGGCGGCCGTGTGCGGCAGAGAACCGTGCGAGCTCGCGATAGGAGGAGTCGAGAACGACCCATTCCCCGTCGCCTAGACCGTCCACGACCTTGCCCTCCCACCATGTCAGCACCGGCTTCCCGCGGAACATCCCAACCTTGAAGTCGGTCACGGTCTTGTGCGTGACGGGACGGAACCAGACGAGCTCGCCGGCGTCGTCGAAGATCATTGCACCGCGCTGGCCCGGGCCGGAGGACGGCGCGAGGAACACGAGCCCGGGGGCCGTGCCGTGCGCGGGCTGGACCACCGTCATTGTCGGCGGCTTCAGGTCGGGGCGCGAGACGAACCGCTGGACCTTCTCGTCCGTTGCTGCGAGCGCGTCGGCGGCTCCGAGACGGGCGAGCGCCTGCCGAGCCGCGGCTCCCGAGAGGAGGAGGCCGGCTCCCCCGGCGAACAGATCCCTACGCGTGAAGGCCTGCAAACCCGGGAAGCGTACGCCACGCGGGTTCGACTCCCGCCCCCTCCATAACTGACATTGCGCAAACCGAGCGCCGGTTGCGTCTCAACTGTCCCGAGGCTGGCCGAGCATGAAGCGATGCCCGTCGGGGCTTTGCAGCGCCATTTCACGACGGCCCCAGGGCTCGTCGGTCGGCGGCTTGAGCACGTCAGCGCGCTCCGTGCGCGCTTGAGCGTAGAAGTCATCGACGGAGTCGACCGTCAGGTAGGCGACGTAGCTGTGGTCGCCGAGCGCCGAGGCGGGCGGCACGTCCGGGCAACGCCCGAGCATGAACGTCACGGCGCCCGCCGTGCAGAAGACCCAGTTTCCCGGGTCGGGGTCGCTCCGCTCACGGCCGAACACGCGGGAGAACCAGGCCGCAGACCGTTCGAGGTCGTGCACCGCAAGGACGGGATTCGAGCCTGTCAACCTCATTCGCGCAGTCTGCCCGACGCGCCAAGCCGGCGATGAAGGTCCTGCAAATCGACCGGTGTCGTTTTCTCAGCGGGTACGGTGGCGGTTCCGGTGGCAACGGAGGACGCGGGAGGGACTGCTCGCTCGTCGACATGCGCGCCCCCGCTTGACTCACTGGCAGCGCAGGCGCGGCGCCGAAACGCGGAAGTTGTCGAACGCCACCTCGATGCGCTGGTGGCTCCAGCTCGACGCGTCCGCGAAGAGCTGGAGGCCGAGGGTCACCTGCCCAACAACGTGCGCCGAGTCGAGCACCACCCAGCGGCGCCCGCGCCTTACGGAGGCGACCATGCGCGCAGTCCGGCGGAGAACACGGAGGGTTCCGGAGGGGTCGTCGGCATTGAGCACGCTGTAGCTCGTCGGCATGTTGCCCTCGTAGCGCTCGCCGGGCAGCGCGCTCACGCGGGCGGCGTCGGAGTTCACGTTCGGGAAGATCCATGCGCTCAGCTGAGCGCGGGCGCCGTTGCGCTGCGGCCACTCGAAGAGGCGGTAATCGACGCGCGCGTCGAAGTCGCCGTCGAAGCGACACTGCGAGAAGACGCTCGCGGAGATGAGGTGGTAGCGCCCGCCGACGCGGCCACGTGCGGCTAGACCGAGCTCGAGCCGGCCGCCGCGGATCGCCACCGAAGTGCCGGTCCCTGCCAGGTTCGTCCCCCACAACCGCTGGTTCAGGCGCGTGAACGGGTCGCGCACCGTCACCCATCCAGCCGGCAGCGGAACAGCGGCGAGGGCCGCCGCTGACTCCGTCGCGAACGGCTTGACAGGTGCGGCGTGTCGCTTCGAGGACGTCTCCGTCGCAGCGACCGCCGCGACGACCGCCGCCGCGATCACAGCGAGCACGGCCACGCGTCCGCGGAACCTGCGTCGCCGCACCCGCGGCAGTGTGAGCGCCGGCTCTTGCCGGAGGATCGCGCGTTCCAGCCGTCGCAGCTGCGGGCTCGGGTCGAGCCCGAGCTCCTCCTGGAGCATGTGCCGCGTGTCGCGGTACACATCGAGCGCGTCCGCCTGGCGCCCGGCGCGGTAGAGGGCAAGCATCAGCAACTCGCGTAGCCGCTCGCGTAGCGGTTGCTGCGCGACGAGCGCCATCAGCTCCGGAATCAGCGCAGCATCGACGCCCGTTTCGAGCTCGGCCGCGAGACGCAGTTCGACGATCGTCTCCTGTAGCTCGTCGAGCGACTGGCGCTCGACCGCGACGAACGGGAGGTCGAGGCCGCCGAACGGCTCGCCGCGCCAGAGTGCCTCGGCGTCTCTGAGCACGCGTGCGCGGCGGCGGGGGTCGGCGATTGTCGCCGCCTCCTCGACCTGCGCTCGCGCGCAGGCGAGGTCGAGCTCGCCCTCGTCGACCCGCAGCGAATAGCCGGATGGTGAGCTGATGAGCCGGTCGCCGACGAGCTTGCGGAGTCGTGAGACGACGGTTTGGAGCGCCCCAACGCCGCCGCGTGGCGGCTCCCACCAAAGCTCATCGAGCAATCGCTCAGGCGGGACGATGTCGTTGCGGTGCAGGAGCAGGTACGCGAGAAGCGCGCGCTGCCGCGGACCGCCGAGCGCCAGCTCGACACCGTCGACCGACGCCTCGACCGGACCGAGGATGCGGAACTCCATGGCGCCCTCAGCACGCGACCCTAGCACTCGTTGACAGCGTTTTGAAAGCACAGCGGGCTATGGTCGACGACCCCGACAAAGGAGATTCGCAATGCACCGACTCGTCGGCCTGTTCGTGATCGCCGGTGCGGCGCTCACGCTCGCGCTCCCCTCGTCCGCGGCCGCAGCGCCGATCGACCCGTTCGTCGGCACATGGTGGGCGATCGACCCTACGGACGGCAGCCTCGAGCAGGCGACCTTCGGCGCCGACGGCTCTCTCTTTTTTCGCGACGACTCCGCGCACACGTGCGGCGGTGTCCAAGCGATCCTCACCGACGTCGGCACCGTATCCGATAACACGTGGACCGGGAGCGGCGCGGCAACGCTCCTCTGCCCGGCGATCGGAGAGACGCGCGGGCCCGTCTTCTTCCAGTTCACGGTGAGTCAGGACGGCTCGCTCACCGGTGTCGGCCCGGAGGTGTGGACGCGCGCGCGGCCGTAACGGCTCCACATCGCCGACACCCGGCTCACACGAGACGGCCCCGCTGCGCGGCCCCCCGGCTGCCAGGCTGTCCGCTCAGGTGCGAACGGCTGGGACGGGTAAAAGGTGGCCGATCGGCCGGTTCAGCTGCCTCGGACCGGGCGCTCCGCGAAGGTCATGGCCATCGGGGCTGCGCGAGCGTGCATTCGCCAGATCCCTACATCAGGCTCAGTGGGGTAACGACGACGACATGGTTTGCGCAATGTCTGGTTCCGCCCATAACTGACATTGCGCAAACCGTGCGCGTCGTGCCCTAGGAGTTCCCGCGAGCAGGTGCTTCAGCCGGCCAGAACCCGTCTTGAGGTTGCGACTCGGAACGGATGTCCTCCACCCGCACAGAGATCATCGCGAACGCCGCCTCCTCGTCACTGTCGTTTCTCACGGCCCGAACAGTCGTCGGCGGAATCCGGACGGCGTCATATTGACGCAGAGTCTCCACCTCGTCGCCGAGCTTGATCCTGATCTCGCCGGCGAGAACGAAGTAGATCTCTTCGATCGTGCGATGACTGTGGCCCCAGGCCGGATCCCCGCCCGGCGGGACGTGCGGCGTATGCGGCACAAGGACTCGCACGTTGAGCGTGACCTGCTCGGCGCCGAGCGGTCGGCCGTAGCCGAGGAACGCGCCCGGCGCATCACCGCTGTAATCCGGCGCCTCCGCACGACGAAGAACCGCGTACTCGCCCATGGCGCGAACATACCAACGCCGGCGTCACTCGAGCGAGAGCGGCTCAGGGGCGAGCAGTGCGTGGTTTGCGCAATGTCTGATTCCACCCATAACTGACGCTGCGCAAACCCGTGGCGCGAATGACGCAGCTCGTGGAACGCGGCTCACTCTGATTGGTGTGAGGAGCCGTCATCTCCCTCAGCCGTGGTTGACGCTCCGGCGAAGACCGGTGCTCCGAGTTGCTCCCTCAGCCCGAGGTCGTCACGGTGATTCCAGATTTCGACAACCTTCCTGCTGTCGCCGAAGCGAAAGATGTTCACGCCTGAGAAGGTCACGTGCTTTCCCGTCGGTGCGACATCGCCCCACGCACCGGTGTGCGTACCGGCAGCCGTCCAGCGAGCGGCGACGAGGTCGCCCTCGCCTAGGACAAGGTCGACGCGCCACTCGAGATCAGGAAACGCGCGCCGGAACTGCTCGGCGATTAGCGATTGGCCCGCGCCGCCCGGAGCGGCCTGCGTCGGCCGAAGATCGTGGCGGACATAGTCGTCCGCGAACACTTCCTTCGCGAAGCGGACATTTCCTCGGCGCCAGACCTCGTCGTAGAAGCGCAGAACGAGCGCCTTGTTCACCTCGACGTTCATTCGCCGGCAATCCTAATTCGGCGGCAGATGACCTGGAACCCGGACACCTTCCGCCCCGGCACGCGCATGTGGAGCGTGCCGGTCGCCACCGGCACGGCAAGCGGCTGGGTCGAGGTCAACGGCACGCGCGTGATCGTGAACGGCTGGCGCGCCTATCACGACCACACGTGGGGCGAGTTCAGCCTCGCGGCCGTGAGCTGGTACCACAGCGACTTCGCGGTCGTCAGCCCAAGGCCCGGCGAGGCGTGGATCGTCAACGGGCTGCAGCCGGGCGAGGGGAGCTACCGCACCGAGCCCGACGAGCGCGCCTGGCAGGGCGTGCTCGTGCACGCGGCCGGCAAGCGGGTCGTCACCTGCCAGGCGCGTGTGGTGCGGAGCGGCTGGATTCGGGCGACAAACTCCGGCGACGGCTGGATCTACTACCTGCCGAACCAGGTCCGCGCGAGCTGCACGCGCCTAACGGGCTCGTTCGCGTTCCGCCCAGAAGGCGGGTTCCGAGGCGTCGGCGGTTCGGGATCGCGCAGGAGGTCGGCAGCAGCGCGCCGACGCCCGGCGGCACCGGCTGGATCGCGCACGCGATGCCGCCCCTTCCAAACATGTAGAGCATGATGTCGATCGCGCTGACGTCGTCGGACTCACTCGATCGAGACCCACAGGTCGCCGTCGAGGTAGACCATGGCAGTCGGCCCAGTCTCCCGTCTAGGCTCGATCAGCTCGATCGTCTGTACGACCTTGTTCGTCTTTGGATCGACCGCCAGGACCGCCGATTCGGTTGACACCCAGACTCTGCCGCCGCCGAAGGCGATGCTGCGCGTCGTTCCTGTGTCGAGGTGGATCTTCGCCTGCACGCGCGCCGTGTCGGGGTTGATCCGCCACACCTCCGGCACGTAGTGAGTGACCCAGACCGAGCCGGCACCAATTGCAACGCCGGCCGGACCGATGCTGGCGTCGATGTTCTTCGCGGTATTGGTCGCCATGTCGACCCGGGTGATCTTTCCGCCTTCAATGTTGGCCACCCAGACAAAGCGGGCGTCGGCGGCGAGTGACACGGGATTTGCGAGCAGGGGCGCTCTCGCCTTCACCGCCC
>WNGE01001813.1_pt1 | contig 27066 bp, 30 predicted proteins | sample 5400651 | NCBI WGS metagenome assembly WNGE01 (sample SAMN13153370, study PRJNA577476) | soil metagenome | isolation source: 60 cm soil or saprolite under grassland replicate 2 | place: USA:California | collected 2016-06-15 | reverse complement strand
TCATCGGCGCACCTGTACGCGCCCTCTTCGCCCGCTGTTCATCGTCAAACGCACGCCACTCTGGCCTCGTATCCGCAATCTTCTCCTGCACAACATACCCGCAGGCCATGCAGACAACCTCAGCCGCATCGTAGTCTCTCATCAGTCGCGAGCCCCCGCACTCTGGACACAATCGTATCCTTCGCGAGCTAGTCTCAGGTCCCCGTTCTAGCGTCTGGCCTACTTCTTCAACCACTTCTCTCTTACCCCCTAATTATCCTCTAAAAGGTACAGAACCCTACCCGCGAACCCCTCGCCAGCCACCTCTGGCTTCACAGAGACATATGGACTCTTCACAGGACCAAGAATATTGTTAACGGTCCCGATCCCAACGAAAAGCGAAAAATGCCAAATCGCGTATATAAACATTGATTGGCCGAGAAAGACTTCTAATTCAGCTAAGCGATACTATCCAACAACAACGTCGGCCAGTGGGAAATTGATCCGCGAAGTCCAACTCTCCAACTTCATGTCCTACAAGAACAGTAGCATTCCACTTCGGCCCGGCCTAAACCTGATCATAGGGCCAAACGGCGCAGGAAAATCCTCAATTCTACTAGCAATATCTGTCGTCCTAGGTCAGGCATACACGGAACGGGCGAAAAAACTCAGCGAGCTCATACGATGGAACGAGCAAGAAGCGCGCATCTCTCTTCTCCTAGACAACGAGGCGCCGAAAGGAGCTCGACCATTTCCGCAAGCTCGATCGGACAAGGTCCTTCTCACCCGAGTTCTCAAGAGATCCGGAGATTACCACTATCTGCTTAACAACAAGCCCGTCAGCAAGACTAACCTGCTCGAAGGACTAAACAAGATCGGACTTAACCCTGACAACATGCTGGTCATAATGCACCAGCTCATGGTAGGACGATTCGGCTCCGTCAGCCCTATAGACAAACTACTCCTTCTCGAGGACGCGGTAGGCTTTGGAGCATATCGAAGAGAAGTACTCGATGCATCCTCTCGATTACAGAAACTGACGACTGAACGAGAAACCATGTCCTCTGTTCTAGAGGGCACCAAGGAGACATATCTACACTGGCAGCGTGAATACGAAAAGTACGAGTTGAAAAGGAAACTCGAAGACCAGTTCAAAGACCTCCAAAGAGAACTCATTTGGAGACGTATCATCAGAAGAGAATCCTCACAAAAGCGGGTAAAAGACCGAATCTCCTCTCTACACAGCAAGATAGCGGAGACGAGAGATGAATTCGAAACCTCGCACAAGCACCACCAACAAGTACTGACAGATCTCGCAAAGGTCTCCGCAGAGCTGGAAGAACTTCGAGAAGAACACCTGAAGCTTGAGCATGGCCGCGGCCTACGTGCAGGAGCGCTAGAATGGATTTCAAAAGTCACTGACCTCCTTCGGACACAGCAGAACGTCTTGACCGCGCTTCAGCAGAGAGCTGGTGATGTGAGTCTTGCAAAGGAGAACGACCAGCTTAGTCATGTGCTATCAGACCTAGTTGAGGAACAGGAGAAAATTTCTAAGAGTGCCAAGACTGCCGACCAAGACTTCGAGAAAGTACGCTTAGGGATTGCCGAGCTGGTCTCCCAACTGGCCAAGAACACTGACGTCTTGATAGAATCCAGAGTCAAAAAGGAGGTCAGCAACTTCAAGCTCGCACTGATGGATCAGGAGGTTCAGGAACTCGAAGTTCAGCTTCGCATCGGCCAGGAGGAAATTGAACCTCTCAGAACACAAGCCTCTCAGCTTGGACCAGTATTCGAGAATCCTAGAGACCTCCAACAGATATCACTGGACGTCGCTTCTGTTCAAGAACGATTACGCCCGCTTGCTCACCTCTCGCCTGAAGTCGAGAAGATGTACAAGAGCTATGGAGAACTCTACGAGGATCTAAAGAAGAAAGCTGAGGTTGTAGAGCAGAACAGGTCCGAAGTTCTAGGCGAGCTGAGAGAACGCTTCGACCGATGGAAAACGGTCATGGACAAGCTGCTGGAGGAACTCTCTGCAAAATACAACGCATTGCTATCTGAGGTGGAATCAAAGGGACGAATCGTCATCAAAGCCTCCAAAGATATTGAGAAAGCAGGCCTCGAGCTCTACGCAGGATTCAAAGGCAACGAACCGGTCTCGCTCGACGGCCTAGCCCCAAGCGGGGGCGAACGAACGGTTGCCCTTATCGCATTTCTCCTTTCCCTACAACAATTCATCTCATCTCCCTTCCGAGCAATCGATGAGTTCGACGTCCACATGGACCCGCGAAACAGGGAAACAGTATCCAAGCTCATCCACGCCGCAGCAAAAGCGACCGACTCGAGCCAGTATATCGCAATAACCCCTGGACAAGTGACACTTCCGGAGGACAATGTCCACGTTATCGTTGTCCAGAACGTCGAGGGCAGTTCCATGGTCAAGGAGCTAGGATGACCACGACCGGAAAAGTACGTCGATTTTCTGGAAGACGAGAATTAGAGGAGCTAATCCAAACGTGTATCTCTATCGAGAACCGTAGGTTCAACCCCTTCCTCTTGGACATCGCTGAGGCGCTAAGTATCATCAGACGGCACTCAAACCAGTTGCGGACGCTCGAGGACCACCTGCTCGACATGCGAGCCATCACGAGTGTCGCTAGGGTTGTAGGACTGCAGAGCGCTCACCTCAGATTCCAGTCCAGTTCCCTCTTCATCGATCCTAGCATGGCAAAACAGAAGCTCGACTCCCTTTCGAGGGAACAATTGGCAGACTTTCTCCTTCTCTCATGGCATCCAATAGTGGAACTCGAACAGCTCACGCTCGCATCCACAAAAGAGGCGAAGGAATTTTGGGAACGCATGCTTTCGTTTTTCGAGCGAAGAAAGCGACTTCACCTCGGACCATTCGACAACCCTGAAGCAACAAACTTGGGCGAACTGGCCAAGATGCGGATTGTCGAGGAAAAGGCTTACACCAGAAAGATGCAGGATCTGTGGAACGAGCTCAAGAAGAGAACGGGGGAGGACGAGACCGTTGACTATTGGAATTTTATCAAAGCATCAGATTTTGCTCAGACTGTCGCTCGAGCCCAACTGGTCAGCTTTCTTGTCAGCTACGGATACGCGAACTTGCAACGAAAGGGTAACACCATGTTTCTAGTCCCCAAAGCCAAACCTGATCCTCACCCCGAAGGATCCTCGCTCAGCTTTCCAATTCCCATAACAAAGGAGGCCCTAGTTTGGGCGAGGTAAAAACCGAACCAACCTTCTACAACGAGCGCGTCAAGCGGGCAGCTCACATGCTCTTCTTCAAACGAGGAAGGGTTCCCGGGGCTAGATCTTGGGAGTTGAAAACGGGCCTTGGAAAGGGCTACACGAAAATCTTGGAACAGCTAGACGAGAGCCTGAAGGATTTGGATCTCGAAGTAAAAAAGGTCGAGCCCCAGAGCCAGTCTGATTTCAAGCAAGACCCGGAGTTGGGGGAAGAAGAATCGCGTTATTTCGTCCGTCTCAAGGGAACGCTGGCTCCTAAGGAAGCAAGACTGTGTGGGTGGAGAATTGACAATCTGGCCGCCTTAGCGGCCGCCTTGGCGCTTGTAGTGTCCAAGCAAGGGAAGAGCGAAAGGAAGGAATTGGAGACGATCATAGGGAATAAAGCTGGACGCTGGAGAGCTCTGACATTGATGGACACGTTTCTCCGATCTGGATACTTGGAGGAAGATGAGGAAGGACTGGTCAAGCTTGGCTGGCGGACGCGAGCCGAGCTCGATCTCCCAAGCCTAATGATGCTTCTTGCCGAATCAAGAGCGCCCTCCGCGGAGAGTAGCGAGCCTGTTGAAGAGGATCAAGCGTCTATGGAAGGCTGAAGACTCTCTAGGTACTTCTTCGCTTGTGGGGCTGCACCGGCGCATAGCTTGTCAAAGGGTAAGATCTTCTCGTCCCATTCAGAGAGTTCTTCAGCGTGGAGCTTTAGGAATCCCTTATCTTCGCTGACTCTGCCCCATACAAGCATGTAGCGTCGGTCGGTGTATCCACCCGTTGGGATCCCGGTTATGTGGTTGAAGAGAACTCCGACGAGACCGCCAGTCGTTATGGCGGGAGCGCTGGGTTTCTTCAGAAGAATTTCACCGTTCTCGGACAAGAGAAAGTCGGTCGCGACGCTGAACGGGAAGCCATCCTGGTCGATCCAGGTGACTACGCCATATCTGAATCGTGATAGTCTGTCGGGGTCGACGAGATCGAGTGAGGTCAAAGGCTGATTGCCTCCGCGGGTTTGGAGGTGTCTCCGTTTTTCCATGCAAGTATCTTTCTTGGTTCTACTTCCACAACGATTCTTTTCCAGAACCAGGCGAATTGTTCCCGCGCCGCGAGGAACCCGTCGATGTATGGCTCCTTCTTGCGCCACATGGGAAGGTACCGTTCCCAGCCATGGTCAAGATCAGAATCATCACATTTTGCAACGCCTTGGACAAGGACGACATGCTTCTCGACCCCGCTTCCTTCAGGATTTGAGAAGAGTAGCGAGACCTTAGGGTTCTTCTTCATGTGCTCAATCTTTCGAGAGAACAGTATACTGGATGTCACGGCGAACCTAGGCGGATTAGCATCATAGAAAAAGAGTAGAGGAAATGTTACGGGCTTCCCGTTATCGATGGATGTGAATTCGCAGATCAAATATCGCTCAAAGACGTCTCGAACCCAGTCTGGAGCGTTCATCCATATATCCGACCTTGCGGGCGAAGGTAGTAGTTCCTTGGCTATAAGACAAGCGATTGGACTGTTCACGCTTCCCTCGGGATCTGTCTGAGAAACTCCTTTGGGTATTGTTTCGAATTAAGCAGTGAGAGGAACTCTCCTCTCCTGATCGATGCTCTCGCAGATTCTAGCTCGTTTCTCTGAGCGAGATGATCATGGACCTTTGCCTTTGCCAGCACGTCTAAGACTTTGCCTTCGTAGAAGGGCTCCAGATCCTTTCCCTGGCACACAGCGCAGTTGCAGCTTGTCGAGTTCCCTCGGATCTCCTCATAATCTCTCTTTTTCAGAGCTCCCCACCCTTTTCGATCGAAAACATTGATCACCTCTTTCGTAAGCGGCGTCGGGGGCGGTGGGACGATCCACCTGGAGAAGCTGTCTATGCTAAACATTGGAAGAATCATTCCTTGACTGCAAGGCATCGGGCTCCTTCCGAGCCGTATTTTCGGTGGAACTTGAAACGCGTGAAGCCAGACTTCCGGGTTCTTCTTCTTGAACTCCTCCATGACGCGAAGAGCATGGTAGTGGAATGCGCCTCTGAGATCAATTCCGATCTGAGCTGACTCGTGCTTCACAAGTATCTTGACAAGTTCTCCGCTGACTTCCTTGTTGTCGGTGGCTTGTATGATCGGCATCAACGGCTTCTCGACGCCGCGCTCCTCCATCCAGCGCTCCGCAAAACGAACTTGACCATCAAAGTCCTCTGGAGACATGTCCACGGTATGCTGGACGGTGATGATGTCAAGTCCAGCGAAGTACTGTAGGTCTAGGATCGTCTTCAGGTCCTGAGTCTCTTTTACCATGGCCCCGCCTTTGAAAGCGAGATAGAGAAGGCGGACAGCGTCAGGGCTCGTTTCTCTGGATAGGAATCTCGCGGTGGACTTCAATGCATCTTCCTGGGTGAGAATTCTCTTGAGTGTGTCGGGCGGAGCGAGCCGGGCGAGAACTGCGACCTCTCCAGGCAGAGGTTCCTTTACGCCTGCTGCCTTCAGCGCATTTCTCTCGGGGCTGATGGGGAACCTGTTGGGAAGGGGAATCCGCAGTTGCCCTATCCGGAGTTCGGACTGGCTTGCACTAGTCTTGGAGTCAACTTTGATCTGGGCTAGTTGGATTGTGGACATTGCTTGAGAAGCTGTGCGGGTCAGGTAAAAAGAGGCTTCGATTAATGAGCGTGCCTAGTAGTCTTGGTCATCTGATTCAACGCGTTCTTGTGCTGGTTCCTCGATGGTTTCATTGGGTTCTGCAGGGGCCTCATCAGACTCCCCAACCTGTTGGATGGGGGTCGCTTCCCCGACTCTCTCTTCGGGTTGAGGCTCGGCTGCTTTCGACGCTTGCTTCCAGGGAAGCCGAAAGACTGAACGACGAGGCTTTGCGGCTTCAGCTGAAGGCACGTCGAGGCCTGGGCCGGCCATTTTCGCCTTGTAGGCGTTCAGCTCTACTGATGCGAGGTGTCTTCTTATCAGGAACATCATGGTGAAGATCCCGGCCGCGAACACTGTGGCGTTGACAAAGATTGAGAGATCGATTCTCGTTATCGGGACCTGGAGGATGAAGTAGAACTGTGCGACAGCGTAGACTGAGCCGAACGCGAACACTAAGAAGGGTAGGACTTGACTCCATCGTCGGTCTGGGCGGGTAATGGTCTTCCTAGCGAAGGTCTGCATCGCGCCAATAACAGAAACAAGCATCAACCCGCTATCGATGAGGGGATTCGATGGCTGGTTTTGCGTGATGTATCCAATCGCGATGGTTGTTGCTCGGTAGAGCAGGTATCCCCAGAGAACTAGAAAGGTTCCTCCTGCGAACACGGCCGCTTGGGGTTTCTTCTGTACGATAACCCTCCATCCCCAGAGTACCGTGAAGAAGTAGGTTGCAAGGAGGAGTACTGTGATGATCATAGTCCAGATGATGATCTTGTCAGTCGCCCCCTGGACGTTCCGATAGGTTGAGCCTAGCCAGTCTGATATTGCCCATAAGCCGTATGTTAGTGGCGCGATTGGAAGGAAAAGCACCGAAATTCCGAGAGTTCTCATTAGCTTCTTGGTATGTCCTTCACCTGTCAAGCCTCTTTCGACTTTGACGAGTAGTTGGGATACCGGTGTTGCGATGAAGTAGGCTTGTAGGAGGATCCACGTGTAGAAGATGATGATGAACGCGGGGAATATGGGGAGGGCTTCAACGGTTCCTGCTTGTTGGATCCAATAGACGATTCCTGCGATCATTGGAGCGTATGCTGCTACCAATATGATGACTCGTCTTGTCATTCTAGAAAACAGGATAGCTGTCCGGAATTTTTCTAACAATGCAAGTGGTGTGAGGACGAGGTACACCCCTGTGCTGCTGGCGCCAGCGATGAAGACGAGAGTCCAGGCTTCGGCTAAGCCCAGTCTTGCGCCTACGAAGGCTGTGGCGAATAAGAAAGCCATTATGATTGTGAAGATTAGTGTATGTCCTCGGATGCCTGGAGAAAGGAGGAGCCTGATAGAGCTCGGCAGATAGAACCTGGATTTCTGTTCTGGTAGGGTCAAAACATGGTCTCGCTAGGCTATCCTAGGTTACGGGTCTGTGAGAGGAAGCCTAATCATTTCTGCGATACCGGCCCTCGGCTCGGCTCGTAACTAAGCTAGGTGGGCTTCTAGGGAGGTTCGAGCCCTTGTTTAGCCCGGCATTAGCGTTTGAGGTTTTTTCAGTGTCCAAGGAGTTATATGGAGTTCCTTAGGGGTCGAGTTCGAGGACATCTGGGATTTGGTCGCTGCTCACTACCATCCGAACGGCGAGATGAAACGGCATGTTCGTGCCTTCATCTATGTAGCTGCGGTCTTGGGCAGGGAGTCGAAGGTTGCCGACGCGTTGTTCAAACTTGCCGAGGTCAAAGAGGTTCACGTTATTCCCGGCCGACATGATATTGTGGCAGTCGTGGAAGTCCCTAGAAAGCTTCTCGAGCCCGACGCGCAGAGTATTTACTGGTTCATTGTTGAACGGATCAAGACGATTGGGGATGTCACGGACACTGAGACCTTGATTCCGATTGTCTCGGCTTCGAAATGGTCCGACTAGCCTTCGACCACTCTCGCGTCGCGGGAGCTTTTGACCAATCTGCCTGAATTTTTTCTCTGGGGTGTTTCTGTCCGGGTGTTGTTTCGGGTTTCTTTCTTTGATACGGGTGTATTATGGGCTTGTCTGGGCTTTTTCGATCTCTGCGTTTTCCCCTGTGGTTAAACGTGGGAAATACTGTTCTGGAATTCGTGGGCTTGGAATCGCGATCAGGGCTGATAATGCGGGATTTCGCGAACCGGAATCCTCCCTCACCCACTCTTACGTCGCATGATGCTCTGCTCTTATCCCCACCTCCTTTTTCCAGAGAAGATTTCCTGTCTGGCATTGATAATGGACGAGACCGGCTTATCAGGGCATAATCCGGGTTTTGATGGCAAAGGAAGAGACGGTAAGTATAGAGCCTCTCCCGAACGATTTGCAGGCGAATTGCTAGAGGCTTCCCAGAGTCGCGATCATGGCTGATTCTGGGCGAGTTCGCTTGAATTCTTGTTGCTACGTCAGTTGTCTCTATTCTCCCAGCTATTTTTCTCAATTGTGAAACAGAGCCGATATCGCTGTAGGGTTTCTGGTGAGTTCCACTAGGAAGTGTCTTGACTTTTGAAAGCAGGTGGTTTGTCTCTTCTAGTTGGGCTAGCGGATCAAGATCAGTAGGATCCGGCTAGCTAGGACGGCCTCAATGAAAGCGTCCCGTGGCTCGGTCGCGTGCGATACTTGAGGTTGGGAGATAGTGTTCTTGCTCCTTTCCATAAGGTATCAATACTAATGTTGCCAGGAGCTCTTGATAAAAGGGGCACCGACGGTTTCCACCTAATTACCTCAGTTTGCTCCTGCGAATTCCATTGGCAACGAAAATAGGATGGTGGATTCCACAAACCCCGATCAATTCGCATCGTGCATTCTCGGGTCTGGCTTAGGTTTCAGTGGAGATGCATTTCTTCATCTGGGCGAGGTGCCCTCTGTGCAGGTCAGTCCACATCATTGGCGTCCTTCCGATTGTTTTTTGCAAGGCAAAATCTTTGGAACGCCGGACAAGACGCCCCTCAACTCGTATATTGGGTTTAGTAGACGACACCCATCAGCAGACTGACAAAGGCTTAATGGAACTAGGATTCGTGAGCGAGCCAAGTTCATGGGTTTGGCTCTTTGAACCGGAAGTATGTTGCTCCGAGCTGGGACGACGTCTATGATATGATGATAGAACTTGCCGGAGAGATCAAAAGGGCAGGTTACTCGCCCGAGGTCATCGTGGGAGTCTCTAGAGGCGGCTGGCCTCCCGCCCGAATCATGAGCGATCTGTTAGAAAACCCGAACCTTGCCAATATGAAGGTTGAGTTTTACACGAGCATAGGGGTCACTGCACAACGGCCAAAGATCACCCAACCAGTAACTTCCGAGGTGATCGGGAAGCGAGTTCTAGTGGTAGACGATGTCGCCGATTCAGGACACAGTCTCCGTGTTACAGTCAAGCATCTCGCCCGAAAAGGAGCACGAGAGATTAGAGTTTGTACGCTTTACCTGAAACCTAAGAGCATCTTCAAACCTAACCATTACGCTAGAACAACATCAAAATGGGTTATCTTTCCATGGGAGCGATTGGAAGCTATTCACCTCATCAAAAGAAATTTCAAGTCAGGGGGGAATACACGCGCGGTAATTCGAGAGTTGAAAGGAAGCGGACTAAGCGCCTCGCTTATTCGTAGACTCTCGGCGTTGGATCGATGATAACTGAAAGAATCGGCTCTTACTTCATGTGGATCCAAGGATTCCGAAACGCCGAGGTAGCGGACCTCGAGAAAGCTTTGCGAGATCTGCGAGGATCTCTTGATAGTGTTGAGCTTCAGCTCTTGCGTGCCGACAGGATTGGTGGAATTGAACATCTGGTGTTCGCGGCAAGAAACGCCGTTGACTCTTTCACAGGTAAGGGTCGAAGGGCGAAACACCTCTCAATGGAGTTCTTACTCTTCGCCTCGGGAGAACATCAAATAGTCGAAGCAATCAAGTTTCTTGGTGTAAGTGAGTCAAGCACAGAACTCGCCCTGGTCGGGCTTTCTGAAAAAAATACCGACTTCAGTGCTTTGATTGACAGAGCGACAGATGTCTTCAGAGGAATACCAGACGATTCTGTACTGGACGTCGAAACCATAGAGAAACAGAGAGATTTGAAGAAGGCCTACAATATCTCCGATAAGCAGTTGAACGCGTCAAAGATGCCAGGTGAATCTGAGGGTACCCTCTTGAAGAGACTAGTTATCGAGCGCTCCGCACTCCTAGTGTTAGAGAACTAGAGCATCCTCTTTTCCCGTTCTATTCCCAAGATGCCATCAGGCGGGATGACAGCGATTCCAGCTACTTTGCCAATAATCTCTATCAAGACTATCTTCCCCGGGTCCCGCAGATCCACCTTTCTTGGAATCTTTGTCGCAATCGCATCGATGACTTCCTTCGATGAAACATCGCTTCGCCGCTTCTCAATCGAAACCCGAAACGTTTCACCATCCTTAATCACATTTGACTTTTCCGAAACTGCGTTCCCAATTGCCTCAATCTCTGTGGGCACGACTTTCTGAACTGGTTTGACCTTGAGAACGTACCGAAACTCCCACGGTTTCTCTTTCAGCGTCGACCGTAAATTCCGCACTACTCTAAGAGGATCCAGGGACGTCTTGGCGACAGTCAGGCCGCTAACTGGGGTATAGCTGGTCTCCGCGGATCGGTCCCCCAGCTCTGCAATGAGATACCGTAGCTCCGAGTTTGCTTCTCGCTCATTGCCCCTCGCACTGGATACAAGAAGATTGAAGTCGCTTAGCAAGCCTGATCATTCCTGAGTTCAACGTTCGACGGGAGAACCCTTCTGATGTCTCTTGACCCAATGGCTCCTTCCCGAAGAACCTGGATGCCAGATTCGGTCTGTTTTACAACTGTGGACTCGAGGCCCGTCGAGGTGATGCCTCCATTCAGAACAATTTCGACTTTACCGTCGAACACCTTAAACGCATCTTCCGCTTTCGTCAGCGACGGGCCGCCGGAAATATTTGCACTGGTCCCTAGAAGGGACCCTCCAGCCTTCGAGATCAAATCCAACGTGTCCCGGCGGCCGGGGATTCTAAGGCCAACCATTTTCTCAAGACCAGATACTTGGAGAGGGAGTTTCGCATGAGATGCAACTACGATGGTTAGTGGACCCGGCCAATACCGCAACGCAAGCTTTTCGACATCACCGCTGACATCGCCTAATTCTCTCGCCCTGCCAAGAGTATCAACTAGGACTGGGAAGTTCCCCTTGCTTCTTCCCTTTACCGTGGCTACCCTGTTGACCGCTTTCTCATCGAATGGATCGCATCCTAACCCGTACACTGTGTCTGTTGGATACACTACCAGTCCACCGCTTCGTATCGCGGTTGCTGCTTTCTGTATCGACTCGCCGCTAATATTGAGAAATTGAGTCAGCATTGCTTGTTGTTTTCCCAGACCTACTCGACTCTTATATCTCGTTCACATCCCGTCGCTCGTAACGCGATTTGGTAAATTCGACAATCATCGTTCATGGTGGCGCTGGGGATTGGCCCAAATCGAAGCAGGCAATTGGACTGTCGGGCGTCAGGCAGGCTGCGACCAGAGGGTTCAGACTCCTTCAACAAGGAGAATCTTCCATTCAAGCCGTTGAAGCGGCGGTTATGGAAATGGAGGACAACCCAGTCTTTAACGCGGGAACGGGGTCAACCTTGAATTTTGTCGGCAACGTTGAGGCTGATGCTGGAATCATGGATGGGAAGACTCGAAGGGGCGCGGGAGTCGCTCTTCTTCGACGTACAAAGAACCCGATAAGTCTGGCGAGACTCGTAATGGAGAAAACCGATCATGCTTTGCTCGCCGGCAAAAGTGCCGATAGGTTGGGAGAGGCGTTTGGGTTGCCGGAGGCGAACTTGAAGCTTCACGAGCGAGTCTATCAATGGAAACAGGCAAAACGACGCTTGGAAAAAGGCGTCCTAGGCAATTTTTCGAGAAATCTGAAACTAATACGAAGCAAAGGCCAGAGCATACTCGGAGATACTGTTGGGGCTCTTGCGATTGATCAGAATGGAGACCTAGCTGCTGCGGATTCCACAGGGGGGTCTCGTTGAAATTGCCGGGCAGAATCGGCGACAGCCCGATCCTTGGAGCCGGATTGTACGCTGACAACAGGATGGGAGCGGCCACCGCTACAGGTGTTGGAGAGATAGCGATGAGATTGGTCGTTTCCAAATCGGCTTGCGATGCAATGCAATCTCTGACTGCACAACAAGCAGCTTCCCAAACCGTCAGGACTGTAACGAAACTGGCTGGTAGAGGATTAGGAATTGTGACTCTCGACCGCAAAGGACGATACGGAGTCGCTCACAATACTCCACACTTGTGCTGGGCCGCCTTCGCCAAAAGCAAGGGACTAATCTCGCAAATACATCAGTAGCTCGTCAGGAGTAATCTGCACTATATGCTTGGATTCATGTTTTTTCGCATGTTTTTCGGAAGCCTTTTAAGAGGGTACAATTCGCGATAACCCCTAGTTTTCGGAGACGATCAAGTGCAACCCTATACCAAGGGGGAGGAATGGGGCGAAGACGAGGACTGGGGTGGCGAAGATGAGTGGGGCGAGGATGACGATTGGGGCGGCGGAGATAATGGTACCGAGGACAACTAATCGCTGCGCGTAACTGCTTCGCAAAAACACTACCCCAGCTGTTTCTGAAAAGGCATCGAAAGGGTAACAGGAGTTCTATCTTGAACCTAACGGGAGTTTTCCGTATTGGGACGAAGAACAATGCAATACCTATCATGCAGACTCAAGGCGCTACCGTTGATCGCGCTCAGCCTGCTCTTCTTGCTACCTGCGATGGCCTTCCAAACGGCCAACGCCAGCACCGTCAACAGTGGAGATTTCCAAGCTCAAAGCTTCTCGAAGGTGGTTGACTGGTACGACTTCGTGCGACAATACGCCGCTAGCAACGACCTTCCTCAACCAAATGCCACAGAACACGCTTACATTTACACAAACTACATCAACATTGGTGGTTTCCAGCTCTTCTACGCCGGGCTTGTAAATGCCACTCATAACGGAACATTCGTTACGATACCTATCCAAACGTTCTTCGAACACTTCAAGACTGTCGGTGGCAAAGACGCCATAACAGCTTCTTCATTCATCAGCCTTGTCAGCTTCAACGAGTCCGGCACCGACCCCTACCCCAACTCGCCTGACAAAGCCGACACGGTCTACGCTAGTTTCAGTCTCGGGGTCAATCTAACAGCAATAACTGGCCACAAGCTTCCAGGCTACGTGGCAAGCAGCACAATCATGCCCCTCACCCAGGTCGACAGCCAACATTACACGTGGGGACTGAAATACACAAATCTCAACGCAATATGGTGGAAGATCAATCCTGATCCATTCTTCCCAACTGCCGACCTTGTCACGCCGAGAGGCTTCGCCCAGTACAGCGAACTCAGCTTCAACTACGCACTCGCAATCGACCCGAACTCTAAGACCGCTACGTTGACCTCAAGCTACACGATAGGCAGAATGTCGGACCTCTACATCCTATCACCAACACCCGCAGTTCACCTCAACTCGACAGGAACCTACAACCTAAGCGGTTCCACGATTAATTCCCAGAACATCTACCAATTCTTACAATCCAAACAACTCAAGATCTCGATCGTTCTTGCAAACAAGGCAATCCTCGCGGGCACGGACACTAACAAAGACAATTCAGGAGCAAGTGTCGACAACACCAACTCAATAGATGTCACGCATACCGCGGTGAATACAGCTGCGAGCGACGGAGACGAGATCTTCAAGACAGACTTTGGCGTGAAATCGAAGTACCAACTTTACAATTATACAGCAGACTCTTCCGAAAATACAGCCTCGACCTACGATGTAAACGTGAGAACAGTCAACGTCAGGGCATGGGCCGGCAACCCCGTCTTCTGGTTCCAAAACCGCTTCATGGGATTCCTGCGATTGTTCGTCGCGAACGTAGATCCCGACCTCATCCAACAGGCCAAATTAGGTCTTCTAGACCTCACGGTTTCAGACTATCTATACATCATATCCTATCCGACATGGGGTGGCTACAGGATCGTACACGACCCAGACTACACAGCATTCTATACACCCGCAAGCAACGTTGGACTACTAACAGCCATCTTCCTAGCGGTGGCCGTCGCAGCAGGAGTTGGAGGTCTATTCGCCTTCCTATTCCGGAAACGAAGAGCCACAGGTTTGGCCGTTAGCGGAGTCAGACCGACCGGGCCAAGCCCAACTCAGGATCCGACCCCTTCAGGTCCATCTATTCCGGGCCGATAGTGCCTTCAATTTCCCTTCTCTCCTTTCTTGTCTCGCTGACCCAGGGAACAGTGAGCTAAACTTCATCTCCAAATCCAGTAACACCACGAATCGCACATGACAAGCACCGGCTCATCAATTGATGTCTCACACCTGACGAAAGCCTATGGGTCTACTGTCGCCCTCAACGATGTCACACTGTCAGTAAGCACCGGTGAAGTGCGAGGCCTTCTCGGGCCCAACGGGTCCGGGAAATCGAGCCTGATGAAGACAATCATGGGCTTGACGAAGCCCTCCTACGGTTCGATCCACGTCCTCGGGTACGACGTCCGATCCAACCCGATGGAGATCAAGAAAATTGTCGGCTACGTCCCCGAGTCGCCGCGGTTGTACGAGTTCCTGACTGCGACCGAATATCTTGATTTCATAGCCGATGTTCGAGGAATACCGTACGAACAAAAAAAGGAACGTATCGCCAGATTTGTTGACGCCCTTGACCTCGAGGGAAAACAGGGAGATATGATAAGCAGCTACTCCCAAGGGATGAAGCAAAAAGTCGCGATTATCGGAGCACTGCTCCACAGGCCTCGGGTCCTATTAATGGACGAACCCCTCAACGGGCTAGATCCGAAATCAGCCAGGCTAGTAAAGGAGCTTATCCACGGACTCGCGAGGGAAGGAGTGTCCGTGATGTTCAGCACACACATTCTCGAGATAGCGGAGGCCATTTGTGACAAGCTGACCATCCTTCAGGGAGGGAAGATTCTGGCAGAGGGGACTTCCAAGGACCTGAGAGAGAATGCCGGACTTCCCGGTTCGGGTCTCGAAGATGTCTTTCTGAAACTAACCGGAACGAAAGGGGTCGAGGACATAGTTGAGGCGCTAATCAGATGAGACTTCCAGTTCTGTTCAAGTTCGCAAAGGTTCTCATGATTTCACGGCTCCGAAGTACCCGGCGTTCAATCGTTTCTCGAAGTATAACCAGTCGGCCTATTCTCATCGGGCTCATAGGTATCGTTCTCTTCGTCGCTGCACTGTTTTTCGGTTACCTGACAACTGTATTCCTTGGCTCCGGTGGAGCCCCCTTGACTGGGCCGGTTGCGCATCAACTAGTTGTAACCATCTTCGGAGGAATCCCTCTTTTCCTCGTGGGCTTCTATTTTACAATGGGACTCTTGTGGGAGGTGAACGCCTCCACAGAGGCCGAAAGCACGGACGCCATCAACTGGCTGCCCATCACACCCGGGGAATACGTTGCAGCCTCAGCTCTCTCTACCGGCTACACTTACTCTCCATTACTAATGGTTGCATTTGGCTACGCTCTCCCAATCGGGGTTCTCACAGGGAATCTCGTAGGATTCCTAGTGCTTGTTCCAATCGCCCTGTTGTCCACATCTGTCGGGTCGGTTAGCGTCGAGATTCTGAGGTCAGCGTTGGCAAGCGCATCAACGGCATTCAACAAGCTAGGAGGTAGAATCACCGTTATCATGCGAATCCTCGGGATTATCTTGATACTTCTTGTTACCCAGCTCCTTTTCAGCGGAGTGTTCCTAATCCAGATCATAAGCTCTCTCGTAGGAACAGCGGCCGCGGCAAGCTTCGTACCTGTCTTCTGGCCGACTCTTGCAATAACCAAGCTGCTTCAATCCGACTTTCTTGGAAGCGCAGGATTCCTAGGGCTGAGCATAGCACTGTTTCTGTTGCTTTCATACATTGCCCTATCACTTAGAGCCAAGTATTGGGCCGTGACCCCTGGAGCGATCCACTTCGCCGGAGCTGGTTCGGTATCAGGGCCGAGCCGGCTAGGCTATTTTGGCCTAAGCTCTCCCTCGATCGCGATGCTCAGGAGAGAAATTCGATCGGCAACGCGAAGAAAAGAAGTGGTCAGACTGATGGCAATCCCGATCATAATGCCCATCATGATCTCCTTCCCCGCAATATTCTCCCCCGCTCCATCATCCACATCGGGACCAGCCCAGATAGATCCGATTTTTCTAGTTATTCCCTTTTTGTTTGGGATCGGACTGGGCTCGCTATTTCTTGGAATGACTTCGATTGGTCAAGAAGGAAGAAGGCTATGGAACATCAGCGCACTTCCAGTTTCAGCCAGCATGCTTGTGAAGAGCAAGCTCCTGTTCACATCCCTGGTCTCAAGCATCGGACTTGGGCTAGGAGCGGTTGTCTCTGCCCTTCTGCTTCACGCTTCGATATTCGTTATTCTAGGGTTCCTAGGTCTCGGGCTCGTCGTAATATTGGCCGAGGCAAGCCTGGGTATCGCTATAGGGTCAAGGTTCCCAGACTTCTCTGACGGTCCCAGGCCAAGATTTGTCACTGTGGTCGGCTCGATAATTGGAGCCGTTTTAGGTATAGTTGAGATGGCAATAATGGCTCTCCCCATAATTCTATCATTCATCCTGAGGACGTTTCTCTCGATCTTAATGCCAATCCAATTCGTACTAGCCCTTTCAGGCGCTATTGCGGGGCTGCTAGCCTGGATAGCCTACAGCATGTCGATCAAACCCGTAGACTCCATTCTTTCAGAACTGCCCAACTAGTTTGAGCTCATGAGCCCAATGAATCGGATGCGAGCGTGACTTGAGCTGGCTCCTTTTCTAAGCTCTGGGTATGACGAAAGGATTCTTCGAGCTGAACTTCAGGAGACCAGGCGGAAATTGCAAAACCTGAGTCTCAATTCCTAGGACCTTTCCAAGGGGTCACTTCCGCGGTTTGGGGACCAGTAGTCTCAGCTTCCGTTCAACAGTGTCTGCGTCCGTTGCAGAGTCGAACCTCATCGAAACCCGGCCGTAATGCCAAAAGCCGGTTTCTGCAATCAGTGTTACTGCATCAGTTCGCTCCAGTTTCTTCGGTTTGACTTCAAAGATGTTCTTTCCGGGTTCCACAACGTAGCAGACATCTCGTTCGAACCTTATCAAGCGTCTAGGTTCCGTCCCATCAACTGCCCACCGTCTACTAAAACGAACGCCCAAACTCTCTCGTTCAAACCCACTCGTTTCCCCTCGCGCCTAGTCTTCATCTTTTACGGGCCTGAGCCCGAGATTGACTTCATGACGAAGTCTGGGCGCCCTGGCAAACTTCACTAGTCTAGCATTCCCCGCGGTTACGTGAGGAGAGTCTGTATGGTAGATCCCACTGATTGTTCCTCGTTATGTGTATCAAACGTTACAAGTAACGTTAATATTTACTCGTGTGGACAGGCCACGTGAATCATGGACAGGCAGCTGGGAGCCGAGTCAGGCTGTGAAACTTCTGCATGACCAGTGATTCGCAGCCAGAAACAAGTGAGAAATTTATGGAAATGTCTGACGAACCCAAATCTTGGGTAGAAGAGGCGAGGAACAGGGTCAAGCGGATCTCGGACCTTGATCCTCAAGACCGCCTAGACATCGTCTACGGTATCGGCCTGTGTTGCTCGACCCTCGCGAAGAGTATGCAAGGCTGGATGCAGTGGATCGGAAATCTTTCACTCAAGGATTTTGAACGACCAGAGCTAGAGGAAATTTTTGGTATCATAAAGAAGGCAACCGTCCAGCTCATGGAGCTAGACATTGACAAGACCGAAAAGTACGAGCAGTCTCACGGCTTGCGCCAAAAAGCTCCGGACCGACAGAATCGGCTGGTCAGCTAAAGCAAGAATTAACAAGATAGAACGCGATCGCACCCGTGAAAGGTGCGGGGTCTGAAGAAAAGACGAATCGTCTCTATAGCCGAGTTTAGCATTCATCCCATCGGGACAGGAACGAGCGTTGGCAGATATGTCAAGCGGGCACTGTTGGCAATCTCCAGAATCAAAGGACTTGAGTATCAAGTCACTCCGATGGCGACGGTCCTCGAAGCCAAAGACGTTCAAACAATCCTGAAGGCGGTCGAAGCTTCACACTCGGCCCTGCGGTCGATGGGTGCAAAGAGAATTTCCTCGATTCTTCGGATCGACGAGCGCCTAGACAAACCGAGAATGATGAAGGACAAGATAGAAAGTGTCAAGGACTGATAGGGTCCGAATCGTATCCCGCCTCTACTCTAACCTCTTGAACATGCTCTGCATGAAGTGTATCGGGATCGGCTGTCCGCTCCTGCTGGTTTCGTAGTATGTCTTGCACATATCGCACTGCCAGACCTCCATGTCGCGGATCTGGGCCGGAGCCCCGGCTTCGAAGTCTTCTTGGACAATATATCGCCCGACAAAGTCGAGCTGCAGGTCACACTTTGGACATTTCAAGAATTTAGCTCTCAGTTTTTGTAATGTTCACCGATGAACCTGTCAGCGTCGATCGCTGCCTTGCAGCCGTCTGCCGCGGCAGTGACAGCCTGTCGGTATCTGAAATCTCTCACATCTCCAGCCGCAAATATTCCCGGAACGTTCGTTTCAGTTTCATTATGGGTAACAATGTAGCCTTTGGCGTCGAGGTCCACCTGTCCCTTGAATATCGAAGTGTTTGGTTCGTATCCGATTGCCACGAACACGCCGTCCGTCTTGAGAACGTGTTCCTTTCCAGTCTTGAGGTTTCTACTCTTGACCCCCGTAACATTGCTGTCTCCCAATATCTCATCCACTACCGTATCCCAGACGAATTTTATCTTCGGGTTCTTCAGGGAACGATCTTGCATTATTTGACTGGCACGTAACTTATCCCTGCGATGGACCACGGTTACCATCTTGGTGATGTTCGCGAGAAACGTCGCTTCTTCCAAGGCTGTGTCTCCTCCACCGACCACAACCACTTCCTTTTCTTTGAAAAAGTAGCCATCACAGGTTGCACAGCTTGAAACGCCGTGTCCTCTGAGCTTGGTCTCTGAGGGTATACCCAACCATTTCGCGTTTGCCCCGGTGCTTATAATGACCGTTTTTCCCTGAAGGATCCGTTTTCCGACCGTGATATCGAAAGGTTTAGACTTGAAGTTCACCTTGGAAGCGTCGTCGTAGATAATTTCTGGATCGAAACGTTCGGCTTGCTTCCTCATCCGTTCCATCAGTTCGGGTCCAAGTATGGATTCAGAAAATCCCGGAAAGTTTTCCACATCGGATGTGAGCATCAATTGGCCCCCGGGTATCGACCCCGCGATGAGCGTGGTTTTCCTTCCTGCTCTACACGAGTAGATTGCGGCCGTGTAGCCCGCAGAACCTGACCCTATGATGATCACGTCGTACATCGTATATTCCAAAATATCGCCTATCCACTGATTTATGGGTATTCTCGAATGGTTGCTTCTCTCGAAGGCTTAATTATTGTGTAAGATGAGGTTCGAGAACAGGGGCGTCGATTGTTCGAGTATCAAGGGGTAAAGATTAGCTGGCTCGGCCACGATTCATTCAGAATTAAGAACGGTAAGACCGTAATCATTGACCCTTTCAAGATTCGGCCGATTTCCGACAAAGCCGATATCCTTCTGATCAGCCACGAGCATTTTGATCATCTCTCGCTAGACGATATCAAGAAAGTGTCTTCGGAGAAGACGACCGTCGTCACAATTCCCGCGTGCAAGAAGGAGCTTTCAAGCCTGAAAGTTAAGGAGGTTAGAGCAGTCAAACCGGGTGACAAGGTTGTCTTGGGCGATGTATCTCTCGAAGCGGTTCCCGCTTACAACTTGAACAAGTTTCGTGAGCCCGGCAAACCGTTCCACCCGAAAGAAGATGGAAAAGTCGGCTTCATATTATCCGTCAAGGGAGTTCGAATATACCACGCTGGCGACACTGACCCGATCCCAGAGATGAAGAATTTCAAGACCGACATAGCACTTCTACCGGTTAGCGGAACCTACGTAATGACACCAGAAGAAGCAGGCGAAGCCACAAGAATGATCAAACCCAAGCTTGCCATCCCCATGCACTACGGAACCATCGTCGGTTCGGAGAATGACGCCGAAAGGTTCAAGCAACTCGCCGCCTGCCCCGTGCAGATTCTCAAACCTGAGTAGAACCCAGGACATTTGAGGGCTCTGAAAGCCACCGTCACTCCAGTCTGGCTGAAACAACACCTAGCGTCCAAGAACATCGTTGTCCTGGATGCTCGGTCTAGGACCGCCTACTCGAGAGCCCACATCCCGGGAGCTAGAAGCGCTGACCTCTTCCATTATTTCGTTCCTGGAACCGACAGGAAGAATCTGAGAGTGTTTCAACATGATCTCGAATCGAAACTTGGACGGCTCGGCCTCAGAGGCGACGAAAAAACGGTTGTGTACGAGTCGGGGTTCGGCATGAGGGCTGCAAGAGTCGCTTGGATGCTCGAATACGCAGGAATTAGCAGCCCGTCAATGCTTGAAGGAGGGTTCCGTGCCTGGCAGGATTCCAAGTATCCCATCGAGAAGAAGCGGAGACTCGTTGTCCCAACGAAGTTCAAAGCTGACCCTGACCCAAGTGTCCTGGCGACAATCGGCCAGGTGAGGTCCCAATCTAGGTCCCGGACCGGGTTAGTCTTGGACGTTAGAACTAGGGGAGAATACTACGGATCAGAAAAACGAGAGTGTTGCCCGCGTTCAGGACGAATACCAGGATCGGTATGGCTTGAATGGACCAACTTTCTAGACGAAAGAGGCGGATTCCAGAATCGTCGATCAATCGAGAAACAGCTTCGATCGAAGGGCCTCCGACACGGCTCCGACATAGCCGTATATTGTCATCGAGGTGCTCGCGCGGCCGCTGCTTTCTACGCACTTAGGTCGATGGGTTACAATAAGGCTAAGAACTATGTTGGATCTTGGCACGAATGGTCATCGAAGAAGAACCTTCCCGCGGAGTCTAGCCAGTAGGCTAGGTCGCGATGGTTTTCCCAATTGGTTTTTGGAAGTGCCACGCTTCAGGGTCTTCGTGAATTTGAGTGACCCATCCCAACGCCGTGTTCTCGGGCAGTGACAACAGGACCTTGCCGACGTGTTTGCACAGCTGGCGGGTTTCGATTGATCTTTCCCAGTCTCCGCAATCATGGGTTATTGTTTTCGTCTGAGATTCCATTGTCAAATTGTACTCGCGGATCTTCGCGACAATTTTTTCACTGGTAGCGGTCTTGACGGTTAGTTCCTCATCACGGATAGCCAGCGCTCGAGCCAGCCTGGACTCTCCCATCAGAGAGCTGAGTAGGTCGATAATTTTCGGACGATCGTCGCCTCCCTTGACCCATTCGCCCAGCCCCTCAGGACCCTTTCCTTTCTCCAAGTGAGCCTTTGCCCTGTTAAGTGCGGTTCCTTGAGCTGGAGTAAGTTTCCCCATCATCTGGAGAATTCTAAGTGCGTTTTCAACGGCGTATCCGTGGAAGTGGTTGTTGAAGTAGCCATACGTGGTTTTGACAGAGGGTTCGATCTCTTTGACTTTAGGCATCCATGATTTTAGTTCCTGTTCAGTATAGTGGTAATCGTACCATGGTCGCTGTCCGTGTCCGTGCCAACGGATGTATGCGAAATCAGCTGTCACGTGAACTTCAGGCGGGAGTAGAGGCTCGTCCACTATCGTGTATGCCACATTGTACTTGGAGAGCAGGGGCCACGTCGAGTCTTGGAGCCAAGACTTGTGCCGGAACTCAATTGCGTACTTGAAACCATGAGGTAGAATCGAGAGGAAGCTCTCAAGGTGGGTCAGGTCGTACTTGTACTTGGGCGGCATCTGGAGAAGCAAGCACCCAAGCTTTCCGCTGTTGTTCAGTGGAAGCATCAACTCCGCAAATCGATCCAGTTCAGACTCCAAGGAAGGACCGATCTCAACCAGCTTGTCATGCGTGATGGTTTGCGGAATCTTTGCACAGAAGCTGAATTCCTTGGGAGAGAATCTGTTCCAGCCTAGCACTGTGCCAGGCTGAGGGAACGCATAGAACGTGGAATCGATCTCGGCGGTTGGAAATACTTGCGTGTAATGTTTCAGTTTGCTCTCTGTGGAGGTTGGGTAGAATACTCCTACCCATTCTGGATACGACCACCCGGACGTCCCTATCAGTAATCGACCCGTCTTCGCCGACCTCTTGTCTAAATCCGAGTCTGCAAACCGTCTCAAGAAGCTATGGGTCGAATTCGGATCGGCGCAGGCGGTTGGGACTACTTTTCCATACCCAATGGCGACCGGCTGAAAGCATATTCATCAGCATACGATTTCGCGGAAGTGAACAGCACCTACTACCGGCTACCGAGTCCCTCTGAAACGGCAAGCTGGCGTAGAAGAGTCCCACATGGGTTCGAGTTCTCAGTTCGATGTCAGAGGGATCTCGCCGAACTTCATGGGCTAGAGCTGAACCCCAAGACCGTTCGCATAATTGATTCCATGGCAATGACTTGTAGGCACCTAAAGGCAAGCGTTCTAACGATCCTAATTCCGAAGGCGCTTGTTGGGGACAGAGAGCTCGCTTCCAAACTGAATAAAGTTCTCTCAACGATAAGCTTCGGTGAGACCCGTATCGCCATCGAGTTTCGTGGATGTGAGCCAACAGAGGATGCGTTGGAGATTCTGCACGATCACAACGCGGTCCAGACGGTTGACCTTTCAACACAAGACCCTAAGGTGGATTCAAGCATCCTTTACAGTAGGCTGTTTGGCAAAGGAAAGGAGAACATCTACGAGTTTGACGACAACGAGCTTCAAGGCATTGCCACAAAGGCTTCTGGCCTAAAATTCGAGAAAAGCATCCTGGCATTTCATGGGGTGAGGATGTATAGAGATGCTGCGCGTTTGAAGACTTTCCTAACTTCCGGAAAGTTCCCTTCACTTACGGGTCAGGTCGGGCTTGGATCGCTAGGCGATGTCTTGAAGGAAGATGCTAGATTCCCGACCACCAAGTCCCAGCTTGTAGGGGAACAAGGCTGGAAACTCTATGACAAGAACGCTGAGGAGCGAGCGAGGGCGCGAGAAGCCCTTGAGAAACTTCCGGATAGAACCTACACGACTCTTGACGAGGTTCTAGCATTGCTCAAAGGAACAGTTCTCTGATAATTCCGACGCTGACGACCTACCATCAGAAGACCCGATACGAATGATGAGCTCTAGCTGAGAAGAGTATAGAAAACAACTGGGGTTTGTCGCGAGTTTCTGGTACAGCCTTTGGGGCCCTTGTTGTCACACGGTCAAATCTATGTTGCTGCGATTGGTTGGATCTGGAGAAGTTCTTTTGCTAGTACGCGATATTGTTCCGATGCAGGGTTTCGGGGCCGGTACAGTATGCCTGGCAGACCTTTGCTGGGAGCCTCGGCCATCCGGACGGATCTGGGGATTACGGATTTCAGGACTCGCTCGCCAAAGTTTTCGTTGACTTGTTGCATGACCCGTCGTGACAGCGCTGTTCTTCGGTCGTACATTGTCAGTATTATCCGATAGTCGAAAGCTGCTTTCAACCTGGATCTCACGAGATCCATGACTTTGAGAAGGGTTGGCAGTCCTTCCATGGGATAGAACTCGCATTGCACCGGGATGAGGACCAAGTCGGATGAAACCAGAGCGTTGAGTGTCAGCAATCCGATGTTTGGTGGACAGTCGATTACGACTTGTTCGAACTGGTCTTTGATGGGGCTAATTGATTCTCTGAGCACGTATTCTCTCCCTGGGGTTGATGAAAGTTCGACTTCTGCACCAGCTAGATCCAGGTTGCTTGGTAGTAGCGAGAGTTTCTCAATTCGAGTGTTAAGAAGGACCTCTTCGGCTTTGCGTGATTGAGAAAGAACGTTGTAGACTGTTGAAGAGAGGGTCGCTTTCTCGAAGCCCAGTCCGGTTGTGGCGTTCCCTTGAGGGTCCAAGTCTACGATTAGTGTCTTTTTGCCTTCAATCGCGGTTGCGGTTGCGAGGTTGACTGCGGTTGTGGTCTTTCCAGTTCCGCCTTTGTTATTCAGTACGCTAACGATCATTGCTAGGGGGTTCTATTCTACATAATTACTAAGAGATTGATTCGCAGAAAATAGCTAATGGAAACGCCTTAGGGGACTGATATCGTCAAAATCACTGTCTCTCTACGGGGATAATCCTGCGGGTTTCAGACCTCTCATATAAGCAGCCGAAGGGTCCCGCTTTATATGGAGAGGTAGGATTGAACTCTCTTATCAACTGACCTTGCACTGAATTTGCTAATCTAGCATTAGACGAACTGACAGGATGAGCGAGCTGGCTCTCATGAATAAGGACATGATCGACGCGACCATGCATTTGTCAACGGAGCAAATTCTCGATCTGAACAAGGAAGTTGTCGAATGCCGGGCTTGTCGACGCCTGGTCGAATATCGCGAGTCGGTAGCTCGCGTCAAGAAGAAACGGTTTCTGGGTTGGAACTACTGGGGTCGACCCGTTCCCGGTTTTGGGGACGTTGCGGCTTCGATTTTTGTGATAGGGCTTGCTCCAGCAGCTCACGGGGGGAATCGAACTGGAAGAGTGTTCACCGGGGATAGAAGTGCCGACTTCCTTGTGAAGGCGCTCTTCGATGCGGGATATGCAAACCAGCCTCGCTCTATTGACGTGAATGACGGGTTGAAATTGCGTGGAGTTTACATGACGGCTGCTGTAAAATGCGTCCCTCCCGACAATAAGCCCAAGAGCGAAGAAATGTTGAACTGTGCTCATTTCCTTGAGTCGGAATTGGAGATCTGCAACAAGTCCAGAGTAATCCTCTGCCTAGGGCAGTTTGCTTATCGTTCCACGATGACTTTGTTGAGGAAGAACAACCTCTTCACGTCCAAGATTCCAAGGTTTGAACACGGGCTCGAAATCAACCTGCTAGACGGGCGGAAGGTCGTTGCATCATACCACCCAAGTCCCAGAAACACTCAAACAGGGACACTAACCGCTGATATGCTCAATTCTCTTTTTCAGAAGATAGGCAAGGATTTGAGTCGCCCGTCCTAGTTTTCGATGCTGGGAATGGTAGCCTAGCCGATCTATCTGGAAGGTCTTGGTCGTTCAAACTGAATGTCGCGTGAAAGGTACTCCTTGGTCTTTGATTCTGCTTGAACTAAGAGCTCCTCGAAGTGCTTGGTCAGTGCCTGAATCTTTTCCCCTGCGAAGTGAAGTTTCTCCGTGGCTTGAAGCTCGTCCTTCTTCCCATCGTCGATCTTCTTGAGAACTATTTTCCTCTCGAGATAGAGATTCTTGCAGGTCGGGTTGTGGAGGAGTCGTTGTCGTTGACCTAGAAGGTTTCGGCCTTTGCTCTGTTTTTGTGCTAGGTGTTCGGTTGTCGTTAGCTGGTCAAGCTGAACTACAACCCTGGTGGTCTTTCGATGGCTGAGCCCCATCTTGCCCGAGTCTAGAGCACTCTTGAGGTTGGTGAGAATCGGGGTGAGATAGGGTCCAGAGTTTCGGGAGAGGAAGCTCCTGTACGGGGATTGAATATATTCGCCCAGCGCTTCTCTTTCCTCAGATCTTAGGGCGATTTCGCCTCGCTGGGAAAGGTCTCTGAGTTTTCGGAGGGGTCGTCGGAGATGGGTTAGGGTGTCTGTCCTGAACTCCCTGCTTTCCTTGCGAAGCTCCTTCTCGATCTCCAGAACTTGTTTGAGAGAGTCGTTCGACGTAATCTTCTCCAGCTCATTTGACAGCTCCTTTATGGCGGACGAGAGCCCCTCGCGGGTTCGTTCAAGTTCGATGGTCTCCTTCCCTTTCTCCTCAAGTTGTAGTCCGATTTGATGGATTGTCTCAACGATGCTGGTGAGAGTCTTTGCTCGTTGGAGGTTTTCTCCGTCTCCCTCGAGGAACTGAGATATTTTCTCACTTACTTTCACTATTCTCTCGACGATCCCTGAGAATGAGAGCATGTCCAATAGGTATAGTCCGTGGAGTTCTCTCTGGGTATTGTTTCTGCTCTCTCTGAGGGACCGGGCAGTGTTGGAGAGGTTGTCCCGTAGAACCTTGAAGGAGTCCCAGCTGACCTCTTGCGGGATCTGGATTTTTTCTATGTTGGTGACAGCGTCACGTGCGACACGTCCCACAACTCTAGCGGCTCGATAAGAGATCGGGTCTTTCTTAGTGGCAAGGTTTCCATCAGCCTTGCGCGAGAGTTCTTCGAAGAAACTTCGGGCTTCACCAAGCGCCCTACGGGTGTCGTCAGAGAGTTTTCCTGCCTTGTTCTTGGTAGGGCGCAGCGCTTTCTCGAGTTCTTGATCCAGCCAAGTACCGTATTCGTCTACGCGGATTTTCAATTATCGGGGGACCAGGGGAGGACTTCTTACCTAGTCTCCTCTCTAAGATTAATGGCTATGGTGTCCATTGTCTGCTGAGCTTTTTCCTTCCTCTTCGCGAGGTCAGATATCAGAGACTCGTACAGTTCTCTAGCTATTCTTGCACTCCTGTACTGGTTTCTGAGGTCTGCGGATGTGGTTCGGACTACTTGGATGTCCGCCTCCGCTCGCTCAAGCCTCTTGATCATGTCTTGGTATCGCGGATTTGCTTTTGACAATTGGTCTTTGATCGGGGCCAAGGTCTTGTCCAACTCGGCTATTCTTAAATCGATAACTCGTCTTCTTCTCTTGTATTCATGGCGGTTAAGAGCTCCCCTCGAGAGGTCCTCGTCCATCTTTTCCGCTTCCAGTCGCATTGCTGATTTTTCATCATATAATTCTACGAACCTTCCAATAAGCTCCGACGGAGCGCCTGAGACTGCCACACCAGCGGTCCCGGTGGCGCCGACTGCGAGTACGATGGCGGCGATCGATCCTACGGCAAGTCCCGCCCATCCAAGGGCCGAGAGGCTTGCCCAGAATGGGTCAAGCTGGTAGTCCATCGTAAACGACAGGTTGGACATTGGCGTGACCGTAGAGACCTGCACCAGGATCTGGTTGCCTGAAATTGTGAATGTTTGGCCGTTTAGAGAATCGAGGCGAAATCCCACTGGAGTCAATATTTTCGTCTGTAAGACGGGTTCAAAGAACTTGACGTTGTCGAGCAATCGGAAGCTCAACTCGAATCGCCCTAATCCCTTTGATGTTAGGTAGGACTGGGTAGGTAGGGAGTAAGCAATTCTGGTCGAAAAGGAACCTCCGCTTTTCAG
>WNGE01001772.1_pt1 | contig 27069 bp, 18 predicted proteins | sample 5400651 | NCBI WGS metagenome assembly WNGE01 (sample SAMN13153370, study PRJNA577476) | soil metagenome | isolation source: 60 cm soil or saprolite under grassland replicate 2 | place: USA:California | collected 2016-06-15 | reverse complement strand
GCCGGGAACGTAGCCGCCTAGTTGGGCGTCCGCGTCGTAGTTGCTCTGGTGCAGAGTCTTGCCTTGTAGATTGAACTTCTGTTGGCTGCCACCCAGTCCAAAATCGTCCACTTGCAAGCGCTGTGCTTCGAATTGCTGGGGAGCGAAGTAGCCGCCCACCGAGCCATGGAACGCGTTCGAACCCGTCTTGGTGACGATCTGCACGATACCGCCGGTGGACTTGCCGTACTGCGCTTCGAAACCGCCGGTCTTCACCTGGACTTCCTTCACGAAAGACAGGTTGATGCCGCTGGAGAGCGAACCGTAGACGCGCGAGTACACGCCGATGCCGCCGAAGGCGCCGTCGGTGATGCTCACGCCGTCAGCAATGTAATTGTTCTCCAGACCGGTCGCGCCCGAGATGGACGGGTTGGCCGTTCCGGTGCCGCCGCCGCTAGCCACACCCGGCGCAGCATAGAACAGGCCGGTGACGCCGCGGCCCATAGGAACGGACTGGTAGAAGGTGTCGGTGAGATTGGACGCTTGGGCAGTCGACTCGGTATCTACCGTGATCGCGCCTCCGGTTACCTCCACCGTCGTCGCGCTTGTCCCGACTTCCATTTTCACGCTGATGCTCGAGGTCCTCCCCGTAACAACCTCAACTCCCTTAACATCCGTAGACTTAAAACCCTGCTTTTCCACTTTGACGGAGTAGAAGCCGGGGACTAGGACCTGGAACAAAAATCTTCCCTCCTGGTCCGTCTCCGCCGATCTTTGACCCATGGGGCCGCTAAGTGTCACCTTGGCGCCTTGAACCAAGGCACTCGATGGATCAACTACCGAGCCGGCAAGGTTACCCCTCACAGCCGACTCCGCGCTAGCTTGGGCAAATCCCAAACCCGTGAACCAAAGAAGCAGTGCGACACAGGCAATGCTCCACGCTATCCTTTTCGGCATAAATCACTTACTCCCTTCTTCAAGCGAGTCTCAGGAATATGGAGATACGGAAATTTTGGAAGACACCGTCTGGGCGGATTGATGCACACAAAATCCGAGTGCGCCCCACGGAAATTCGCACAACACATTGTTCTGAACAGCACAATCGAGACCAAATCGTCGAGACAGTTGTTGTTATGAGTAAAGTGTTGTGCATTAGTAACTTAGGAATGTGCTTGCCGCCGGGTTGCGGTTTGTAAATACGATAAGTCATAGTCCTTAGGCTAGGATGCTATGGACTCTCATACCTGCACTCTTCAAAGGGAGGGTTCCAAACCAGAGAAGTGCGATGAACCGGATTCTCGACCTGCTTTACGGTCTCTGTTCAGGAGCAGCGATAATCGATCGGCCCCTGCGCTCGAATTCCTCAGCTTTTCCTGGGTTACCCAAACGCTGATAATAGGACGCCAATGCCAGGTAAAGCGGCCCACTCGCCGGTTTAATTGCGAGCGCTGATTCGACTAAGTCCGCGGCTTTGCGCGTGTTTCCGGTCTTATCCAAGCTTTCCGCCACGTTTAAGACTGTCTCGTCGGCAGTATCTGATGTTACCCCGGCATGAGAATAAAGCTCCGCAACTTTTGCGAAGTCACGCTGGCTGAAATAGAAATCCGCGAGTCGACCCCGCGCTTTTTCATTGCTTGGATTCTTTTGAACTGCTCTGCGAAACCATTCAGCGGCTTTGGACGTACTTCCTGCGGCCAAATAAGCCAGCCCACGTTCGTAATCTGACTGTCCACTGCTAACGTAGTCGCCCAATCCGTCAGCGTAGATGTCCCAAAACTCCGACGCAGAAGGCTGCTCCGCAACAACGCGGAATGAGAAATTGCTGAACCGCTTTTCTCCGTTGTCCGGATCGGTGATTGTAATGGCAACGCGATAGTTGCCGGGCGCTAAATCGGCAGTCGATATCTTCTTTCCATTGATCAGAGATCCGCCGGGGTCAAATTGTTCACGCTGAACTTCCTCACGTATTATCTTGGCGCTCCCCGTCGCGCCGGGCTGACCATACGCGTAATTCACCTGAAGCTTCCTGCCCGCACTACCCTGCGGTGAAGCCGTGGGCGCCCAGATCTGATAGAAAAGCTTTAAATCCTGTGAGGGCAGCAGGTCTAGCTCGCGGTCCACAAAGGGTGTGAACTCGACTCCGCCCGACGTGAACGGCAAGACCGCTGCTTGCGACGACGGGACCGCAGTGGCCTGCGAAAAGGCAACCGCGTCAGTGACAGTAAGACCATCCGATGGCTCTGGTACCAAGACCTCACGCTCGGCTGTGAAGGCCGTCTTCATCAACAAGTTCGTCATTATGAATTCGAGCCTATACTTGCCGGGGGCAAGCGGTAGCCAGCCCTCGTATCCAAACGGCTTGCCTTTGACCCGTTCCATCTCATCAGCGTCGACGTAACGCGAGACTTTCCGGGCCTGCTCAAATATTAGTTTGCCCGTGGGATTAAGCACGCGTATCGAAACCTCAATCGAGTAATAGTAGCGGTCTTGAGATTGTTCCACCCCGAAGTCCCCAGGATGGCTGAGGCGGAGCACATAGTGTAACTTGATGTCGCCCTGCGCATCGCGCAGAGGCAGAGTCAATACCTTCAGCAACTCGCCCGGCATGACCACTCGGTGGGATACGTTCTCGCTTAACTCCCGCCGCAGATTGAGTGCATCAACCGTAAAGGGATGGTTGGCTAAATTCTTAATCGTGCCTAGCATCACATCCGATTGCAGGCTTGAGACGGCGTCATTTAAGCTAACGGGTTCTCCTGGGATCAAGCTCAAGGTTGTCCGCGCAACCTCCCGGCCCAGCACCCGGTCAATCTCTTTAACTGCCGCTACTCGGCCATTCTCGGCGCGATAAGATGTAACCAGCTTCTGCGGACCGTCCATGTAGGGGCTGTACAACCTAAAATCTGCAAAATCCTTTTCGTAGAAGACGACATAGAAAAATGGCGGAAGGGCGGGATGGGAATTGGAGTAAAACCAGATTTCCATGCCGCGAACTTCACTCTGGGTAACGTAGTTAGCGCGTTGTTGAGGAGGACCTAAAGTAATGTAAATACGTCCCCTGTCTGTTGCCCACCCGTCCCGCTGCCGGCCCGTCGAGAAGTACTGGCTTGCATATTCCAGGCGCCGATAATGTTCTTCTTTATAAGTGTTCGTGGGCGCCCCCGGGGTGGGGTTCCTAATTTCCCAAAAGCGCTCGATGAATTTCTCTCTCTCTTCACTCGTCTTCAAGTCTAAGAACGCCTTCTTCTCGTCGCGAGTAATAATGTATCGAACGTCCTTCTCCAGCCACTCGCGATATGGGTTGGAAAGCTCAACCTTATTCTTATCGGCGAAGCCCAGCGAGCACAAAAGAACCAAGAAAAGACCGGTGCAAGCGGATAGTCGGCGAGACCGGGGATTTAGCACTTGGGTGAAAAAATCACTACGAATCATCTATCTTTTCAAGTATAACATCGCTCAGCCGAGGCCTAGCGTCTAAGAATATAGAGCGTTTGCGCCAGATGGGGATGGGAAATGTCCGATAAAGACCAGTCCACTGCGTCCGGAAGATGTTTGCCTGGGGTGAACCCCGCTGCCCGGGTAAACGCAATGCAGCGAGAGCCGATTTTGAACGGCTTCGCTTTTTCCGCATCCGCAATGGCCTGACGCAGCTTCTCAACCGCGGGAACCGTCGGATGCTGCAAACCGTTATGGGCCATATACCGCCATAGTGGCGGCGAATCCAGCGGATAATCAACGCCGCCCAGATAAACAGCCAATACGTCATCTGGAGAACTGACTTCGGAGCGCATTGTTGGAGTGCCATGCCCTTCAGTACCCGAGGCGCTCAAATCCGGAGGCGTTCCCCTCCTTCCACGAATCGTTATGCCGCTGTCGACTGGATTTAAAACCACCGGAGGCTCATTGGGAACGCCGCCGATAGTCGGCTTGATCGGCTTCCCACCCTTACGGACAACCAAAATCAAATCGGCGTTCGCGGTGTTGAGCGTGGTCTTGAGGCGGCCCCATTTCTGCAGCGCAGCTTCCACGTCAGACCGTGCAGTCTCGTTCTCGCCGGGGCTCATAACCGGTATGCCAGCGTCGGGGTCGACGACAACTGCGAAGAACTGTGCGCGAAGGATCGCTGCCGGTAAGCTCGGCTTTTTCTTGTCTCTTGAACTGGAGGGAATGGCGAGGAGTAGAACAGCTAGTCCGATTGCCGAGCGCTTTGGCATGGCAACCTCCTGAAAGGGCGAATATACCTTTAGCCGGATGCGCGCAGCCGGAATAAAGGTTGCGTTGCCAATTTGCGATGCGCCTGCACCCGCTTATAAAGTAATTCCACCGTGAACATGCTCGATTACCTGCGCCGGCTCTTCGCCTATGATGATTGGGCAAACCGGGAAGTGCTTTCGTCACTTCGGTCCGCGTCGAATCCCCCGCCAAGGTCGTTGAAGCTGATCGCGCACATTCTTTCGGCTGAAGGGCTATGGCTGGCTCGCATCAACCAAGAAAAACCATCGCTTCCGGTCTGGCCCGAACTCGCACTCGCGCAGTGCGAAGCTGAAGGGGACGCGCTCCGCGCCTCATGGAGGTCTTACCTCGAGGAATGCAAAGAGGCCGGTTTGTCGTATCAGATCAGGTATGTGAATAGCAAAGGAGAAACCTGGTCCAGCCAAGTCGATGACGTCCTGCTCCACGTCATTACCCACTCCGCATATCATCGTGGCCAGATTGCCAGCGATATGCGCGCCGCCGGCCTCACTCCCGCTTATACGGATTTCATCCATGCCATCCGGCAGGATCTCGTGAAGTAACAATAACTAATGAAGATAAACGGCTTCACGGCATTTCTGGTTTTCCAACTGTGTGCCGTGTTGATAGTGATTTCGCTGGCTGTCTTTCGTCCCGGGCCGTGGAGTACTGCACGATGGATCGGCTTGAGCATCGCTCTTCCCGCTGCCGTGCCGCTCTTTGTGGCCCGATGGCAGTTGGGCAGGTCGTTTTCGGTGACGCCTCAAGCCCGCCAGCTTGTCACGCACGGACTTTACTCTAAAATTCGCAACCCGATTTATGTTTTCAGCGGCCTGATGTTGGCCGGAATCGTAATCGCGCTGGAAAGGCCATACGCACTGTTGTTTCTGCTCGTTCTGATTCCTGTTCAGGTTCTCCGCGCAAATAAAGAGGCCAAGGTTCTCGAAGCCAAGTTCGGCGAAACCTACCGCGAATACAAAGCAAAGACCTGGTTCTAATGCCAGCGCGCCGTGCCATGTAGAATCTTCTGCGATGAAAAGATTCCTCGCTTTTATTTTCCTTTTCTCTCTAGTCGCGCTTCTGTTTGCAGTTCCGCTGCCCAAATTCGAGCCTCTCCCCACGCCGCTCTCGAACAACGCCGTCGCAGAGGTCAAGAGCCGCGGATCGCTCCTCCTTTATTCGTTCATGGGCATCGGACCGAAGAAAACCTGGGATGCGGTCACAAGCGCTGGCTACTATTTGGATATTGACACCGGCAAATGGAGCCTGACACATCCGGTCCCCGGAACTGCTGGCCGGATTGCCGCGGTAGCGGCAGGCGCACGCGACCACATATTTCTGTTTGGCGGCTATGCCGTCGATGCGCAGGGTGGCGAAATCACGGTCCCCGAAGTCAACGTTTATGAATCACTGAGAGATCTCTGGTTCCGGGGAGCAGATATTCCCGTGGCGGTGGATGATTCGGTCGCCGGCGTGTATCACGATCGCTTCATTTACTTAGTCAGCGGATGGTCAAAGACCGACGCGGTCCGCGATGTTCAGATCTACGACGCGGAGAAGAATAAATGGCTCCAAGGCACGCGGATCCCCGGTACTCCGGTTTTTGGCCATGCCGGCGGACTGGTTGGGGACACGATCGTCTACGTGGACGGCGCACAAAAGAACCCTTCAGCGGATCAGCCTAAATATGTCGCCTCCGACGAATGCTGGATGGGCAAAATCGATCATCATGATCCCGCAAAAATTCTGTGGACAAAACTTCCCACTCATCCCGGCAATGCGCGCTACCGCATTGCCGCCGGGAGCTCGGAGAAAGATCAAATGATCTATTTCTCTGGCGGTACCGATAATCCTTACAACTTCAATGGAATCGGGTACGATGGCAAGCCTTCCGAGCCTTCACCGGTGACCTTCGCATTCAATGCGCGTACTGCTAAGTGGGAGACTCTCAGCCAAAACACGCCAAATCCAACCATGGATCATCGCGGGTTGCTGGTGATACCAGAGGGTTTGGTCATCGTGGGCGGCATGGAAAAGGACCAGCAGGTATCCGCACGGGTTTCCGTCCTGCCCAAACAGGTTAAGAGCAAATAACCCACCGCCCCTTTCAAACGTCTAAATTACGTGGACTTCGCTCGATTACACGTATTGACACTCCAGCAAAACCGAAGTAGTTTCTTGTTAGCAATGCGGCGGTATTTTATGAAGCGGTGGCAGTGGGTTCTACTCATAGTCGAACTGGCCTTGTTTGCCATTATTCTGATCCTGCCTCAGGTTGATCTGCCCGACTTTACATTTCACGGAGGCACTGCGCCGACAGCAATCAAAGCGCGTATCTCGCCTGTGCCGGCCCGCATCGCAATTGTCATCGCTCCAAGCATGGGCGTTCTGGAGCAGGATGTGCGATTGCGCACCGACACGCTGGACAGTTCAGCTCCTTCCACTGTGCATTCCCGTCTCTCCTTGTTCTGTGTCCTGATCTGCTAGCCAGAACTCTACTCTGACTTTCACGTGTTGAAAGGTTTGCTCCGCGCGGGCGTGCCTGCTCTTTCAGGGGTGCGCGGAGCGAGTGGGGCAGCCGCCCCGGTTGTGGCATCTGCTGGGATCTTGGAGAGGGACCCAGCTGCCGGAACTGTTGAGTAGCTGCCCCGGCTTTTTTCCGCCGCACAATCGAAACACAGTACTATTCTGCGCCAGGAGCCAGGCTGCGAGCCTACCGTGCGCGTGCCAAAACCAGCGTCACATCATCCGGCTGCTCGTTGGCACCGATCCAATCATCTACGGCAGCGGTTACAATTTCGCTGATTCGCGCCAGCGGCAGGTGCCGGTTCTCCTGCACCAATTCGATGAGCCGTCGCTCGCCGAATTCGCCAAAGTCGTTTTCTGGTTCGGTCACTCCGTCGCTGTATGCCAGAAAAATCTCCCCGCGATGAAACTGAACTGTTGCTTCGTCATAGCTGACCTGCTCGAATAAACCCACCACAGTTCCCCCACGATCCAGCCTGCGCAGCGAACCGTCTTCACCCAAAATGATGGGCGGCAAATGCCCGCCATTGCTGTAAATGAGCCTCCGCTCACGGTCTTCGTACATGCCCAAGAACAACGTGGCGTACTTCTCCATCGGCGTACTCTGGTAAAGCTGATGATTGAGCAGCGCTAGCATGGTGGACGGAGAGACCTCCGCGCCCTGCATTGACGCCAACATCGTCCCCGAACCCGGCCGCTGCCCCACAGCCATGGCTTCCCGCAAAACCGGAATTCCTTCAATGCTGTAAGCCCGTACCGCCGAATGGATGGTTGCCATCAGCAGTGCCGCCGAGATTCCCTTGCCACTGATGTCGCCAACAGCCAGAATCAGTCGGTCCGAATTCACGGTGAGGAAATCGTAATAATCGCCACTGACCGTGCGCGCGGGGCGGCAAAACCCATGCACTTCGAGCGACGGCAATTGCGAAATGTGCTGCGGGAAAAGCATCGCCTGCACTTCCTGCGCGATGGCCAGCTCATTCTCCAGTCTTTGCTTCGCTTTCTGCTCCTCGATCAGGTTCTCGATCGAAGCAGTCATAGAATTGAACGAGTTGGCAAGCGTGGCGAGCTGATCACTCGACTTGACCGGAATGCGATGGCTGAAATCCCCGCGATTGATGTGCTTGGTCGCCAGATAAAGTTGCGCGACGGCCCTCGTCACCGTGCGGGTAAGGCGCGTGCCGATAAAGAGCGCCAGCAACTCGATGACGGCGAAACTGACGGCCATGACAAACAAGAAAAGCTCGACACCTCGAACGAAATCACCGAACGTGGCGAACAGACGGGCGTAGAGCATGGATGGCCTGGTTTCGACACGCAGAAGAGCGCCAATTTTTTTCTGTTGCCCACTGGCCCACTCAGTTACGGGAAGAGGCGTACCAAAAGTGATGACGCGATCGAATACTCCGCTTGCTTCCGGCAAGTGACCGGCCACAAACATGAGATGAAGTTCCTCTTGCCCGGTTCCCATAACGACGCCGTTTGGGCTCTCAGTGATGCTGACTGAATACTGGTCATCGTCTTTGCTCTGCCGGGGGGACGCTTGAAACGGGATCGGACGCTGATCGAAGTTGGCCGCGTAGAGCGCGATCTCTCCCAGTTCAGCAGCAGTCTTGTCGAGAAGGTTGCGATCCAGCGGCTCACTCGAGATGACTACCAGTTTCCGTGAATTCGAATTCAGCACAGTTGAGGAGCGCAGATACAGGCCGCCTCGATCGCCGATCACCGCGGCGAACTGAGGCCCTAGAAACGAAGGAGCGTCGAAAGCTGGTGACCTCTTCGCCCCTCCACACGGAGGGAGAGGCTTCTCATTCTCCCAAGCACAAAATTGTCTTGGAGCCACTGAGGGATTGTTCCGCCTCAGTCCTTCAAGCGATTCGGCAGTGGGCGACTGGCCGCGCCCAATACGCGCTGCCAATTCATTTGCGATGGCCGCATTTACCGCCTGCAAGCTGCGCAGCCGGGAGTTGAGATCCGAAGTCACCACAAAATTCGCGAACTGCCCCGCGAACAGATAAATCGTGATAAATGCCATGGTCATCAGCAGAACTGCCGGAATCACGCCGATGAACACATACGTAACAATGAGCCGGTTCCGCAATCGCCACAGCAGCTTCGACCTGAGCCAGCGGAAAGCAAGGAAAGCGAAGAGAACAATGACAACAAAGCTGAGAATGCTAACCCATCCGCCCAGACTCCGTCCGTAAGAGACGTGAAAAAGTCCAAGAAGCTTTTGTAATGCGAAGAGAGCAATATCGATCCCCAGCAGATACCAGGCAACCCGGGCCATGCGGCTACGAGGCAAAATCCCAGCCTCGCTGAGCCGCAAACGAATGTAACGGTAAGAAACTTCCATGAGGAAGAAGGATTATATGTCAGTGGCATTGGCTGCAAGAAAAAGGCCAGCCGCAACCGGCTGGCCTTAATTTGCTCGGCGAGAACGATCGCATCCCGCTTCAGCTTGCTTTTTTGGATGCCGCTTGAGCTGTGAATTGCGCCATAGCACGATTTTCTTCGAACCGCTCGGAATTCGCTTGGCCCTGCTAAAATTCCTGCGTGCTTGGAAAAGCTTTCATGTTCGCTTGGGTTGGACTTCTGGGATATGCCAACGCGCAGCAGGCGTCGCAACCCCAAGTCAAGGTCAACATGCTGAACGTCTGCTCGCCTTCGGCAGACGACCAGCGCGAAATTTCTTCCGCGCTCTCGCGGGTTCCTAAGCAACCCCTTTTTGCGCCTGATTTCGAAGTGGACCGCGGCCGCACCAGCATGCAGGAAAATCCCAACTTCCTTCAGTCCGGACAGAGCGCACACGTCTCTTCTGGGGACGACACTGCCAATTGGGTCCGCATTCGGCGTGAGTTCTCTGTGCAAGCGCTATTCTCAACCGTGCAGTACTCGTTCAGCACCGATCCGAAGAATATGGTCGAGACGCTTGTGTTTCGAGTGCGGGACCCCAAAGATCTGATGCAAGTGTCCATCGAGGACAGTGCTTCGGCTGTAACCACGCCTGCGGCTATGCTCACAACCAACACGCCGGCCACTCGAATCAAGCTTGAGCGTTTTGGGAAATCATCGGTGGTCCTGGCTCGCTGTTACGCGACGGACACCGGCCCCGCGCCAGACCAAAGCGCCTACGAACCACTGTTTCAAAGCGCATCTACAATTGTGGCTAACTACCGTGGCTTGCTGGGCGCGCGCCGCATGGTGCCAGAGGAATTAGCGAGGCTCGGCGCGGGAGCAAGCGGCAAGCGGAACCCGCTGGGGAAGAAGTCGGCGGCAAGGAAAACTGCGTCTGAAGACAAGTAACTCTCTCTGCATGCTTCGCAAAAGCTTTGCGCATTTTGCGGTTAAAAAGTAGGCTGGGGAGCTCACCGGCACCCAGAGGTCTGGACCCTGCAACTAATTCGTGATTACTAAATCTAAGCTCATAGATCTATGGATCACATCCGCAACGTAGTCATCATGGGTTCCGGGTGCGCGGGGCACACAGCTGCCCTCTATACTGCACGCGCCAATCTCAAACCGCTGGTTATCGAGGGCCACGAGCCCGGAGGCCAACTTTCACTCACCACACTGGTAGAAAATTTCCCCGGTTTTCCAGAAGGAATCCAAGGGCCAGAACTGATAGAAAACATGCGCAAGCAAGCGGGACGCTTTGGCGCGCAATATCAGCTCGGCCATGTAGATCGCGTCGACTTGAGTAAGCGGCCCTTCGCGTTGCAGGTCGGGCGTGAGACCATTCACACTCAGACGCTGATCATTGCCAGCGGCGCGTCCGCCCGCTGGTTGGGGCTTCCCGGCGAGCAGGCGTTAATCGGCCACGGCGTTTCTTCCTGCGCTACCTGCGACGGCTTCTTCTTCTCGGGAAAGGAAATCGCCGTGATCGGCGGCGGTGACTCGGCTATGGAAGAAGCCCTCTTTCTCACTCGATTCGCGACAAAAGTCACACTTATTCACCGCCGCAACGAGTTCCGCGCCTCAAAAATCATGCTTGACCGTGCCCGCCACCACAAGAACATTCAATTCCTCACCAACACTGTCGTCGAAGATGTTTACGATCCCGCCAAAGCCGAAGTGACCGGCCTTAAGCTGCGCAATATCATAACCAACAAGGTCTCAGATTTTCCCACCGGCGCAATGTTTCTAGGGATCGGACACATCCCGAACGCGCGCATGTTCGAAGGCCAGCTCGATACCGATGTGGATGGTTATCTTGTGACCAAGAATTACGTTTCCACCCGCGTGCCCGGCGTGTACGCTTGCGGCGATGTCCAGGACCGCCGCTATCGCCAGGCCATCACCGCCGCCGGAACAGGATGCATGGCCGCATTAGAAGCGGAAAGGTTTCTGGAAGAGCAAGGACACTGAAAGTGCCCATACACGTAGGCGCAAAGCTCGCCATAGATCGGTGCCCGTTATTGAATGAACCCTGCTTGGCCGAGAGGCTCCTTGTTTGCGGTAAATCGCGAATTGCCAGTGACGGAGGCAAGCATGCCGGATCGATTAACCTGTTCACGTATCAATGAGGAGATACACAAATTAACCCTGCTTGGGAACGGCGAATGTCAGAACGACCGGGCTTATCTCGCAATGTTTCTGCTGCTCGTAGTCGTCACCGCCTCCGCCTGGGCCCAGACGGCCGCAACTTCGGGCGAGGTGGAAAACGTCTTCCCCCAGGCGCGTGCGCTCTACGTGGACGTGCACCAGAATCCCGAACTTTCCGGGCACGAGACGCAAACGGCAGAGAAGCTAGTGAGCCGTCTCCGCACATTGGGCTACGAGGTTACAGAACACGTCGGGGGCAACGGGATTGTCGCACTCCTCAAAAATGGTCCCGGTCCAACTGTAATGCTGCGCACCGAGCTCGATGCGCTTCCCGTCGAGGAAAAGACTGGTTTACCTTACGCCAGCAAGATCCACACAAAAGACGACGCAGGTCGCGACGTCCCGGTCATGCACGCCTGCGGCCACGACCTGCACATGGCATCGCTCATCGGAACCGCCACGATCATGGCGAATACGAAGAACACCTGGCACGGAACGCTGATGCTAATCGGCCAGCCCGCGGAGGAAACAATTACCGGCGCCAAGAAAATGATCGACGACGGCTTGTTCACAGGTTTCCCCAAGCCCGATGTCGCCGTGGCACTGCACACCAGCAACGAGCTCCCCGCGGGAAAAGTTGGGGTCGCCTCCGGCTATCGATACGCGAACGCCGACTCGGTTCGGATCACGATCTACGGCAAAGGCGGCCATGGCTCGGCGCCTCATACAACTGTCGATCCCATCGTTATCGCCGCCAGAACTATTCTTGCGCTGCAGACCATCACCTCGCGCGAGGTTAAGCCTGGAGAGGCGGCCGTGGTCACCGTGGGATACATTCAAGCTGGCACGAAGAACAACATCATTCCCGACCAGGCCGAACTCGGGTTAACTGTCCGCAGCTACAAACCTGAAATTCGCAAACAGGTCCTCGCCGCCATTACGCGGATCACAAAAGCCGAAGCCGTGGCGTCAGGCACGCAGCGCGAGCCGTTGATCGAACACTACGAAGCCACTGACGCGGTATATAACGACCCGGCTCTGGCGCAGCGGCTCAAACCTGTTCTCGAATCAGCGCTTGGCAAGGAGAACGTTGCCGTCGCTGAGCCGATCATGGGATCGGAGGACTTCTCCTATTTCATCGCGCAGGGTGTCCCGTCGTTTTTCTTTGGCCTGGGCGGAGCCGAACCGCAAAAATACGCGCAAGCCAAAGCGGCGGGAGAAAATTTGCCCTCCAATCACTCTTCCCTGTTCGCTCCCGACTTGGATCCCGCGCTGCGCACAGGAATCGCCGCCGAGGTGGCAGTGCTGCGGAATCTTTTGACCGGATCGGCTGGGGAGCTGCGCAAGTCGACACAACAACAATCAATATCTAGTGAGTAGCGTGAGTCAAGCCGATCACGCGGATTCGTCGCAATGAGCAATAGGTTGAGTTTGATTGCACTTTCAAGAATATTAAGAGTAGAAGCTACCAGTGTCCGTATCGACAAACGCAATCTGTTGGAAGCCCGGGTGATAGTCACAACCTATAATGATCATGTTCGGCTCCTTTCTCCCGAGCCTTGGTTGATCAGCGCCACCAAAGTTTACTCGGGCGTGGGAGCCGACATTGTTATGGAATCATTTCACAACCCACGCCTTCAAATAGCTGTTTTCGAGACAACTCGTAGCCTGATTTCTGGTATAGCGGGAATCACTTAGCTGGGGAGCAGACTCTCCTAGCCTGGTCCGCGCTCAGGTTGCCTACGCGATGACGGCCAGCATGTCGTCACCGAGTACCTGATGTGCCGCCCATGCCAGGAATGCTGAATCCACACCGCCGGAGTATGCCCGCAACGTGCGCCCGAGGGCACGCAGGCTCTTATCCAGTGCAACTCGCTTTGAACCAAGAAGAGCGGCAACGTTTCGAAGACACCGGCCCCATCAGATCTTCTGCAGCTTCCAGCGGCCTCGCCGGAACAGCAGAACCCCCGCTACCGCGATAGCGGCCTCGGCAATCACAATCGAGAAAAACACGCCATTTGATGCGAAACCTGCGCGCAGAGCCAGCCACCAGGCAAGTGGAATCTCCAGTAACCAGAAGCCGAACAGATTCACAATGGTCGGCGTGACCGTGTCACCGGCCCCGTTGAATGCCTGCAGCATCACCATGCCGTAAGCATACCCGACATTGCCGTAGCTCAGAATGCGCAGGCATGAGGTGCCGAGGGGCACCACGGCCGGATCGTGTGTAAACAATCGTACGATTGGCTCCGCAAACAGAATGAAGAAAACTCCCACGCCGCCCAAAAACAGCATGTTATAGAACCCCGTGCGCCACACCGAGGTTTCGGCGCGATCCGGCTGCTTCGCTCCCAGGTTCTGCCCCACAAGCGTGGCTGCCGCATTGCTCAGTCCCCACGAGGGCAGGATCGCAAAGATGACGATGCGAATGGCAATCGTGTACCCGGCGAGGGCGGCCGAGCCGAACATGCTTACAATGCGGACCAGGCCGATCCAACTCGTGTGCGCGATGGCAAATTGCAGGATGCCAGTCAGTGAGACTCGCACGAGCCGCAGCAGAACGGTGAAGTTCAGTCGGATGTGCCGCTGCAGCACGCGAATCCGCTCGCTGCCATGAAGCAGGCGATAAAACTGATAGATGACCCCGATGCTGCGTCCCGTGAACGTCGCCAATGCTGCGCCGGTCACTCCCAGACGCGGGAAAGGGCCCAAACCAAAAATCAGGCAGGGATCGAGCACAAGATTAATGACGTTTGACACCCAAAGCAACCGCATGGCGATGGCGGCATCCCCGGCGCCGCGGAAGATTGCGTTGTTCAGAAATAGCATCAGTACCGCCCCGCAGCCACCAAGCGCAATCCTGGCATAGTTTCCACCGACAGCTACAATTTCCGGGGACGCGCCCATCAACCGCAGCAGCAACGGTGCGTAGAACAAGCACGGAACACCCATGAGGCACGACAGCATCAATCCAATAGCAACCGATTGAACGGCCGCGACGGAAGCTCCGTCCTTATCTTTCTCGCCAATGCGGCGGGCCACCATCGCCGTCGTCGAGAGGCTCAATCCCAAAGCAACGGCGAACACCAGCGTCAGCAGCGATTCTGTAAGGCCTACCGTAGCGACGGCATTGGCACCGAGATGGCTGACCCAAAAGACATCCACCACGGCAAAAAGTGACTCCAGCGCCATTTCCAGCACCATGGGAATGGCGAGCAGGAGAATCGCGCGGTTCAGGTTTCCAACCGTGAAGTCCTGGTGTGAGCCTTGGAGCGATTCCCACACCGATCCCCAGAAGCTCGGCTGTAATTGCGACTGGGCGGCTGTAGCGTGACTCATATATCCCTTACAAAGCCGACGGAAGAAGACGCTTCCTCAAAAATTGGCAGAATCGAACGAGAAATTGAGATTGCTTACGGGCGAAGCGAAGGATGGCGGACTAGCGCGGGATAAACATGGCTACTATCTTGGCCGGACGCCGCTCGGCATCCGGCCAAACGTTAAAAGCAAAAGTAAATGTAACACGAAAGCTATCGGCGTGCGGAGAATTCATAAAAGTTAAAACAGTCTCTCCTGCCGCCGCAGATTTCCGAACGCTCCAACATTGGCCAGCGCAAAGGTGAAGCGAAACTGGTTTTCGTTACGTACCGAACCAAGAGCAAAGCGGCGGTATTCGAGGTTCACTCCGCAGCAATCCCAGTTATAGGCCAGTTGGGCTGCGGAGTATTGCAGAACACCTAAGTTCTGGTCAACTCCGAAGTTGGTGGCGCCGCTGAAACCGCGCTTGCCGGTGTGGCCGTAGCCGAACAGAAGACGGTACTGGTTGAAGCCCTGGCCCTGGACGTTGTGCGTAGAGGAGAGCGCCTCCCCTGGCGCCCGCAGGTAGGCATCGCCGCCGCCGATTGTAAACAGTCCAAATCGATAGTTTAAAAATGCCGTGCTGGTGTTAACGCGTCCGGTCTTGACGTCGTAATCGACGGCCCACGTTGCTTCCGTGCGCATGGTCGGTTGGACGCGAAGGCGAGAGATAAGCGGTGAGAAGCGACGAAGACTGGAATCTGTGAGGAACGCAATTCCCGTGAAGTCGGCGGTCGAAGTAAAAACATTTCGTGCGCCAAGCCGGAGCGCGCCACCGAAAGTGGGGTCGATAAAGTATTTCTGCGCTAATTCCCAGCTAACAATCTCGCGAACTCGCGGAATTCTCTGGCAGGGGTTTTCTCCCACCGGCACGCCCCGCTCCCAAGGAATCGGATTTCGCGCTCCCGGCCTACCGACAGTGAGCGAGGGCATTCCTTCTGGGCCGCAATCTTCCCGCTGGCCTGAGCTACGCTTGGCATAGAGGCGATTCACCAGCGCATATTCAACCTCGTTCGTGTCGCTGAGGATGTCACGCTCATCGAAGCGCAATATCTCGGCAAAGTTACTTATGCCTGTCACGTACCGGTAGTTTATGCGTGGCTCGATGACATGCTTCCACTCCCGGCCAAGAAGTTCACGGTCAAAAACGCGATCCAATGCCGGCGGAAGAATTTCCACCGATGCTTCGAAGGCTTTGCGATTTATGGCGCTGCTTCTCGCCACCCCAATCCCGCTGGTCGGCAGTAAATGCTCGGTATAGCTGGTGTCGCGCAGAGATATCTCGGGGCGAAACGACCAGCCGGACACCGTTAGTGGAAGCGACAAGGCGGGACTTAGATCAAACCGTCCGACAAGCGGCGCTGTGCGGAACCCCGGTTCACTTCGGTAAAGCCCTTCAAGCGCGGCACCGTAGGACCAATAAAGAGGGGAGCTTCCGAGTTGGCGATCTACGGCCGAGACTTCGAAGCTGGGAGCATGAATGATCTTTACAACTTCCAAAGGGGGCGTGTCATTTTCAAAATCTTGATAATGGCGGACGGAGGCGTTGTAAAACGACCCTCGAGTGGCGTTGGACAAGAAAGCCTGCGACTTTACCTCTGAGTTCACGGCCTCAGTGAAAACATCATTGAAGGCGAGGCGGAAGATGAATGAGCTAAGGTAATCGATATCAACAACTCCGCGGAAATTGTCGGCGAATCTGCCCTCCCCGCTGAGCCTGATGTCCTCGCCACCCTGATCCACCTTCGGATGTCCAAAACCGCGATCCAGTACGCTATAAAAATTGAAGTCCAAGAACGATGTTTCGCTAGGTTGAGTACGGAACTCGCCTTGCGGGGCCCACCCACGTTTGGAGAAATATTGCGTTCCCACGGTTGCATCGGTGCTGCGATTGATCGCCCAGAATACCGACTCGCCAAGCACCGTGCCTTTAATTGACGATCGGCCGATGTTTGGAACCAGGAAGCCACTCTGGCGCGGCAATCGTTCAATGGGATGTGTGGCAAATGGCAAATAAAGGACCGGAACGCCCATGATGCGGAACGTGCTGCGGTAAATTTTTGCGTTGCCGCCGACTTCCACAACCAGTTTGTGCGCGTTGAACTCCCATTTAGGGTGAGGCAATTCGCAGGTGGTGATGGTGCCATCGTAAACACGGTAATGATCCGGCCCGGTCTTCTCGACTACTTTCCCGCTGAAAGCGAATGGGTTGGGCGAGGTCAGGATCGCGTGCCGGGCGCGAATGCGGATGCCGGCGGTCCCATGTACGTTCTCAAAACGGCCAGTTTCAGTGCGAATATTGTATGTTCCATGAGTAGCTTTGACGTGCTCATCATTGGGACCGCCATCCAGCACAACATGGCCTTCCGCGGTCGCATCTCCCGTGTCGGAGTCGTAATCCGCCGAATCAGCATAGAGAACATAGGTGGCGTAATGAATCTCTACCTTCCCGCGAAGATGAAAGATCGGACCATCTTTTTCCTGCTCGATTGCACGAATGGTCACATCTTCACTCCTGATTGCCGAAGGAGCCGACGGTGGCGCTGGTGACGCATTCGACTCTGAAGAGGAAAGCAACTGGCTGGTAACTAAGCAAGGCGCGACTAGCAGATGACAAACGAACGCCGCCGTGATAAGCAATCGTGTGCGGGTCATCTTTGCAAGCGCACGAAATCCCGGGAAGAAACGCGTGGGTATGGTGACGTTAGCACGGCGCCAGCCCGAGTGGCAAAGCGCCTGGAGTTTCGATCCGCGAGCACTGCGCTTTGGTTGCTTTCGGCGTTTTCTGCCGACAGCGAAAGTCTTCCACAGCACGGCAAACGACGGCTCACTGCAGCATGAAACCTAGATTTGAACCCAATCCGGACGCAGCCAGTACGCGCGAGGCACAAAGGCTGATCGATCCCGAAGCTTTCGAGGCAAGCGAACAGCAATTCGCAGCCAGCTTGGAGTCGATGGAGTTACTATCGGCAGCGAGGTTCGTGGTGGATCACGCTCCGGGTGATGTTACCGGATTCCCAGCAGAACCACCTGATAGCTCCGCCTCCAAGCAGAGGCAGAGTCCAGCAGAAGAGCAGCCGTCTTACACCACTCATTCGGAAACGAGCTCCAGAGACTTGGATTTAGACGCCGCGGGTGATCCGAGCGCTTGGCGGCAGGAAGTGGCAGCACGTCTGAACAGATATCGCGAGCGCCGACAGCCGAGAGCGCCCCGCTACCCGTCACTGCGATTAAGATTCGAACCGGCTCAGCCCGACTGGACAGCGCGTGGCAATACAGAAGTGCCAGCGGTGGCATCGCGCCAAGCCCTGGCGGAAGACAGTAGGCAAATGGCCGTCCCTACCGAGCCAAAATCTCAGAACCTCACAAAGAAGCCACTCCCCGCTAAGTTAGTTGCTGCAGAAACAACCGCGAGAATCATAGAATTTCCCCGTTCGGCTGCTCCGCCAAGACCTTTGGATGAACTGGCCGAGCCTGTATTGGATCGCCCACGAATTCTGGAAGCTCCGGAAATAGTTTCGTCGGCGCCTGCACTGGGGGGCATTCTGATCGAAGCCGCCGAGGAAGAACCGGCTGAGCGGCGCCCGGGTTTCGAAATCCCGCTGCAAGCGGCGCGGTTGACGCGGCGAGTTGGAGCGAGCGCCATTGACATTCTGATTGTGTGCATGGCCCTTTCTGGTTTCGGGTACGTCTTTTTCAGAATTGCCGCCATCTTGCCCCCATTCACCCAAGCGGCTGGCTGGGGAATGTTTATTGCCGGAGTTTTTTGGGTCGCCTATCAATACCTTTTTCTGGTGCACGCTGGCACCACTCCGGGTCTAAAGATAATGAAGCTGCAACTGAGCCGGTTCGACGGCAAGCCCGTACCGCGAGAACTCCGGCGCTGGCGCGTGCTGGCTTCTCTGTTGTCGGGACTGTCCCTCGGACTGGGATTTGCCTGGTGCATGCTGGATGAGGACGAACTTTGCTGGCATGATCGCATCACCCACACATATATGGCGCCAAAATCGTGACGCGCGGAGCAGATTAACTCCAGCGGCTTGACAATGCCGTTCGGATAAAAGCAGTTTGTCTTCAGCCAACTGCACCTGCGTGAACCGCAGGCGGAGGCGATGAACTGGACAAAAGTATCGTAACGACGCCTTCTGCGCCGGATTGTTTCCAACTCCTCAGCTCTTTTGTCATCTCCGGCCACTGCCAGAGCGAGAGCGGAGGTGACTGTGGCTGTAGATTGCGAGATTTTTCAGTGACTGCGTAGCGTCATCTTGGACCGTCTGCTGGTGCGGGCCTTGTCACTACTGGAGAGCACTCCTTCCTCGTGAGGCGTCTACAACTATGTAAAAGTAGGCGATGGTCCGCAAGAGAAGCTGCTGAGCCGGTTGAGAACGCACCGTATACGGTGCTATCGCCAGCGGACATCGTGCTGGCAAGGAAGCTCTCTCCGCAGTCGAGTGATCTCCCAATCGGCAGACACCCGGTCTCCCCAATCGGCATAGCGTCTGGTTTTTCAGTTGACTCTGGGCCGATCTTTGGACAAAATAAATGCCACTTCCCTCGAAGTAACAGGCCCCGGACCAAGACAAACTGGCGAGAAGTATCGGCTGGACTTCTGTGTCCACATCTGCATCCGTGAGGCGTGGTGCTCTGGGCCCAGCCCGGCAACTTGTTTGTGCTGGGTTCCACTGGAGTTGCCTATGCCCAACTTCGATCGAGTCACAGAGGTCGAGCTCAGTGAGATTCGGGAACTGCGCAGCCGCCGTTATGGGCGCAAAATCCCGGCCACTGCGCCGCTTGATGATATTACCGGCCTGACATTTTCCGGAGGCGGAATCCGCAGCGCCACTTTTTGTCTGGGGGTGCTGCAAGGGCTTGCGACTTATGGCCTGCTCAAGCATTTCGATTACATCTCAACGGTTTCAGGTGGAGGCTACATTGCCAGTTGGCTGATCAGTTGGATTAAGCGGCCGGGAAAAGAAACCAGGAATCTGTCGGGCATCGAGTTTGTCGAAGAGGAGTTGCGCAAAGCTCCGCCTAAATTCGCGCCAGACAAAGTCGAGAAATATGAGGAACCCGGTGCCATTAATTTCCTCCGCTCTTACAGCAACTATCTCACGCCTCGACTTGGTATTTTCGGTGCTGACACCTGGACGGCCGTGGCTTCTTATTTCAGGAATCTGCTGCTCAATCAAGCTATCCTGATTTCGTCGCTTGCCGTGGGGTTGCTGCTGCCCTGGCTTCTGCAAACTAGTTTTAAGAGTTCCTATTGCATGCCGCAAGTGTGGGCCCTGATTCTGATTGCTTTTGCGGGAGCGCTGATGTTACTTGCGCTGGCTTTCGTTGACCTCAACATTGCAGACTTCTCACTCCGCGAAGCGATTGCAGAACGTGACCCTAATGAGCCTCCAAGTCGTAGCGACCAGACTGCCGCCAGCCAAAAGCAGGTTTTGTGGTTTGCAGTGCTGCCGATAGGAGCCGCTGCCGTGATCGGTGCTCTTGGGGTGTGGAGGATTAGCAGCAAACTCAACACCTGCTGGTGGTTGTGGATGGTGTGGGGTGCTCTTGGCTACTTCCTGCTGCGATTTGTTTCGCTGATGCTTGCCTGGCTTTGGCTCCTCAGAAAGCCAAAAGAGAAAGGATTTTGGAAACGCGAGAGGGCCGTCGCCAAGGTCATGTTGCCCTGGGCACCTGTCGCCGGGGTTCTATGCGGAGTGCTTCTGCGGGAATTAACGTGTTTGTTCCGGCATTGGAATGGCCTCGACTCCGGGAGGCTCACATCAGCTTCTTCCGCCGTGGCCTCCTTCGGTGCTCCTCTGTTGATAGTGATTATTCTGCTGACCGGTGTATTGCATGTCGGATTGCAGGGTCTCCAATTTCCCAACCAGAGAAAAGAATGGTGGGCGCGTCTGGCCGCATGGCTGTTAATATGCACCGCCATTTGGGCACTGTTATTCGCGACGGCAATCTACTCTCCTTTGGGTGTGCTGTGGCTATCAGGATGGCTAAAAGTCAAGATCTCGATGATCGCCGGATGGGCGGCAACAACGGTGTACGGAGTTCTGGCGGGTAAGAGTCCGAAGACGTCGGGCAAAAATGGGAGTCGAGGGTTAGAACTAGTTGCGAAAATCGCGCCGTATGTTTTTATCGCTGGCACACTGGTGCTCATCTCTTACGGCATTCACGTCGTCCCCGCCAAGCCTGTAAGCTCAGATACTTCCGCCTCGCTCGCGGAAACGCAACTTTCGATGAACGTTGAAGCGACCTATGCCTCCGGAATCCCATTGAAAGGCTCTCTCCGCGTCTCGGCAACTGACAAATCTTCAGTTAAGGAGTCCTTAACCAAAAATTATTGGACCAGCCTAAACGGCCTTAACTATTGGCAATTGGCGGCCTGGTTGGGTGGGCTCAGTCTGGTTGCTGGTATTTTAGCCTGGCGGGTTGACCTCAACGAGTTCTCGTTTCACTTGTTCTACCGAAACCGCTTAGTACGGTGTTATTTGGGAGCAACCAACCCGGCCCGCTGCCCCCATCCATTCACCGGCTTTGATCCTAGCGATGACATTCTCTTGCAGGATTTTTCCGTCGATAAGGACCCCAAATACTCTGGTCCTTATCCCATTCTGAATGCCGCCTTGAACATCTCCCACGGCCAGCGCCTAGCCTGGCAGGAACGGAAGGCAGAGTCTTTTGTGTTCACACCAAGATATTGTGGATTCAACTTTCAGGAAGAGCGCAAAGACAAACCCAGTGTGCCAGAAGAAGGATACCGGGAGACCTGCTGTTACGGCTACCCTAAGGGAGCTTATCTCGGCACAGCAGTAGCTGCTTCGGGCGCGGCCGTCAACCCTAACATGGGTTATCACGCTTCATCTGCTGTTGCTTTCCTTCTGACGTTGTTCAACGTGCGGCTGGGATGGTGGATGGGCAATCCACGGCGCGAAACCTGGACGAGATCTACACCGCATATCGGTTTGCTTTATCTATTGGGAGAGCTATTTGGGGTGACTGACGACACCAGCCGCTACATCAATCTGTCAGATGGCTGGCATTTCGAAAATCTGGGAATTTACGAGCTGGTGCGGCGCAAATGTAAATACATTGTTTGCTGTGATGTGGGAGCTGATGCAGATTTTGGCCGAGAAGACCTTGGTAATGCCGTGCGCAAATGCCGCAGTGATTTCGGAGTTCAAATCGACCTGGACGTCGACGCGCTTCGTCCGCGAGCGGACTCTGGCTTCAGTCATTCTCACTGTGTTGTCGGCGAAATACGTTATCCAGGCGATCCAGGCGGCATGCCAGGCCGCATCTTGTACATCAAGAGTTCGCTTACCGGAGAGGAGCCGCAGGATGTGCTCGCGTATAAGGTAGCTCATCCTGATTTTCCTCACCAGGGCACGGGAGATCAGTGGTTCAACGAATCCCAGTTTGAGAGTTATCGCGCACTGGGTCGATTTGCCGTCGAGGCCGTTTTACAACGGGTCGGGGAGCCTAAAGACGTGTCTTCGAGAAGCAGAAAAGAGGTGTTCGACCTGCTATCGCGAATATGACGAACAGCGCACGTTGTGGACTTTCAGCAGCAAAACTGAAGCGAGTTCTCAACCGGCGTTGGCGGGGAGGTTACTGTACCTTTGCGTACTCCGACCTCGCTTCGCGCAACAACGGAAGATCCGAGTCGGCATCTTTCCATAGACCTAGGAAATCCTGATACGCCACCCTGCTTCGGGCTTTATCACCTGCGAGCGCATATGCCCGCGCCAGGCCCAGGTTCGCCAGAGGTATCAGCGGATCGATACCAGCAAAATCCTTCACCTCAAGCATTCGCTGAAAAGCTTGCACCGCATCAGCTCCCCGACCAGCCTTCAGATATGCATTCCCGCGAAAGTAGAGGACAGTCGTGTTAGCGCGGGCGTAGACCATCGCGTTATCCAGCAGATCAATTGCCTTGGCAGAATTGTTGTGATTCAAGTACACCTGTGCACGAACCGCAGGAGAGCCGGTGAACTGCACAATAGTGTCGTAAGGGCGTTTCTGTGCCAGATTGCTTGCCAGATCCTCAGCTTTCTTGTCGTCTCCAGATACTGCCAAAGCCAGAGCGGAAGTGAGGACCGCGATCGGAGCCTGAGACATTTTCACAGACTCGACAGCATCTTCGACGGCCCGGGATTTATTCAGCACGATGGCCTCGATTATGGCCTCCTGGGAATACTCGCTGCCCGCCACTTCTTGTAATCGCAGTCGCTCGGCGGCTTCTCGCGACCTCTGCCCGAAATCGCGGGCCGCTTTCATTTGTCCGCGGCAAGCGGCGATGGCACTCCTGGTACCCGAAACGGTCATGTCGCCACCCGGAAGCTGTTGGGCCGCCTCCAGATGCTTTTCCATCTCAGCGTCATTCTGCACCCAGGCGATGGCGGCCAATTGCAGATGATTCCCTAAGGGATTCAGCTTCCGCTCCAGAGCCTGATTCAGGATTGTTTTAGCTTCGTCGAGCCGATTCAGACCCATATAAGCCTGAGCTAGGTTGGCATAACCGCTTGCGCTATCGGGATCGAGTTGCACCGATTGGCGAGCATTATCTAGAGCATTTTCAAACTGCCCGAGTTGGTTGTAGATAGCGGAAATGTTGTTATACGGAATCGAATCACGCGGATAAGTCTGCTTATACAAGTCCAGCGCGGTGATCCCCTTTTCCAGTTGTCCGGAGTCCCCATAGTAGTGCGACATGATATAGAGTTTCTCGTGCTCACTGGTTCGGTCGCGCAGCTCAAAGGCTTTTTGGCGGTTTTGCTCAGAAGCTTGGTTCTGGCCCAGATTGCCATAGACCGCGCCTAACCGGGCATAGGCCATTGCAAAATTAGGATCCAACTCGGTGGCGCGCTGATACAGCGGAAGGGCAGTCAGTTCGTCACCTGCATTATGCTTTGCATCCGCCAAACTGAGGGCTTTTAGTGCCTCGAGAGATGAGGTAGTCGCCTCCGACAACGGTTTGTCGAATTTCTGCACGGACGCGAGCGACTCGCCCAGCTTTTTGCGCAGACTTGATCCTGCCTCATGTAGCGAGTTCAGCACGTCTTCTTTTCTGGATGCTTGAACCTCCTCGCGAGCGAGTGATTCGCCGTTCGAGGCGTTCACCGCTTCCAGAGTGATGACATATTGGCTTCCCAGATTGCCGATCGAGCCATTGAGCATCGCCCTGATGCCATCGCGCAGGCAAATCTCGCGGCCCACATCACTGGTAATGCGATCTTCAGGGCTGCGTCCCATAAATTGCAGCGTCTGCCGAACTCGCTGCTCCGGAAAGACATTGACATAAGGGGACTGCTCCAGATCAACTGCCAAGGCTTTTTTTAGCGTCCCGTCGAAAACCGGGTCGGCGGTAGTGTTAACGAAGTCGGCAAGCAGGATCGAATCTTTCTCTGACATCACCGCCTTGCTGCGCCGCACGAAAAAAGTCATCGCCAGACCAACGACCGCGATAACGGCAAGAGCCATAACCGCATAATTCCAAAGTCTCCGGGATCCTTCGTAGCCTGCGGGCCGCAAGCGGCGTGAATCGCTGTCGATGGCCGTCACCATCCCAGACTCGGTATCGCGCTTCAGCCGTTTCAAATCAGCGCGCACTTCCGCTGCGCCCTGGTAACGCAGCTCCCGATCTTTCTCCAGCAATTTGTTGATGATGACTTCCAACTGTGGCGGCGCATCAGGATTGAGCCGCACCACCGGCACCGGAGGCCGGTTCAGAATCGCCTCGAACATGATCGGTGCAGTTTCCCCACGAAACGGCAACGCACCGGTCGCCATCTCATAAAGCACGGAGCCAAAGGAGAACAAATCAGTGCGCGCATCTAGCTCCTTGCCGCGCGCTTGTTCTGGGGACATGTAAGCCACCGTGCCGACCGTCGATCCGGGGCTGGTCAGCAGATTTTCTTCGAGTGTCGCCGCCGTGCTGAGCGTAGGCCCGCCCAAAACTGCTTCCGCTTTCAAGGTCTGCTTGGCAAGGCCTGAAGTCTAAAATCTTTGCCTGATTTCTGGCGGTCACAAAGATATTGGCGGGCTTAATGTCGCGATGGATGATGCCCTTGGCATGCGCGGCCTCCAGCGCGTCGGCTATTTGGATCGCCAGGTCAAGCAATACGTCGATTTCCAGTGGCTGCTTTCCGATACGCTGTTTCAGCGTCCGGCCTTCCAGCAGCTCCATGGCAATGAAGTACCGGCCATCGGCCTTGCCAATTTCATAAATTGTGCAAATATTCGAGTGATTCAGCGCCGAAGCCGCGCGCGCCTCGCGCTGAAAACGTTCCAGAGCGGAGGCATCTTTTTCCAGTTCACCAGGCAGAAACTTCAGTGCAACATGCCGCCTGAGGTCGAGGTCCTCCGCCGCATAGACCACACCCATTCCACCGCCGCCTAACTGCTGCAGCATGCGGTAGTGGGAGATCGTCTCACCAATCATCAACCGACCACTCCAAGGAACTTTCGATGGTAGGCTGCAGGCGTAGGCAAGTCAACGAAAGCGGGGCTGTTGGCACTGTCTTAAATACCGTGCTGCCGCGTCCTGGCGATGGCTCCCTGGCATGGCTGCATGGCTTCTAGTCTGCGTGGTTATACACCTCGCAGATAAAGAAATCGTTGTACTCAGGCAAATAGACCTCGCAAACGCGGGTGGTGTGAGTCTCTCCCGTTCCAACGTCCCTGTACTCGACATGGGAATAAATGTAGAACTTGGACTCATTTTTGACGAGTCTCTTGAAGGTGTCGGCACTGGCCATTATCTTCCAGTGGAATGTGGCAGATATGCCAGGAACAAGAATTGCGTGGCTTGGTTTGACTTTGAGAGGATCATAGAAAGGATTCTCGGGAAATGTCGAGTACTCGTGCGATCCGAGTTCTTGCAGGATTACGTAGGCAGGGCGCTTTCCAGCGTTCAGGATTGTAAGGCTAACATTAGTGACCACGTCCGGCGCAAAGCCCACAGCAGAGAAATTGCTACTTCCTATCCACGGCCTTTCCGCCTTAATCCCGTTGACGTTCGCAGTTTCGGCAGCTTTGGCGGAGCGATTCGCAGCAACAACGGCATTTTCCATCTTTCGAAGTTGCTTGGCATTGATAACAGCGTAGGCGACGACAGCAACCATCGTGATCGTTTGCACTACCGTCATGAAAAGATCAAGGCTGTGTTTTTTTCTGTCGCTGGTCTCTTTTTGTGCTTGTACAGCGTCTGGAATATGAAGCTCGGCCCTCAGGATCGGCGTGCTTTCGTTGCGCTTGGCCTGGGTCTCGTTAGCTTTATTTATGGCTTCAGTTTGCTCTTGGATGTCTTCGTGTAAGAGAAAGAGTTTTCCGGCTATATCGCGCAATTCTTCTCTGAGTTTCTTCGCGGCTGCGATGAAGTGCTGAGTGACGTAGTCCATCAGGCAGAAAATGCTCAGGGACCAATGCTTAAAGCCAAGTGCTGACTGCTGCTTACCGCATCCACGCCAGCACAATGATCGTCAGCGCGGTAACCAGGAGCGTTCCAATCAAATACTGGTGCGAGCGCAACCAGCTTTCTTCCGGCGCAGTGAACTGAGAAAGAAATGGTGCAGCGGTTGAGTCTTGTGCCGTTCCCGAAGATTCGCAATCCAGGCACAGCTTGCGCCCTTCAGAAACCGGGAAGCGGCATGCCTCGCAGGTCCCGATATTCCCCCGTTCGCCGGTGAGGACAACTTGAGGCTCGTCCGTTTCCTGGGAGATATTGGTTTCGATTGTTCCTGATTTCGGCCCGGGCTTATCTTCATTGCTGAGTTTTGCTGACGCCTTCTCCTCAATCGGAGAATTTGCGCCTGCCTCGGCACCGTTAGCTGTCTGCTTCTTTTCCACGGCTTGTTCGCCGATCTTCTCGGCCCGCCGCGCAGCCTCAGCATGTTCCATAGCTGTCTGGATCATCTCCGCCAACCGTTCCAAGGCAATTATGTCCCGCTCGCCGAACGCGTAGGCACGGCCGGAAAAAAGCTCAAAAACGCCATTGACTTCCGGCTCGCGAATAAGCGGCAGGACCACGACCGAGGCAATTCCCAAAGCCCGGCAGCTTTCGCGGTTTACTCGCGAATCGAGCTCCGCATTGTCGCAACGCAGAATCTGCCGCGTGCGCACGCTCTCGCCAGAAAGGCCGGAATTAACCTGCAAATGCGCTCCCAGCGCGGGCGCCGACGGTCCTGCGCTGGCGCGGCAAATCATTTCTTTATCTTCGCGGAGCGCGATCGCCGCGCCCGAAGCGCCAGTAATGTATTGCGCCCGTTCTGCCAGCAACTGCAGCGCGGCATTCAAATCTCGCTGCGCCATCTCACTGAGTGATTTGCCGCCGTCCTCGGCTGGAAACCGGAGTCGTTCAGGAGTTCGCGGAGGCGCGACAGGCGAGCCGCCGCGCAAGCTCTCCGGCCGGACAGTTTTCAGCCC
>WNGE01007660.1_pt1 | contig 27075 bp, 17 predicted proteins | sample 5400651 | NCBI WGS metagenome assembly WNGE01 (sample SAMN13153370, study PRJNA577476) | soil metagenome | isolation source: 60 cm soil or saprolite under grassland replicate 2 | place: USA:California | collected 2016-06-15 | reverse complement strand
TGCGCGATCGGCTTACCGGTCTCCCGCACCAGCCGCACCGCGCCCTCCTTGAAGTCCGCATCGAACTTCCTGCGCGTCTCTTCCACCGGAGAACTCCTCTCCCTTAAGAGGATCTCTCCACGCTGAGAGGGGAAACCCACCCTCTCGTGGCCGCTGGCCTGGTGCCTCCTGCCCGGGGCGGCCTCTCGTCGACCCCGACGGCGGCCAATGCAAAAACATACGGCCGGCGTGGCTACCCGCGGTGAGCACGTTATTGGCGTACATTCCGTTACGTCGCCGGATTATCTAATGCAGGGTATGTCTTGTCAGCTAGCCGCTAAAAGCGGCTGGCGGCACCTCCTTGATCGTTTATACGGCAGCCGTGTCGCCATTGACCTAATGATCGTCGTAGTGCAAGACTCAGGTACTTAGTTTGCGGTCGGCCAGAGGGCCGGCCTGGTCGGAAGGGCCGTAGCTCCGCGATGGAGCACGCACCCGGCGGAGCCGGAAATAGGCGGCCGCCAAGGCGGTCTGGGGACGGTATTGATGTCTGAGTCTGTCGTGATGCTGAAGGAGGGCATCCGCTGAGGCGCGAGGTCGCACCTTCGAGGGGACGGATTGAAATGCCGGAGTGGATGATTCCCGGGTATACCGGGCGGCGGGTACTGGGCTCGGGCGGATTCGGCGATGTGGTGCTGGCTAGGCAGGACAACTCAGGGATAGTGGTGGCGGTCAGGTACCTGCGCGATGACCTGCTGGCCGATCCCGGGTTCGCGGCGATGTTCCGCGCTGAGGGCTGATCTGCATTTACGGCGTGTCGTTCCCGCCCTTCGCGCCCGGTTTGTGAGAAAATTCCTGCAAGATAATCAGCCTGGCGGGATGGTGGATGATGGCTCGTATGCTCAGCCAGCTTCCTCTCCCGCTGCTGCCGGCCGGGGCGGCCGAGATCGCCCCGGGCGTGGGCCTGCTGGCCGGCGAGGACGGCGGGCTGGTCGCGGTGCACGGGCTGGCCGCCTTCGCCTGGGATGCCGGGGACGAGGCGGGCCGCCGGCTGGCCGCGGTGCAGCTGGTGCGGCTGCGGGCCGCGTCGCAGGGCCAGGTGGCGGAGGCGTTCGGGGTGGACCCGGCCACCATCTGGCGGTGGGACCAGGCGCTGGCCTGCGGCGGGGTGGCCGGGCTGGTCCCCGTCCGCCGCGGGCCGAAGGGCGCGTCGAAGCTGACGCCCGCGCTGGCGGCGCGGATCGCCGGGCTGGACGCCGCCGGGCAGACGCTGCGGCAGATCGCCGCGGCGACCGGGGTCTCGACGTTCACCGTCCGGGCCGCGCTGGGCCGGGTCCGGCCGGGCGGCCAGGCCCCGGCCGCCGGCGGCCAGGCCCCGGCCGCCGGCGGTGAGGCCGGCCAGGGCAGCGGGCCTGATCAGCGGGACGGCGAGGCGGCGGCCGCGGATGAGCCGCTGCCGGTGCTGCCCGATCCGGTGCCCCGGGACGGGGAGCGGGCGCTGGCCCGGTGGGGGCTGCCCGGCGAGGGCGCCGAGCCGGTGTTCGCCCCCGGTGCCCGGTATCCGCTGGCCGGGCTGCTGCTGGCCCTGCCCGCGCTGGAGGGCACCGGTCTGCTGGAGGCGGCCCGGCAGGTCTACGGCCGGCTCCGCGACGGGTTCTACGGGCTGGCCGCTACGCTGCTGACCTTGGTGTTCCTGGCCCTGGCCGGCGAGCCCCGGGCCGAGGGCGCCACGAGGGTCCCGCCCGCGGCGCTGGGCCGGGTGCTCGGCCTGGACCGGGCACCGGAAGTCAAGACGATCCGCCGCAAGCTCGGCGAGCTCGCCGCGGCCGGCAAGGCAGCGGACCTGATCATGGCGCTGGCCCGCCGGCACGCCGCGGCCCGTCCCCGGGCGCTGGGCTTCCTCTACGTGGACGGGCACGCACGCGCCTACTACGGCACCCGGACCGTGCAGAAGATGCACATCGCGCGGCTGAAGTTCCCCGCCCCGGCCACCGGGGAGACCTGGGTCACCAGCCAGCACGGCGATCCGGTGTTCATGGTCGTGGCCGAGCCGTCCGAGTCGCTGGCCGGGGAACTGCGCCGGCTGCTGCCCGGCCTGCGGGCGATCGTCGGCGAGGGCCGCCGGGTGACGGTCTGCTTTGACCGGGGCGGCTGGTCCCCGGCCCTGTTCGCTGACATCACGGAGGCCGGGTTCGACCTGCTGACCTGGCGCAAGGGCCCGGCCCACGACCTGCCCGCCGACGAGTTCACCACCATCACCTGCGCCGATGACCGCGGCCGGGAGCACCGCTACGACCTAGCCGACACCACGGTCGCGCTGGGCATCCACGACGGGCCGCGCAAGGGGCAGACGGTCAGCCTGCGGCAGGTCACCCGCCGGGTCCCCGCCCGGCACGGCGGCACACGGCAGATCCACGCGCTGACCTCCCGCACCGACCTGGCCGCCGGGGAAGTCTGCTGGCGGCTGACCTCACGATGGCGGGAAGAGAACTACTTCCGCTACGCCCGCACCCACTTCGCCCTGGACGCCCTGGACTCCCATGCCGCCGCCCCGGACGACCCGGGCCGGCTGGTCCCCAACCCGGCCAGGAAAGCCGCCGCCGCCCAGGTCCGCCACGCCGAGGTCCTCGCCGCCGCGGCCCAGGCCCAGCGCGACGCCAGCCTGGCAGCGCTGCGCAACCCGGCACCCGGCCAGCCGGTCACCATCACCAACCAGATGATCAACGCCCTGCACGCCCCGGTCGAGGCCGCCCGGGCCGAACTCCAGGCCGCCGCCGACGCCGCGGCCGCCGTCCCCGCCCGCATCCGCCTCGGCGAGATCGCCCCGGACACGGTCCGGCTAGAAGCCGAGGTGAAGCAGATCACCCACGCGATCCGGATGGCCGCCTACAACGCGGAAACTGCCCTCGCCCGCGCGCTGGACGGGCACTACGCCCGCGCCGGCGACGAGGCCTACGCCCTCATCCGCGAAGCCCTCGTCACCTCCGGTGACATCATCCCCGGCCACGGCGAACTGCTCATCCGGCTCGACCCGCTCACCGCCCCTCGCCGGACCCAGGCACTCGCCGCCCTCTGCGACCATCTCAGCCAAGCCGCAAGCCACTACCCCGGCACCAATCTCGTCTTGCGCTACCAGGTCAAACCCCACCCTGGCATTGCATGAACTAACCCTCTATGTCAGGAGTCCTGGAGTCATCAACGAATATCACCACGCCGCGTAACCCCAGCTCAGACTACGCAACTCAATATTCGAGCGGTACACGGTCGGCCGGGTCGTAACGCACCCGGCCGGCGTGGCGGCGCGGCACCGCGTTCTTGTGCCGGAGTGCCAATAGCTCGGCATCCTTCGCTGAGTCGCAGCGAAACATCAGGGACAGTGAGGGTGATTAGCCGGGGGACCAGCACGTAGATGATCTTGAGCAGCACCCCGGTCAGCCAACCATGCCCGCCTTGTGTCTGCTGGCGACAGCGCAGGTTAGCCGGTCAATCGAGTATTCGAGCGGCACACGACTCAAGTTCCCCGGAAGTCGCGGACGGTTATGGGATGGTCACAGGGCTGGACCCGGTGCAGGGTTGGCTGCTCGCGGTCCTCGCCCCCGGGACCCGGGCCTGCGGTGCGGGCTGTCTCTGCGCCCGGCTAGCGGGGCGTGCCCCGGGCCGCCATCAAGGCGTCCAGGGCCTCGTCCAGGGTGCGAGCCGGCGGTAGCTGGCGGTCCAGCCCGGTCAGCCGGAACAGCTGGCGGACCTTCGGCCGGGCGCAGACCACGTGCAGGCTGCCGCCGTGCGCGGCGGCCCGCTTGGCCGCGCCGACCAGCACGGCCAGCCCGGCCGAATCGATGAAGCGGACCTGGTCCAGGTCGGCCACCAGCGGGCGGCCGCCGGCAGCCAGCTCGAAAAGCCGCTCCCGCAGCCGGGCTGCGGTGGCGATGTCAATCTCCCCGGCGACGGTCACGATCGGGTAGCCCCGTTCGTGCCGGGCCTCGATGGTCAGCGCCTCACCCATGGCCAGTCTCCCGCCCGGCCCGGCCAGTATCCTGCCCGAGCCGAGAACGACCGGTATTACCCTGGCGCTCCTCGCGTATAGCTGGAAACCGCCTGCCCGCTATACGGGCCGCCAAAACTTTGAGCTGCTCCCCGCTGCCGTGGCCGGGCTGACCGGCGGGCGGGGGTGTCACAACCTCTTCAGGCACGATGCGCAGCCACGGGTCACGGCGATCACGGGGACGCAGTACGGAGACAGCGGCCGGATGGGAAGCCGGTCCGCTACCCGTCGCAGGGTCAGGGGCACCAGGACTGCTCACTCAAGTCACCACCAGGAAGTAGGTCCAGCCACTACCGGGGTCTGGAGCAGCGACGCTGTTAGCACCAGACGGTAACACGTAGGGCCCCGGGCGCAGGGCAAGTCCAGCCGAGGCACCACCGCCGCAGTGGCGTCGGCGGCGACTGCCGCCAGCGGCGACCGCAGCCAGACCATCGACCTGGTCGCCCGGCAAGCCCAGGCCAGGCTGCTGGTCCTGGCGGCACCGGGCCACGCCCGGTCGGCAACCAGATCCTCAACACCGACGACATCTACCGGCAGGCCGGCAACCAGATCCTCACCACCGACGACATCTACCGGCAGGCCTGCAAGGTCGGCCACGACGCCACGGTCTGCCAGATCATGGCCGACCTGGTCCAGGCCGGCGCGCGCTTCCAGTGCGCGGCGACTGTGTCCCTGCCGAAGGCCAGCTCACCGTCCAGGGCCTGGCCGCCTTGACCGAGACTGGCAAACAGCCGTTCATGGCCCGCCAGCTCCTGAAAGGGTAATATTTGGGCGCTGACCTGCGGTTTCTCCGCCCTGCTGTGCTCCGGATCGGGCGTCCGACGCCGAGCCGGTGGACAGCCGAATGGCTACTGCACTACGAGGTATGGCTAGCCACCGGGGAATGGCTCGGCGACCACGGCCCCGCCGCGCAGCTTCCCGACCACTACGACAATCTCCCGGGCCTGTAACGCGCCGGGGCGCAAACATCCAGGCGGCGGCCGCAAGCGCAGGCTGTCGCTGCGCGAGGTCAGCTACGAGACAGGAATCTCCGTCAACACCCTCTCCCGGGTCGAGCGGGGATACCTGCCCGACCTGAAGAACTACCAGCGCATCATCGACTGGCTCGGAGTACCAGCCGATACTTTCCTCGAAGCCAGCAAGCCGGAAAGCCCGGCGGGAACGCTGGACCTCGTGGCGCGGCACTTCCGGGCCGACCCTGGCCTGACCCCCGAGGCAGTCGAGAAGCTCACCTCACTCGTCCAGGACATGTATAACAGGCTCGTCTCCGAGCGGCCCCGCCTCGCCGCCCACACGCGCTCAGCGCAAACCTTCACTCCGCAGCCGGAACCCTGCTGGCCGACATCCTGAGCGACTGCAATCCATGCTCGAAAACGAGGAGACTCGCTGAGCCATGCGCCGGGCTTCAAAGCAGAGGCAGAACGCCTCGCCGCGCAGGTGCGAAACGAAATGGGCCTCGGACCCTACAAGCCCTGGACACCAATGCCCTCGCACGCCACGTCGGAGCACAACTGCGGGCAGCAGACGAGCTAACCAGCCTCACCAAGCTGAAAGAACTTGAGGCCCTGCAACAGGACGCATTTTCTGCGTGCGCCTTCGACCTCAGAACCCGCAAGGTCATCGTCGTCAACCCGCTCGCAACCGACGAGCGACGCCGCAGCGACGTCAGCCACGAGGCATCCCACCTGCTACTCGACCACAAGCTACTCGACCACAAGGTCAGGGAAGTCGGGCAACTCGGCGGCCCCTCATTCTTCACCTGCGACCCCGACGAGGAACAAGAAGCAAACTGGCTCGCCGGCTGTCTCCTCCTACCCCGCGACCTGCTGGTGCGATCACTCAGAAGCGGCTTGGACGCAGTAGCCATCGCTGAGGCAAACATCGTAAGCGTCTAGATGGCAAACTTCCGGCTTCGAACAACCGGTGCCGAGCGACAGGTCGCAGGGGCCCGCCGATGATGGTCATGGCCGAGGCGTGAGCTCGTAGGTGTCCTCGGCTACTGCGGTTCGGCGCGGTGGGCGGTGACATCGGCAGCCACGTGAGCTGCTAGCTCAGGCTCGACCACCCAACTGGGTCGTGGCGTCCACCGAACTGATATGGCCGGCCGTTCTGGGAAGCCGCGAGCCTGCTTTCTCAGCCGGGCAGGTTGACGTCTCCTGGCAAGCCGCCGAGCACGGGGGAACTTGTCTCAGAAACAGCTCGCACCGTGCTGGGGAGCCCTGTCATCGCGGCTCGCGGGCGCGGGGGGAAGAGTAGAACCGTGTTCGTCCATGGAGCGGTTGCGGTCGGCTCGTTGTTAGTAGATCACCGTTAGTAGTCCTTCAGCGTGATCGCGTCGGCCTTCTGGAACTGCCTGGCGATGAGCGCGCGCATCGGCCAGCGGGTCATCATGGTCATCGAGAGGTTGCGCATCCGGATCATCAGCGCGCTGTTCGGCGCGAAGCCCTTCACCCCGCCGGGTGGCAGGGTCTGGCACTGCTTCACGTAGTCGCGCATCTCATTCTGGTACCGGGCGAATGCCGCCTCGTGGTCGTCCGGTGTCGCGGACAGTTCACCGGCGAGCACGTAGGCGGCGACGAGGGCCATCGCGGTACCGAGCCCGGCCAGCGGCGAGCCGCAGTATCCGGCGTCGCCGAGCAGCACCGTCCGCCCTCGGTACCACTGTCCCAGGTGGACCTGACTGAGCGAGTCGAAGTAGAAGTCCCCGGCGCCGGGCATGGCGGCGAGGATCTGCGGTACCAGCCAGCCCACTCCGGTGAACTTGGCGCGCAGGATCTCCTGCTGGGCAAGCACATCGCGCCGGTCGTAGTCCAGCGGCGGGGAGGTGAAGCTGAGCATCGCCTTGGCCGTGCCGCCGTTCTCCGGCCGGATCCCGGCGACCAGCCCGCCCGGCGCGCCGTGCATGAGGAACCAGTGGTCGAGGTTGCCCGGGTCCGGGACCGTGAAGTAGGCCATGTACCCACCGAGGTGCCGCACGAACTCCTGCTCCGGCCCGAAGGCGAGCCGGCGTACCCCGGAGTGCAGCCCGTCCGCGCCGACCACAATGTCGAACCGCCGCACGGTACCGCTGGCGAACGTCACCTTGACGCCGTCGCCGTCCTCGGTCAGCCCGGCGATCTGGTCATTGAACAGGTATTCGATACCGTCTCGGGTGGCGTCGTACAGGATGCGGGTCAGGTTGCCGCGCATGATCTCGATCTCCGCGACCATCCCCTCGCCGTCAAACAGGTCGGCCGGCATCCTCGCGGTCCACCGGCCGCGGCCGTCCGCATAGGCGAATCCGCGCTCGTCGACGCGCTCTGCCCGTACCGTGTCGAGAAGCCCCATCCGTTCGACCACCTCGCGCCCGGCGCCGCGCAGGTCCACGGCGTGCCCGCCGGGTCGGGGCGCGGCCGCGACCTCCACGACCGTCGCTGCGAAGCCGTGCCGCCGCAGCCAGAACGCGAGCGCCGGCCCGCCGATGCCGGCGCCCGAGATCAGTACCGTCCGGTTGACCATTTCCGTGCCTCCTCGTCGCGTACGATGTACCATGCTATGCGTACACCGTATGTGTGCTAGTCAAGCCGCTTGGTGTACTAGTACGGGTAGGGGAGGAGCGATCGATGACTCAGCCGCCGTACCGCCGCATCGCCGACGAGATCCGCGCCCGGATCGCCGATCGCGAACTGCGACCTGGCGACCCGGTACCGTCGGCACGCGGCATCACCCGCGAGTGGGGCGTGGCCCTGGCCACCGCGACGAAGGTGCTCGCGACCCTGAACACCGAGGGGGTGACCCGGTCGCTACCGGGTCGGGGCACGGTGGTCGCCGGCCCGGCCGTACCCGCCCAGCCGGCGGGCGTGGCGGCGCGCGGCGCACGCCGAAACGAGGGCGACCCCGACCTGACCCGCGAGCGGATCGTGGCGGCGGCCATCCGGGTCGCCGACGCCGAGGGTCTGGCGCAACTGTCCATGCGGCGCATCGCGACGGAGGTGGGCGCGGCCCCGATGTCCCTCTACCGCTACGTCAACGGCAAGGACGAGTTGCTGGTGTCCATGATGGACAGCGTGCTCGGCGAGGACCCCCTGCCGGCCCGGCCGCCCAAGGGCTGGCGGGCCCAGCTGGAACTGTCCTCCCGCATGCAGTGGCAGGTATTCCGGCGCCACCCGTGGCTCGCCCCGGCCCTGTCCATCACCCGCCCGCAGCTGATCCCCAACGGGATGCGGCACACCGAGTGGGCGCTGCGCGCACTCGACGGGTTGGGCCTGACGATCCAGGAGATGATGCACGTCCACATCACGCTGTTCAGCCACGTGCGCGGCCTGGCCCTCAACCTTGAGGCTGAGGCCCAGGCCGAGCAGGACTCGGGGCTGACGAGCGACGAGTGGATGCAGACCCAGGAGCACGGCTTCCGCGTCATCGCCGGTACCGGCGACTTCCCGCTGCTGAACCGGTTGGTCAACAGCGAGATGGAGCTGGACCTGGATCAGTTGTTCGAGTTCGGCCTGGGCCGCCTGCTGGACGGGCTGGAGCGGCACCTGGCCGGACGGTGACTCAGCCCGGCACGTTCCACCGCTGGTCCGGGCCGTCGGCGCAGCCCCCAGATCTGCAACGGGGTACCGTCCGCGGAGCCGGGTCCGGTCACGTCCAGGCACCGGGTGGAGCTGGTGCTGATGGATTGGGCCCGCTGCGGCCGTGCCCAGCCCGGCACCGCGTCATTCCGGGACACCTTCCTCACTTCACTGCATCCGGGTGACCACGAAGTTCGTGAACTCAGCGCCGGTCGGCGTACTCGTATCTGAGGTAGTCGCCGCGAAGAGCCCCACAGTCCCGCTACTGAGCGGATCGCTAGTGTCGGTGGCTTCGGCGAGCTTGCTGTTGTTTACCCACAAGGTGAGGTCGGCGGCACCGCCGACGGTGGCGCACGCGGCTCGGAGCCGGTTACTGGCGTTCATGTCCACTTGGGCCGGGACGTGCGCCAGAGGCCGTCGCCCGATGATCCCCGTCTTGCTGGAGTACCGGTAGATCGACACCGAGCTGGCTTGCACGATGAAGGTGTATCCCTCGGCTTTGCCTGCACGGCAGGCGATGCCGAATTCGTCACAGCCGCTGAGCCGAGGATGCGGCGTGCAGTGACATCGATCGTGATGTCTTGCGGCAGGCTGCCCGCGTTCGCCGGCTCGCTCGACTGGACATCGTTTCCGTTCGCGTAAATGCGCAGGGCACACGTGCTGTACTGGCCTCCTGCCCGTCCGGTGCCGAGCGTCCAGCCACCAGCTGTCGTGCAGAAGTTGTCACGGAAAACGACCGCCGGCGTTCCGGCGCTGGGAGTGGCCTTGGCAGCGGCACTGGAGGAGGTCGCAGCTGACACTGCCGAGTTGTCCTGGCGGGTGCTGTTTATGTTCACAACGACGGTCGGCGAGCCGCCGAGGAGGTTGATCAGGGCCACGATCACGCCGCCCAGGACGCCGAGCCCTCCGAGGATCCAGGCGCCCACGATGCCCACTGGCCGGTTCCGCCGCCGGGGCCGGCTGGGCCTCCGGCCGACTCGTCCCGCGTCAGACATTGGTTCGTCTCGTGGATGCCGGGCTCACGTGTTGCCAGGAGAGTACGCTGCACGAGTTACACATTGGTCACGTTCTGGAACATCCGGAGTGCCTCTGCCGGCACCGGCTCCGCAGCTACTCGCGTTGTCAGGAGTCCCAAGGAGAAGCGGCCGCCGCATCGTGGGGTGCGGCGGCCGGGCGGCGAGCCCGGCGGCCCGTGAGCTTGTGCCGGACTCGCCAATGCCGTTAACTGAGACTGCGGCCTTACCGGCCCGGACCCTGCCTCTGCTGCCGCTCGTCTAGGTGACCGCAGAGAGGCTATGAGCACTCGAATCGATATCCCCGGGGATCCCGTCTGGAGAGATGGACCCCGTTCACCGTCGGCTGCCGAAATACCGGGTGGTGCCCGAGCCGCCGAGGCGGTGAGCGGACTGGGTTTTCCTGACATACCGCGGCTCGAGCTGGATCAGCTGCTGATAGACCGCGCCGATGACGTGCTGGCCACCCAAGGGCGGCTGCGCGGGCTGCTGCGCGCCAATGCCCCGGTGGCCGGGGAGCTGAGCTTGCCGGTGGTGCTGCGGCAGATCGTGTCGGTGACCCGGGACCTTGTCGGTGCCCGCTACGCGGCGCTCGGCGTGCTCGGCCGTGACGGTGAGCTGGAGCATTTCGTGCACGCAGGGATGGACGAGGAGCTGGCCGCCAGGATGGGTGAGTTCACCGCAAAAGATGAGCAGCTGGCGATCGCGCTGGCCGCAGCCGTCGGCGCGGCGATCGCCAACGCACGGCAGTTCGCCGAATCCGAGCAGCGCCGCCGGTGGCTGGACGCCTCCGCCGAGCTGGCACCTTTGCTGTTGTCCGGAGAGGCATTGCAGCCGCATGCGCTGATCACCCGGCTCGCCGCCGGCGCCGCAGACGCGGACTTCGGCACGCTGGCCGTGCCCCACGGCGCAGACCAGGTCATCGTCACGAGCGTCACCGGCGTGCTCGCCGCCAGGATGATGAACCAGGCAGAGGCACTGGCGGACTCGCTGGCCGGGCAGGCGATCCGCACCGGCAAGCCCAGCCTGGTCACTGGCGAGGGCCGCGAGGCGGTCGCGGTCGCACTGGGCGCCGGTACCGGCCCGCTGATCATCGTCCCGCTGGCAGCCGGCGAGCAGGTCCGCGGCGCGCTGATGCTGGGCCGGCTGGCGGTACGCCCGGGATTCACCGAAACAGACCTGGGCATGGCCGCCTCCTTCGCCGGCCACGCCGCGGTGGCGATGGAACTCGCCCGGGTCCGCGCCGACCAGATCACCCTGGCTCAGGCCGAAGACCACGACCGGATCGCGGGCGACCTGCACGACCACGTCATCCAGGAGCTGTTCGCCCTCGGCATGAGGCTGCAGGGCCACGCCGCCCGTACCGACCCCGTGACCGCGGAACTGGTCAACGGCTACGCAGACATCATCGACGAGATCATCAAGAAGATCCGCACCAGCATCTTCGGGCTCCACCATCCCCGCGCGGCCCCCGGGGGGCTGCCCGCCCGGGTGATGGAGATCATCGACGAGCACACCGCGCAGCTCGGCTTCACTGCCGGGATCCGCTTCGCCGGCCCGCTCTACCCCGGTCCGGATGAGGCGATGGCTCATGACATTCTCGCCGTTACCCGCGAAGCCCTGTCCAACTGCGCGCGCCACGCCCACGCCACCGCCGTCACCATCTCCCTGATGCTTGAGGACGGGCTGATCACCCTCGAAATCACCGACAACGGCCGTGGCCTCGGTACGCCCGCCCGCTCCAGCGGGCTGTCCAGCATGCGCCGCCGCGCCGAACGCAACGGCGGTAGCTTCCAGCTGACTACCCCCGCAACTGGCGGCACCCACTTGACCTGGACCGCCCGCCCGCGACCCTCAGGGCAAGAGCAATAATCAGGGCCGAAAGGCCCTGATGCTGCGCAGTGACCTGGACGTAGCGTGGACTACATGGCTTTGCGACCAGAACGTGGGGACGTTACGCCGTTGCCGGATCTGCTGCACGGGCAGTCCCGCGCCGGCCCGGTCCGCCAGCAGCGCCCCGTCTACGTTGACTTGCTGCCGCCGTGCAACGCCGGGTGCCCGGCCGGGGAGAACATCCAGGCGTGGCTGGCGTACGCCGAGACCGGTGACCATGAGCGCGCGTGGCGGCAGCTGACCGCGGATAATCCGATGCCGGCCATCCACGGCCGGGTCTGTTACCACCCGTGCGAGACCGTCTGCAACCGGGCCAGCCTGGACAGCGCCGTCTCGATTCACTCGGTCGAGCGGTTCCTCGGCGATCTCGCGCTCGAGCGGGGCTGGTCGTTCGACCCGCCCCCGGTGCGCAGCGGCCGCCGGGTGCTGGTCATCGGCGCCGGGCCGAGCGGGCTTTCCGCCGCTTACCACCTGGCCCGGCTCGGCCACGAGGTGGAGATCAGGGATGCGGGCGAGCAGTCCGGCGGGATGATGCGGTACGGCATCCCGGCCTACCGGATGCCGCGCGACGTCCTGGACGGCGAGCTGGCCAGGATCGCCGCCATGGGCGTGCGGATCACCCTCGGCCACAAGGTGGAGGACCTGGACGCGGAGCGGCGCGAAGGCGGCTTCGACGCGGCCTTCGTGGCCGTGGGCGCCCACCTGTCCAAGCGGGTCGACATCCCGGCCAAGGACGCGGGACCGATCCTGGACGCGGTGTCGTTCCTGCGCAGCGTCGCCTCGGGGGAGCGGCCAGTCATCGGGCGGCGCGTCGCCGTCTACGGCGGCGGCAACACCGCGATGGACGCCGCCCGGGTCGCCCGCAGGCTCGGCGCGAACGACGCGCTGATCGTCTACCGGCGCACCCGCGAGCAGATGCCTGCCCATGAGGATGAGGCGGAAGAGGCCGAGCGGGAGGGGGTGCAGATCAACTGGCTGCGCACCATCACCGCGTTCGACGGCCCGGAGCTGACCATCGAGGCCATGGAGCTTGATGAGCACGGGTTCCCGCAGCCGACCGGGCGGTTCGAGACGCTGGCCGCGGACACCGTGATCCTGGCGCTCGGCCAGGAGAGCGACACCGCGTTCCTGCGTCAGGTGCCCGGAGTGGAATTCAGCCGGGACGGCACCGTGCAGGTGTCGACCTCCATGATGACCGGATGCGCCGGCGTGTTCGCCGGCGGCGACATGGTGCCGTCCGAGCGCACCGTGACGGTCGGCGTGGGGCACGGCAAGAAAGCGGCCAAGAACATCGACGCCTGGCTGCGGGGAACCGCGCCGGCGAACGCGGCCAAGCACGCGCCTGTCTCGTTCGGCGACCTGAACCTGTGGTACTTCGGCGACGCAGCCCGCCGGCAGCAGCCGGAGGCCGAGCCGGAGGAGCGGATCGCGGACTTCGGCGAGGTGCTCGGCGGCCTGTCCGAGCAGGAGGCGACCTACGAGGCCCGCCGCTGCCTGTCCTGCGGCAACTGCTGCGAGTGCGACGGCTGCCTGGGCGCCTGCCCCGAGGACGCGGTGATCAAGCTGGGTCCCGGGCATCGCTACGAGTTCGACTATGACAAGTGCACCGGCTGCGGCGCGTGTTACGAGCAGTGCCCGGTGCATTCGATCGAGATGGTCCCGGAGGACTAATGACACGCGCCACGGTCGATGGCAACGAGGCTGCGGCGTCAGTCGCCTACCGGCTGAACGAGGTCTGCTGCATCTACCCGATCACGCCGTCGTCGCCGATGGCCGAGTTCGCGGACGAGTGGTCCAGCCAGAAGCGGCCCAACCTGTGGGGCGGCGTGCCTTCCGTGGTGGAGATGCAGCACGAGGGCGGAGCCGCGGGCGCGTTGCACGGCGCGCTGCAGAGCGGGGCGCTGGCCACCACGTTCACGGCGTCGCAGGGCCTGCTGCTGATGATCCCGAACATGTACAAGATCGCCGGTGAGCTGACTCCGGCCGTGCTGCACGTCGCGGCCCGGTCGCTGGCCGCGCAGGGGCTGTCCATCTTCGGTGACCACTCGGACGTGATGGCCGTCCGGCAGACCGGTTTCGCGCTGCTCGCCTCCGCGTCGGTCCAGGAGGCCCACGACCTCGCGCTGGTGGCGCAGGCCGCCACTTTGGCGACCCGGGTGCCGTTCGTGCACTTCTTCGACGGGTTCCGCACCTCGCACGAGCTGAACACGATCGAGATGCTGGCCGACGACGACCTGCGCGCGCTGGTGCCCGAGGCGCTGATCCGCGCGCACCGCGGCCGGGGGCTGTCACCGGAGCGGCCGTTCATCCGCGGCACCGCGCAGAACCCGGACGTCTACTTCCAGGCGCGGGAAACGGCGAACCCGTTCTACGCCGCCGTGCCGGGCGCGGTGCAAGAGGCGATGGACGGCCTCGCCGCCCGTACCGGCCGCCAGTATCACACCGTGGACTACACCGGTCACCCCGAAGCCGACCGGGTGATCGTCGTGATGGGCTCGGCGGCTGAGACCATCGGCGAGACCGTGGCCTACCTGTGCGGCCAGGGCGAGCGGGTGGGCATGCTGCAGGTCCGGCTGTACCGGCCGTTCCCGGCCCGGGCCGTGCTCGATGCGCTGCCCGCGAGCGCCGGACGGATCGCGGTGCTCGACCGGACCAAGGAGCCCGGTTCGAACGGCGAGCCTCTGTTTCTCGACGTGGTCGCCACGCTGGCCGAGGCGCACACCGACGGTGAGCGCCCAGTACTGCCGCTGATGACCGGCGGCCGCTACGGCCTGTCGTCGAAGGAACTCACCCCTGGCATGGTCGCCGGTATTTTCGCGGAACTCACCCGCGAGCGGCCGCGGCCCCGGTTCACGATCGGCATCCACGACGACGTGTCCGGCCTGAGCCTGCCGTATGACCCGTCGCTTGACATCGAACCGCCCGGCACGATCCGCGCGGTCTTCTTCGGTCTCGGTTCTGACGGCACGGTCGGCGCGAACAAGAACACGATCAAGATCCTCGGCGCCGAGGAGAATCTGAACGCACAGGGCTACTTCGTCTACGACTCGAAGAAGTCGGGCTCGCAGACCGTGTCCCACCTGCGCTTCGGGCCGCAGCCGATCCGCGCGCCCTACCTGGTGCAGCAGGCCAGCTTCGTCGGCTGCCATCACTTCGGGCTGCTGGACCGGGTCGACGTGCTCGGCCTGGCGGCTCCGGGAGCGACGCTGCTGCTCGACTGCAAGCTGCCAGCGGATGAGGTCTGGGATGCGCTGCCCCGCCCGGTCCAGGAGAAGATTCTCGCCAAACGGATCGAGGTTTACGCGATCGATGCCGGCCACATCGCTCGCGAGGCCGGCCTCGCTGGCCGGACCAACACCGTGCTGCAGACCTGCTTCTTCGCGATCTCGGGCGTGCTGCCCCGGGATGAGGCAATCGCCAAGATCAAGGCGGCGATCGCCAAGACCTACGGCCGCCGCGGCGCCGAGGTGGTCGCGAAGAACCACGCCGCCGTCGACGCCACTCTCGAAGGACTGCACCAGATCGAGGTGCCCGGCCGGGTGACGTCCGACCGGGAACTGCCCGCGATGGTGCCGGCCAGCGCGCCGGAGTTCGTCCGCACCGTCACCGCGATGATGATGGCAGGCCGCGGCGACGAGTTGCCGGTCAGCGCGCTGCCGGTGGACGGCACCTACCCGAGCGGCACCACGGCGTACGAGAAGCGCAACATCTCAGAACTGGTCGCGGAATGGGATCCGGACCTGTGCATCCAGTGCGGCAACTGCAGCTTCGTCTGCCCGCACAGCGTCATCAGGGCCACCTACTACGACGAGTCCCTGCTGAAGGAGGCGCCACCGGATTTCAAGTCGGCTCCGCTGGACGCCCGCGGGCTCCCGGACACCCGCTTCACGCTGCAGGCCCGGGTGGACTTCGGCACGGTGCGCGGCACGCAGTTCCTGCAGCCGCTTTTCGAGTTCTCCGGCGCCTGCGCGGGCTGCGGCGAGACGCCGTACGTCAAGCTCCTGTCGCAGCTGTTCGGCGACCGGCTGATGGTCGCGAACGCCACCGGCTGCTCCTCGATCTACGGCGGGAACCTGCCCACCACGCCGTGGACGAGCAACGCCGACGGGCGCGGCCCGGCCTGGTCGAACTCCCTATTCGAGGACAACGCCGAGTTCGGCCTGGGATTCCGGCTGGCCGCAGACCGGCACGTCGAGCTGGCCCGCACCCGCCTGACGGAGCTGCGCGACGCGATCGGCGCCGACCTGGCGGACGATATCCTCGGCGCGTCACAGCTGCACGAGTCGGAACTGGCGGCCCAGCTCGACCGGGTCGCCGAGCTGAAGCGGCGGCTCGAGGCCCTGGACCAGGACTACGGGCATGTCGCCGATCTGCGCAGCGTGGTCGATCACCTGGTCCGGCGCAGTGTCTGGATCGTCGGCGGGGACGGCTGGGCCTACGACATCGGCTCCTCGGGCCTGGATCACGTACTGGCCACCGGGCGCAACGTGAACGTGCTTGTGCTCGACACCGAGGTCTACTCCAACACCGGCGGGCAGTCATCGAAGGCGACACCGCTCGGCGCCGTCGCCAAGTTCGCCTCGGCCGGCAAGACCGTACCGAAAAAGGACATCGCGCTGCAGGCCATTGCCTACGGCAACGTCTACGTCGCCCGGGTCGCCATGGGCGCCGACCCGCAGCAGACGCTGCGTGCCTTCCGCGAGGCGGAAGCCTACGACGGGCCGTCGCTGGTCATCGCCTACAGCCACTGCATCGCGCACGGCATCGAGATCCGCACCGGCCTCGACCAGCAATACCGCGCCGTGGCCAGCGGGCACTGGCCGCTGATCAGGTACGACCCGCTGATCAGGACGGCCGGGGGTAACCCGTTCCTGCTCGACTCGCCGCGGCCGCGCATCAGCCTGGCCAGCTACACCCAGCGCGAGCTGCGGTACCGTTCGCTCAGCAATACCAACCCGGCCGAGGCCGAGCGCCTGGGAGCCCTGGCCCAGGAAGCGGTCGACCTGCGCTGGAGCACCTACGAGGAGATGGCTACCCGCGGAGCGCAGATGTTCCCGGCCGACGCACGGAAGGAAGACTGATGGACCTTTCGACCGGCTACCTGGGACTGACGCTACGCAATCCGCTCGTCGCCTCCGCGTCCCCGCTCTCGAATACCGTCGACGGCGTCCGGCGGCTGGCCGACGGCGGAGTCGGCGCGGTGGTGCTCTACTCCCTGTTCGAGGAGCAACTGCGCCGGGAGGCCGAGGAGAACGCGCGGCTGGCCGAGCTGGGCACGGAGGTTTTCGCCGAGTCCCTGTCCTACTTCCCGGCCGCAGCAGAGGACGAGGCGGAGGAGGCCGGCAGCGCGGACGAACCCAGCCCGCGCCGCTACCTGAGCCTGCTCGAGCGCGCCGCGGCGGCGGTCGAGATACCGGTCATCGGCAGCATCAACGGCAGCACGCCCGGCGGCTGGACCAGCTACGCGCGCGCGATGCAAGACGCGGGCGCCGCGGCGATCGAGCTGAACATCTACTACGTACCGGGCGACCCGCACATCACCGGCCGCGAGGTCGAGCAGCGGCACGTCGACATCCTGTGCCGGGTCAAGGACGCGGTGACCGTGCCGGTGGCGGTCAAGCTGAGCCCGTACTTCAGCTCGCCCGGCGAGATGGCGCTGCGGCTCGACGAGGCGGGTGCGGACGGCTTGGTGCTGTTCAACCGGTTCCTGCAGCCCGACATCGACCCCGAGACCCTCGCGGTGCTGCCCGACGTCTATCTCTCCAGCCCGGCCGAGGCCCGGCTGCCGCGTACCTGGATCTCCATCCTGCGCAAGCAGCTGAGCGCCTCCCTCGCCGCGACGACCGGCGTCGAGGGACCAGCCGACGTGGTCAAGTACCTGCTGGCGGGCGCCGATGTCGTGATGACGGCGTCCGCGCTGATCCGGCACGGCCCCGGGCACGCCGCCGTCCTGCTCGACGGCCTGTCCGGATGGATGGCCCGCAAGGGATACCCGTCGGTCGCCGCCGTGCGCGGCATGCTGGCCCTGCCCGCGGGTACCGACCAGCCCGCCTACGAGCGCGAAGGCTATGTCCGCGCGATGCAGGCCGCCAACAGCTCCCGCGGTCCCTGGTGGTGACGCCCGGCTACGAACGATAAACGGTGAGATCGAGGAAATGGGTCGCGCAGGAGATGCACGGGTCGTAATTGCGACTCGCCTGCTCGCACTGCCAGGTCAGGTGCTGATCGTCGAGATCCAGCCGGCCAGCCACATTGGGAAGCTGCGGCGGGAAGGCCACCCCCAGGCGCTCTTCCAGCCGCTGTCCGCCAGGAAAATGCTTTGCGCGCCGGCGGCGGCGGGCGTTGTAATCGGCGGATGGGCGAGATCATCGGGCACGTGCTCGCGGTGCTGCCCGCGTTCCTGCTGGCCTGCCTGGCCGTCGCCGCGCTGCCGGGGCCGTCCACGGCGCTGTTCCTGCACCGGACGGTACGGGACGGGCGCGCCGCCGGGCTGGCCGCTGTGGCGGGAAACGAGATCGGCGTCTTCTGCTGGGCGCTGGCCGCCGGGGCGGGCCTGACCGGGCTGCTGCGCGCCAACCGGTGGCTGTACCTGGCCCTGCACATCGTGGGCGCGGTCGTGCTCGTCTACCTCGGGGTATCCGCGTGGCGCAGCGCGCGGCGCAGCGATGACGCCGAGTTCGGCGCGGCCTTCGCCCGGCGGTTGCCGTCCGGGCGCACCCCGGCTGCCGCGTTCCGTGCCTCCCTGGTGACGATCGCGGCCAACCCGAAGGCGGCCGTCTTCGCGTTCTCGTTCTTCCCGCAGTTCCTGCCCCGGCACGGCCCGATCTTCGGCACGACCGTGGCGCTGGCCTTCGTGCAGCTTGTTCTCGACACCACCTACTGCGTCGGCGTCGTGCTGCTTGCGTCCCGGGCCCGGCGCTGGCTGTCCCGCGCCGTGATACGCCGCCGGCTGGAACGCATCCTGGGCGCGACCTTGGTAGCGCTCGGCATCGACCTGGCCGCCGCTTCCCGCTGAGCCGGCCGGGGCGGGCTCAGCGGGAAGCGGCCGGCTATCGCCGACATCTCCGGGCGGTGGCGCGCGGGTTCTCGCCTGCCGCCCCGGGACCGGATCATGGCACGGACGCGGGCGTCACCGTCGACGGGTGCTCCTTGGCGAAGGCGGCGATCGAATCCTGCTTGATGGCCGTCCAGAGCGGGTCGGCGATCGCCGTGTTCAGGACCAAGTGGCCGTTCACGGTGTGAGTCGGCGCGACGACGAAGGTCCCGGCGCTGCTGTTGAGGCCGCCGAACTGCCTGGCGAGCGACTCGATCGCTGAGTTGGTCATGTTGCTGTCCACGGTCAGCGCGCTGGTGATCGAGTTGAGCACCCTGACCATGGTCACCGGGTTGGTGATCAGGTGGTCATCGGCGATCTTGTTCAGGACCGCGCGGACGAAGTTCTCCTGGCGCAGTGTCCGGGCCAGGTCGCCGAGCGACGGCTCGCGGGCGTAGTAAATGGCGGTGACGCCGGTGAGATGGTTCACGCCCGCCTTGAACGTATGCCCGAAGCTCGTGCTCGCCTTGGGGATCGTGACATCCACGCCGCCGATGGCGTTCACGAGGCTGGCTACATGGCTGAAGTCGATCCGCGCGTAATGGTTGATGGGGACCCCGGTGAATTGCCCGACAGTCTGAACCAGCAGGCTGGGGCCGCCGGTCTCGAGCGCGTAGGAGAGCGGGTGGGTGCCGAGGCCCGGCACGTTGACCAGGGTGGTGTTCGGAATTCCCACCGCTCCGGCGTGCTTCCCGTCGGCGTTGATATGCAGGAGCATGACGATATTGCTGTCGTCGGGCAGGGAGGGGTCCTGCACTGAGATGCCGGTGGGCCCCATCTGGGAACTGGTGACCAGGAAGGTCTGGCCGGATCCGCTGCCCGCTGCGACCAGGTGAGCGACGTTCACGCGCGGAATGCTGCTCGCCACGTGGTTGACGTACGCGTAAGCGCCGACGGCAAGAACGACCACCAGGCCCAGGAGCGATCCGAGCGACGCCAGGGCGATCCGCCACGGGTGATGCTTGCGCCGACGTGGCTCCGCCGCATGGTCGCTGACGTCCTCCGCGAAAATCTCGAGGCCGTCCTGGTTCTTCAAGTCGTGCATATCGGACATTTATCTCCCCCGTCTAGCACTGTCGTGTGGCCCGGCCGGCCGGTTCTGCGGACGCCCCGTCCGCCATGGTGACCCGCTGGCCGGGGTATCGCTTTCCGGGGCTTGAACACGTTGTACGGCATTAGCGCGAACACCCCTTCCCCAGCAGCAGCCCGTGATCTGCGCTCTTTACTCTGTGTTACGCTTTTTAGCGCAGGGTAATGCATACGAGCACCCGAGGGAAGAGCAGAGAGCCCGCATATCCGAGCATCACAAGGACGGGGGACCGTGTGATCGAGGACGCGCTGACTGGCAGGGTCCGATGGCAGCTGTTGCGAAGCCTGAGCAAGCGCCCATGGCCGCGAGTGGTCGCGGAGGTCGGCTACGACGTCGTGGCCTGGATGTGCGGCCTGCTCGTGGCGGCGAGAGCCACGGACGGCCCGGCCTGGGATCGGATGACCATGGCGCCCTTCTGGTACGGGGCGATCGGCGTTTGCGCGATCGTGGCCGGGTGCGGGCTTGCCGCCGGGCTGTACCGCGGCCGTTACCTGCGCGGAAGCCGGGACGAGATTATCGCGGTCTCGCAGGCGGCCGCGCTGACCTCCGCCTGCCTCCTGGTTACCGGCCCGGTCCTGATGGGCGGCCTGCGTGCGTGGCCGGAGAGGATCCTGGGCGGCGCGGTGCTGGCCGGGGCGGCCATGCTCGGCGCCAGGTACGCGGCCTTCGCGGCGAGGTTGCGGTCGTGGCCCTCGGCCCCGACCGCCGTGCGGATCATCGTCTTCGGGGCGGGGGACGCGGGCGCCCAGCTGATCCACCGGCTGGCCATGCAGTCCGGCGCGGCCTACCAGCCGGTGGCCATCCTTGACGACGACCCCGCCAAGAGGCGGCTGAGGATCCACGGTGTTCCGGTGCTCGGCGGCCGCGGCCAGATGGCGGAGGCCGCCGCGCGGACCGGCGCGCGGGTGCTGGTCATCGCGATCGCCGGCGGGAGCGGCAAGGTCATCCGCGACCTCACGGAGGCGGCCGAGTGCTGCGGGCTCGTGCCGAAGGTGATCCCGTCGGTCCGGGAGCTCCTCACCGGGGGGGCGAGGATCGAGGGGGTCCGTGATCCCCGCATCAGCGATCTGCTCGGGCGCCGGGTGGTGACGACCGACGTGACCTCGGTGCGCGAGCGCATCACCGGCAGGCGGGTCCTGGTGACCGGCGCCGGGGGGTCCATCGGCGCCGAGTTGTGCCGCCAGCTGTACCGGCTCGGGCCGGCGGAGTTGATCATGCTGGACCGTGACGAGTCGGCCCTGCACGCGGTCCAGCTTTCGCTGCGCGGGCATGCCCTGCTCGATTCTGAGGAAACCGTGCTGGCCGACATCCGCGACCAGCGCAGGGTCAGGGAGGTATTCGCCAGGTTCCGGCCCGACATCGTCTTCCACGCCGCGGCGCTCAAGCACCTGCCGCTGCTGGAAAGCTTCCCCGCCGAGGCGCTCAAGAGCAATGTCTGGGGGACTCTCACGGTCCTGGAGGCCGCGGCCGCCCAGGGCGTCCAGGTGTTCGTCAACATCTCCACCGACAAGGCCGCGGATCCGGTGAGCGTGCTCGGCTGCTCCAAGCGGATCACCGAACGTCTCACCGCGTACATGTCCGCCCGGACAGGCGGCGCGTACCTGAGCGTGCGCTTCGGCAACGTGCTCGGCAGCCGCGGGTCGGTGCTCACCACCCTGTCCACGCAGGCCGCCGCGGGCGGTCCGGTCACGGTGACCGACCCTCAGGTACGGCGCTATTTCATGCTCGCCGACGAGGCGGTCCATCTCGTGCTGCAGGCGGCCGCGATTGGCAGGCCGGGGGAGGTTCTCGTCCTCGACATGGGCGAGCCGGTGCGCATCCTTGACATCGCGCGGCGGCTGACCGCCAGCACCGGCCGCGAGGTCGACATCGTGTTCACCGGGCTGCGGCCCGGCGAGAAGCTGATCGAAGACCGGCTCGGGCCAGGAGAGATCGACAAGCGGCCCAACCATCCGCTGATCAGCCAGGTCCCTGTGCCGGCCCTGCGCACCGACCGGGTTACCGGCCTGGACCCTGACGCGGATGCCGGTTCGCTGCGCCGCGCCCTGGCCCGGTGCGCGCGCGATGTCTCCGGCGTCGGCACCCTGACCATCCCGCCGCAGGCTCTGGCCGGGCCCCCGGCCGCCCGGGAAGCTGACCGGAGGCCGGCCGGCCGCGACCTCCCGCCGCACGGCGGTTAGGGAGGCGTCCCGGCATGCGCCCAGCCAAGTTCGGCCAGATTCGTCACCAGCCGGTCCAGCAACCTGGCGGTGCCTTCGTAGGCGCGCAGCGGCCCGCCCGCCGGGTCGGCCACGTCGTCCTCGGCCGAGTCACCGAGCAGCGCGATGCGGTCGCGTCCCGCGTGAACGCGCGAAAGCCAGCCAGAGAACGGCTCACCGGGCGGCCGGGGCCCGATCTGCTCACCCCGCCTGACGAGTTCCTTGAGCGTGAACGCACGCAGCCACGCTCCGGGCTCGGTGAGCACGGCATACCGGAGATTCTCCCGGGCCATCGCCAGCACCAGGCCGGCACGGGCCAGGTCGGCGGCGCGGGCGATCCGGCTGCGATGCGACGCGATCGCGATCCCATATCCGGCCATGACCGAGACGACCTCGGGATGCGGCGGGTCTCCCTGGCGGAGCATCCCGGCCGAATGCACCGGGACCGCCACGCCCAGCGCGGCCAGCCGCCGGGTGAGCAGCGCGACGGCCATCGGAGACCGGCATACGTTCGCCGTGCACAAGACGACGATACCCGTCTGACCGGAGCCGCCGGGGTCATCCTGCTGAAGCCCAGCCATCGGAATGCGCTGAACGTCGGATATGTCGTTCACCACCATATTGCCGGAAAGTTCTCCTCGTCCGCCCTCAGCAAAAGCAATCGGCCTTATGCAGGTACCTGGCGGTGTTACCGGATATTCCGCGCACAACTTGAGCGACACCCCCGGGTGGCGATCCTCGCTGATTCGCGACCGGAAACACCCGCGACACCGGCCTTTCCGCCGCGGCACGCTTTCTCGGGCCTGAACAGATATTTTACCGCAGCCTTGCTTGGCGTACACTCATTTCGCGCAGCGCATGCCGGGCAGCGGTGCGCCCGTGGCGGCTTGCGGGTCTTCGGGGCACTGGCAGTTGCTACTTGCCAATCAGAGAGAAAGTCATTATGACCCAATTCGGTACCGAGCCGTCCTTTCGTGCATATCTGCAGATCCTGCGCCATCGAAAATGGTGGGTCGCCTCGATCACCGCGCTCGGCCTCGCCGCCGGCCTGGCGCTGTCACTTACCACGCACAAGCAGTACGCGGCCACCGCGCAGCTGCTGGTGCAGTCGTCGGTCAACGCGAGCGGGCTCAGCGGGGTGCAGCAGCAGCCGGTCACCCAGACGGACGTACAGACCGAACTCCAGCTGGTCACCAGCGCTCCGGTTCAGCAGGCCGTCCGCGCCCGGCTGAAGACCACGCCAGCGGTGTCGGCCTCGCAGGTCGGCCAGACGAACGTCATGGCCATCACGGCCACGAGCGGGGTGCCGTCCCAGGCGTCCCTGGTCGCGAACCTTTACGCGACAGCCTTTGTGCAGTACCGCCAGGCGGTGGCGAGCCGCAGCCTGGCGTCGGCCGAGGCGCAGTTGCGGTCGCAGATCTCCTCGCTCTCCAAGCAGCTCAAGTCCTTCCGGGGCGATACGACCTCACCGTCGGCCTCTGCGCTGCTCAATCAGGAGGCCGTACTGAAGGAACAGCTGGCCCAGATGCAGGTCAGCGGCGCGGTCCAAACGGGCGACGTGGTGCTGGTCACGCCCGCGCAGACTCCGATGTCGCCGAGTTCGCCCAAACCCGTCCAGGACGCCCTGCTCGGCCTAACCGCCGGGTTCGCGCTGGGCCTCGGGGCGGCCTTCCTGCGGGACAGCCTCGACGACAGGCTGACCTCCAAGGAGGCGACCGAGCAGGCGGGGGGCGCTCCAGTGCTGGCCATGACCCCGGTAGTGATGTCCTGGCGGCGGCAGAAGCTGGTGGTCGTGTCGGCCTCCGAGCCGACATCCCCGACCGCGGAGTCATACCGGTCGCTGCGGACCTCGCTGCTGTTCGCACGGCAGGAGCGGCAGCTTCGCAGCGTGCTGGTCACCAGCCCCGGTGTCAGTGAAGGCAAGACATCTACCCTGGCCAACCTGGGGGTGGTCTTCGCGCAGGCGGGCGAGCGGGTGGTGCTCGTCTCGTGCGACCTGCGCCGGCCCCGGATCGGGGATTTCTTCGGGCTGGACGAGCAGATCGGCATGACCTGCGTCCTGGCCGGCCAGCGAACCCTGGACGAGACGCTGCTGCCCGTGCCGGGCTTCGACCGGCTCTTCCTGCTCCCGGCCGGCCCGGTCCCGCCCAACCCCGCCGAACTCCTCAACGGCGCCCGCACCAGGGAGATTATCGCGCATCTCGAGAGCCATTTCGACCTCGTGCTCATCGACAGCCCGCCGGTGCTGCCGGTCACCGACGCCGCGATCTTGTCCCAGCACGCGGACGCCACGCTGCTGCTCGCGGCGGCGGGGCAGACCCGGCGGGCCGACCTGCACCGCGCTACGGAGAAACTGGGCCAGGTCGGCGCCACGATCCTGGGCATCGTGCTCAACAAGGTAACCAGGCAGACCGGGCGCTACTACGGCTACGGCTACGGCTACTCATACGAGCCCTACCGGTCGGCGAGGGCGCAACCGGGAATGCCAGCCGTGCATCCTAACGGGAGCAGCAAAGTGCCGGATAACAGCCCGCGCTAATCGTTTCCGGGCACATTGGCGCTTGCCGTCAGCGCATAATGGCCCGCAGTTAATCAACGGGGTGCACAGATTCGTGCCGGGGGAGGTGTCGACGGATTCATGTCGGGGCACTTTACCAACCTGCTCGCCGTTACGGCATGCGGTGCGGTTGTCATGGTGGCGGAACCCGTCACTATTCCGCTATTGCGCCGGGCGGCCATTATCGACGTGCCCGGTCACCGGTCTTCCCATACCACCCCGACGCCCCGCGGTGGCGGAATCCCGATAGCCGCCGGGCTGCTCGTAGCGGCGGGCTTGATCGGGGGTGCGCTCGCCACGGTTTTCGCCTTCGCCATTGCCGCCTTCGGCCTGCTCGGGTTCGCCGAGGATATGCGCGGGCTGACGGCGGGCCGACGGCTCATTATGCAGGGCGCCTGCGGGACCTTGGTCGCCCTGGTGCTGGTCAGCAGCCTGCCGGGATCCCTCACCGTGCTCGTGCCTGTGGCCGCCGTTTGCGCGGTCTGGATCACCGGGTTCGTGAACGCGTTCAACTTCATGGACGGCGTCAACGGCATCTCGGGGGCCCACGCCCTGATCGCCGGGATCGTCTACGCCTGCCTGGGCTGGTGGCGGCACGACGGCTTCCTGATCCCGGTCGGCGCGGCGATCGCCGCCGGCGCGCTCGCCTTCCTGCCGTGGAACGTCGGCCAGGCTCGGGTCTTCCTCGGCGACGCGGGCAGCTACGTGCTGGGCGCGGCCCTGGCCATGCTGGCCGCCTACGCCGTCTTCCTGAGGATCCCTGCTGAGGCCGCGATCGGCCCGCTCCTGCTCTACGTCGCCGACACCGCCTGGACGCTGCAGCGCCGCATCCGGGCCGGCGAGCGCTGGATGGAGGCGCATCGGACCCACATCTACCAGCAGTGGTGCGACGCTGGCTGGTCGCACCAGCAGGTGACGACGGCTGCCGCGGCGGGCACGATCCTGCTCAGCTTGCTCGGGGCGTTCAGCCTGGCCGGCGATCCTGCCCTGCGGGCCGGCGCCGACCTGGCCGCCGCGGGTGTGGTCCTGGTCTACCTGCGATCACCGGCGCTGCTCGCCCGGCGCGCCGCCCGGGAGGAGTCATAGGCGACATGCGGATCATCATCGTCACCCACTACTTCCCGCCCGAAACCGGGGCCCCGCAGGCCCGCCTGTCCGCCCTGGCGGCGGCCTGGGCCGCGGACGGAGACGACGTCACGGTTCTCACCGGCATGCCCAGCCACCCGACGGGAGTGATACCGCCCAAGTACCGTGGCGCGATCCGGCGCCGCGAGCGCCGCGACGGATACCGGGTGCTGCGCACCTGGCTGTATGCCACCCCGAACGAGGGAGTGGCGCGCAAGACCATCGGTCACCTGAGCTTCATGGTCACCAGCGTGCTGCTCGGCGGGCGGGCCAGCGGGCCTGCGGACGTCGTGGTCGTCTCCTCGCCCACCTTCTTCGCCATCGGCGCGGGCTGGCTGCTGGCCCGGCTCAAGCGCGCGCGGCTGGTGGTGGAGGTCCGCGACCTCTGGCCGGCCATCTTCACCGAACTCGGCGTGCTGTCCAGCCGTCCGCTGATCCGCCTGCTCGAGCGGCTGGAACTGGCCGCCTACGCGGCGGCCGACACCGTGATCGTGGTGAGCGACGGCTTCCGCGCGAACCTGATCGGCCGCGGCGTGCCGGCCGCGAAGGTGCACACCATCCGCAACGGCGTGCGGCCGAACGAGTTCGATCCCGCCGCCCCAGCAGACGCGCGGCTGCGCGCCGCGCTCGGCGCTTCCCCCGGTGACTGCCTGGTGCTCTACGCCGGGACGCACGGCATCTCGCAGGGGCTGACCTCGGTCGCCGAGGCCGCCGCCCGGCTCACGCGCGAGCCGATCCGGTTCGCCTTCGTCGGCGAGGGCGCGGACAAGCAGCGGTTGCGGGAGTGCGTCGCCGAGCTCGGCCTTGGCCATGTCACCCTGCTCCCCGGTGTGCCGTCCGGGCAGGTCCCGGCGCTGCTGGCCGCGGCGGACATCTGCCTGGTGCCACTGCGTGACCTGCCGCTGTTCTCGGCGTTCATCCCGTCGAAGATGTTCGAGTACCTCGCGGCCGGCAAGCCGGTCGTGGGCGCGGTGACCGGCGAGGCCGCGCAGATCCTGCGCGAGGCCGGCGCCCTGGTGGTGCCGCCGGCCGACAGCGCGGCGCTGGCCGAGGCGATCCGGGTCCTCGCCGCGGACCCGCTGCGGCGGCAGGCGATGGGGCGGCAGGGGCGCTGTTACGTAGAGAAGTACTTCGACCGGGCGGTGCTGGCCGGGTTGTACCGCAAGCTCCTCTCCTCGCCCGGGCGACGCCGATGAGGCTCCTGGTCGTCGGCGGCAGCGGGTTTCTCGGTGGCTACGTGCTCCGGGCGGCGGCCCTCGGCGGACATCAGGCCGTGGCGCTGGCCCGGAGCCCGGCGGCCGCGCGTAGGGTTGCGGCCTGCGGCGCGCGGCCACTCCCCGGCGACCTGGACGATGCTCGCCGCCTAGACGAAGCATTCGCCGCGGCACGCTGCGAGGCCCTGGTCTGCCTGGCGTCGCTGGGCTTCGGTCACGGTCCGGCCATCGTCGCCGCCGCCGAGGAGGCCGGCCTGCGGCGGGCGGTCTTCGTCTCGACCACCGCGGTGACGACGACCCTTCACCCCCCGACCAGGCAGA